>JADMIO011667548.1_pt1 | contig 51068 bp, 45 predicted proteins | sample 8958161 | NCBI WGS metagenome assembly JADMIO01 (sample SAMN16585339, study PRJNA669376) | soil metagenome | isolation source: Crop rotation soil | place: USA: Cullars Rotation, Alabama | collected 2011 | reverse complement strand
GCCGCGACTTCAAGTCACGTGAATTCCAAGCTTCGGATCCCACTGTGCTGGAAAGATAGATTGTAAAGCGAAAGTAGTTTCTAAAAATTCTTTCCCCTCAGATACAGGACTTTCCTCTTCAGCGTCCGGATTTGCAGCACTTACTGTTGCCGGAATAAAAGCCTTGGGATTATCATTATCTGAAAAAGAAATATCTATACTTGCACGTCAGGGGTCAGGAAGTGCATGTCGGTCTATTCCGGATGGATTTGTAGAATGGCGTAGTGGAGAAAATACTGAAGATTCATATGCGACCTCTTTATACAAAGCAGATTATTGGGATGTTATTGATATTGTTGTTGTCTTATCAAAAGAAAAAAAAATAACAGCGACAACAACTGCTCATACATCGGCTGATACGAGTCCATTTTTCAAGACACGAATTGCAACTATTGATGAGAAAATAAAACGATTTAAAAAATCATTAGAAGAAAAAGACTTTCTTTTATTTGGATCTATTGTTGAGCAGGAAGCATTAGAAATGCATGCCATCATGCTCACACAAATTCCATGGTTTTGTTATTTTTCTCCAGAGACAATACAAATAATTAAAGCAATTAAATCATGGAGAGATTCAGGTTTATCTGTTTATTTCACTATTAATACTGGTGCAAATGTACACGTGCTTTGTCAAAAAAAAGAAGCAGAAAAAGTACAAGCAATGCTTATGAATTTATCATATGTTCAAGAGACTATCTATAATAGTACGGCTGTGGGGACGAGAGAAATAAACGATCATTTATTTTAACTATGAAACAACAACAACTTTTATTAGTGGATAACAATGATACTTTTTCAGGAAAGTATGAAGAAAAAGAGATATGTCATCGTGGAAAAGGTATCCATCATAGGGCATTTGTTGTATGTTTGTTCAATGAAAAAAATGAAATATTGTTACAATTGAGAAAACATAAACGGTGGGATAAATTTTGGGATGTGACGAGTATTAGTCATGTACTCCATCTTACAGACCATGATGAATCATATGAAGAAGCGGGGTTACGTTCTTTAAAAGATGAAATGGGTATTGAAGATGTAGATCTTCAAAAAATTGGAGGATTTAATTATTTTGCTGAGTACAAAAATGATATGTGTGAAAATGAGTACTGTGCGGTGTTAGTTGGGATATATAACGGAAAAGTGAAACCGAATTTAGACTTGATTTATGAATACAAATGGATGAATACAATAGCATTTACTACAGATACCAAAAAATATCCACAGATTTATGCACCATGGACCATTTTAACAGCAGAGGTTTTAGAGGGGAATAAAAAAATATGAATTTTGAATCTGAGTTACAAACATGTACGAAAGAAGTAAATAGTGAAATACAAACTATTTTAGAAAAATGGCAAGAAGAAGTGAAAAAAATACACCCTCAACTTGTTCCTTTTATTGATGCATTTGCAAAAGCATGTAGTGGTGGAAAAAGAATACGTGGATTTTTAGTAAAGGCAGGATTTGATTTAGTTTCACCAAAAGAAAATAAAGATATCTTCAAAGTAGCAGCAGCTATTGAAATTATGCATACAGCTATTTTAGTGCATGATGACATTATTGATAAAAGTCCACTTCGTCGTGGACAACCCACAGTCTATAAAACATTTGGAGGGGATCATTATGGTATATCGCAAGCAATCTCAGTTGGTGATGCAGGATTTTTTTTGGCGGTACAATTAGTATCGGAATCTTCATTTCTCCCTGAGCTAAAAACAGAAGCAATACGATGTTTTGTAAGGGGTATGAAGATAACAACCCTTGGAGAGCTCCTTGATGTTACTTTATCTCAAAAAAAATCAAAAAAAAGAGAATCTGATGTCATTTCTATTACGCTTCTCAAAACAGCTCAGTACACGTTTATATCACCATTACAGATAGGTGCAATTTTAGGAGGAGCAAAGGGAGAAGTATTAACAAAAATTTCTGATTTCGGTAAAAATATTGGCATTTCATTTCAAATTCAGGATGATATTTTAGGAGTCTTTGGGGAGGAGAAAATAGTAGGAAAATCTGTTTTTTCAGATATTGAAGAAGGGAAAAATACATTACTCATAAATTATGCGATGGATCATGGAACAATGGAACAGAAGAAAATACTAAATACACACTATGGAACAGGTGCAATAACACAAAAGATTTATGAAGAAATACAAACTATTTTTAAAGAAACTGGTGCATTACACTATAGCGAAGAAAAAAGTAATAAATATATGAATTATGCAAAAGAATACATTAAAGCGATACAGGTAAAAGAAACAGATAAGAATGTACTTTATGAATTAATAAGCTTTTTAGAAAAGAGGAAGTCATAAATGAATAATGAAAGTCTTTCCCACATTGGAATTATTATGGATGGAAATAGACGGTGGGCAAAGAAAAAAAATCTTCCTCTTTTTATGGGGCATAGAGAAGGGGCAAAAAAGATAGAACCACTTGTAGATGAAGCGATAAAAAGGAGTATAAAACATATTACATTCTGGGCGTTTTCTACAGAAAATTGGAAAAGAGATCAAAAGGAAATAGAGGTACTTTTTAAAGTTTTTCGACTATTTCTTCATAGTTCATTCATGAAGAAACTGAAAAAGAGACAAGTCAGAGTGCAGGTCGTAGGTGATATGACTCCCTTCCCTAAAGATATTCAAGATGATGTAAAGCAAATAATTGAAGACTCAAAAGATTTTGATGTCATTACTGTTAATTTTGCTTTAAATTATGGAGGAAGGATAGAAATCTTGCATGCTGTACAAAAAGCATTGGTAGCAGGGAAAAAAGAACTTAGTGAAGATGAGTTTGCTTCATATTTGTATACACAGGGTCAACCCGATCCGGATCTGATTATTAGAACAGGTGGAGAGCAGCGATTGAGTGGATTTTTTCCTTGGCAAAGTGTGTATAGCGAACTGTATTTTACTGATGTTTTATGGCCAGATTTTGATACGAAGGAATTTGATAAAGCCCTTGAGGAATTTATAGGACGTCAAAGAAGATTTGGTAGGTAAAAATAGTAACTCTTACATAATTCTCACATGGAATAACTACTATACGAGTAATAGCGTTTGACTACTAAGTAGGTAGTTTGATGAAAAAATTAGCATATTATCTTAATCCTGTTACGCGTTTGGGTATTAGAAAATACTCATTTTTATTTCCTCTGCTGTTTAATATTTCTTTATGTATAGTATCTGAAGTATACGCATATGGTATTGCAAAAAATCCTAACAGTGTTGGTAGTTATATAATTTTCCTCAATGTTTTTTCTATTATTTATTTTTCGTTTCGTGATGGCATACGGGGAGGGGTCATTGCTGTTGCAGTGACCATTTTCTATTATTTCTATATAATTCATACGCGGGGCTACACAGGGGTACAATGGGATACTGCATTCGAAACTACGTTAATCTTGGCTGCGTTATATCTGTTACTCGGAGGAACTATTGGATGGTTAAAGCAAAGAATTGATATGTTGATTGGAACAGAAACGCAAGCACGTCACTTAGCGGAAGAAGGAAAGATACGATTACAAACTATACTTGATCAATTACCTGTGGGAGTATTGTTGGCAGATGTACAAGAAAAAAAGCTTGAAGGGAATAAACAAATAGAAAAAATTTTAGGAAAACCTATACGAGGTAATCTCAATAGATCACCTGATTATAAATCGCCGTATGCATATGCTTTTGAAAAAGCATTGAGTCCTAAAGAATGGCCAATAGTACGGGCATTAGTAAAAGGAGAGATTGTTAACTCAGAAGAAATTGAATTTATTCGAAATGATAAAAAGCATCTCCATTTACGCGTGAATGCTGCACCGATACGAAATAAAAGTAATGCTATTTTAGCAGCTGTATCAACGATTTATGATATTACTCAAGAGAAAGAATTAGAACACAGAAAAGATGATTTTGTTAATATGGCTTCTCACGAATTAAAAACACCGATTACGAGTATGAAATTGTACATTGATTTACTAAAGAAACGAATGACAGATGTTGATGAAAGGTCAGAAAAAATTGTAGATAGCATACAAAAACAGACAGAGAGATTACATGAATTAGTAAATGATTTGCTCGATGTCTCTCGTATCCAAACAGGGAAGCTTCATTTTCGGAAAGAAGAGTTTATATTAAATACACTTATTGGAGAAACTATTGATGTACTTCAGGAGACAACAAAAAACCAACAAATCATCTTTACGGGGAAAGATACAATCTTTGTCTATGCGGATCGTTTCCGGGTGTATCAAGTAATAACGAATCTGTTAACCAATGCGATTAAATACTCTCCATCTGGATCAAATATTATTGTTCATATACAGAAAATGGAAGGAAAAATAGTCGTTAGTGTTGCAGATAAGGGTATCGGTATTGATCCTACACAACGAACAAAAATATTTGAGAGATTATATCAAGTAACTGATCCCAAAGAGAAAACATTTCCGGGTCTTGGCATGGGATTGTATATCTCAAAGGAAATTGTAAAAAGACACAGAGGAAATATCTGGGTAGAAGGAGAAAAAGGGAAAGGATCAACATTCTATTTTTCGCTGCCTACAAAAAAAATTCACTGAATATGAAAAGAGTTCTGGTGGTTGATGATGATGAAAGCATTGTAGATGCAGTTTCCTTAGTTTTACAAGACTTGGGATACATAGTGGATGCAACAACAAAAGGAGAAGAAATATATCAAAAAATTGCATTTTTTTCTCCTGATGTTATTTTACTAGATTTACTCATTTCAGGAAGTGATGGAGGAGATATTTGTAAAAAGCTGAAAGAGACTGTAGAGACGAGCAAGATTCCTGTTATTATGATATCTGCTCATCCAAATGCAGGAAAAGCAGCAGTAGCAGCTGGAGCAGAAAATTTTTTAGCAAAACCCTTTGATATGGGAGAACTCATGGGTAAATTGGAACAGGTACTCCACTCTCATGATTAGCCTATAGTGTATTGACTTTTGGTTGTGGTTGTGGTATACTATTCTTAATTGCAGTATGTTTGAAAGAATATATCTGCTTAAATAGTCTTGTTTGAATAGTTAAAGATAAAGGTACCTCATCTTCTTATATTTGTATCTTGTCTCCATATTCACACCCGTTTTACTTTAGGCAGTTATATTCTTTTATTAAGTATAAGCAGTATGTATAGACAATCATTTTCACGTTCTCAAAGACCACGTACTAATTTTCGCAAAAGAACAGTCAAGACATTTGACCGTTCACTTCTCGTGCGAAAAGCACAGGAACAAGTACAAGTTGAAACATATATTCCGACACATCAATTCAAAGATTTTCCGCTTAGTGATATATTGCAAAGAAATATTGCAGAAAAAGGATATATGACACCGACTCCTATTCAAGACCAAGTGATTTCGCTCGTGTTAGAAGGAAAAGATGTTGTGGGTATTGCTAACACTGGGACAGGAAAAACAGCTGCATTTTTGATTCCTCTTTTAAATAAAATTATAAATCATCCACAAGAACGTATTCTTATTGTGGCTCCTACCAGAGAACTAGCGGTTCAAATTCAAGATGAAGCAAAATCGTTTGCCCGTGGAACAAATATTTTTTCAGTACTTTGTATTGGAGGAGTAGGCTTGCATCAACAAATCCAGGGACTACGACGAAATCCACAAATTGTCATCGGAACTCCAGGAAGACTTAAGGATTTAAAGAATCAAGGAAAGCTTTCTCTAGCTACTTTTGCCAATATTGTCCTTGATGAAGTTGATCGCATGCTTGATATGGGTTTTATCAATGATGTACAGTTTTTGATGTCACATTTACTCAGACAGAGACAATCTCTCTTTTTCTCAGCAACACTTTCACCGCAAATAAAAAACATTATTGACACCTTTGCAGATAGACCAGAAATGATTTCAGTTAAGTCACAAGAAACAGCGACACTTGTTGATCAAGATATTGTCAGAACGCAAGGAAAGCCAAAGCTTGAGGTACTATTTGATTTATTACGTGATCCAAAGCTTGAAAAAGTTATTATTTTTGGTCGAACAAAATGGGGGACTGAAAAATTATCAAAACAGCTAGAGCAACGGGGGTTTTTGGTTTCTGCACTTCATGGAAACAAAAATCAAAATCAAAGACAACGAGCACTCGATCAATTCAAAAATAATCATGTAAAAATACTTTTAGCAACAGATATTGTAGCAAGAGGTATTGATATTGATGATGTTACCCATGTCATTAATTATGACTTACCAGAAACCTATGAAGATTATGTCCATCGTATTGGAAGAACAGGCCGAAATAATAAAAAAGGATCAGCCCTCAGTTTTATAGAATAAAATTCTCTTGCTTCTTGTTTTTGCCCCTATACACTCAGTATACTAGGTATATGGATGAGAAATTAAAGGAAGTTGTTTCGATGCCTTCTATCGCTTTGGAAAAAAGTCTTGAAGTTGGAGAAGCTATTGGAAATCATGCAGTTGCGGTAACTCGTATGCATAAAGCAAAAAGTTTTTGGCGAGGACTTGGTCCTGGGCTTATCACTGGTGCCGCTGATGATGATCCATCAGGCATTGCGACCTATTCTCAAACAGGAGCCCAGTATGGGTTTCAGCTCTTATGGTTAGCCGGGTTTACGTTTCCTCTCATGGCGATTGTTCAAGAAATGTGTGCCAGATTAGGACTTATGACAGGAAGAGGATTAGCAGGCAATATTAGAATCAATTATCCCAAATGGGTTCTCTATACATGTGCTGCCTTTTTGTTTATTGCCAATACCATAAATATTGGTGCAGATATTGGAGCTATGGCTCAGGCGACACAACTGCTTGCACCTCATCTAGATTTCATTTTTCTTGTAGTTATTTTTACTTTATTTTCTTTATTGCTGCAGATATTTACTCCGTATGAACAATATGCCAGATACTTAAAGTATCTGGTTCTTGTATTGTTTTCCTATATTGTAACTGCATTTATCGCTCATATTGATTTACAGCATATGTTGCTCAGTACTGTTTTTGCTTCAATTTCATTTTCAAAGGATCAACTGATTCTTATTACTGCTATTTTGGGTACGACGATATCTCCTTACTTATTTTTTTGGCAAACATCACATGAGATAGAAGAAGGCATTGCGCATGGAAAAACAACAATTCGTTTACGTGAAGGAGCAACACCAAAAGAAATAAAAAAGATGCGAATTGATGTATGGTCTGGTATGTTTTTATCAAATGTCGTTATGTATTTTATTATCGCAACATGTGCAGGAGTGCTTTTTAGTCATGGTATACACAATATTACAACGGCTGCTCAAGCAGCTGCAGCATTGAAGCCCCTTGCTGGTGATCAGGCATTTTTACTTTTTGCGTTAGGCATTATTGGTATGGGACTTTTGGCTGTGCCAACGCTTGCCGGATCGGCTGCCTATGCAGTTTCTGAAAGTTTCAGATGGAAATCAGGATTATCTCTAAAGCTTAGGCAAGCACGCGCGTTCTATGGAATTCTGATTATCTCAATGCTTGTTGGGCTCATTATAAACTTTATGGGATTTAATCCAATAAAATTACTTATTTTTACTGCTGTGGTAAATGGACTGGTTGCTCCACTCATTCTGTTTGTGATTGTACAAATGACGAGTAGTAGGCGAGTTATGAAAGAGTGGGTTAGTCATCCTATGATTACCTTCTTTGGTTGGCTTATTACGGGTATTATGGTGATAGCTGGAGCGGCAACAATTATTTCACTATTTATATAGTCTTAGATCCTTTTTTTCAATTGTAACCCCAATGATAGTGCGGATAATGCCAGAGCAACATAGGCTATAAGCATAGTATGTGTGTCATCTGCTTTCGCCATTGTGTGTGTTGTTGAGGATGTTGTGCCTAAATCGTTTACAATCTTGGTTTGTGAATAAGGGCCTTTTCCTTCTGTCTCAAGTTCTTCCATTTTGTCATCGGACATATGTTTCATAGATGATGGATTTTGATCCCATGAAACAACCGTTCCATCTGCATAAGTTTGGTATGCTTTCCAATTGAGGGTTGTTGTTTTTGCAGGAACTTGTACACTGAAAAGAAAGTCATCACGTTGATCAGGTGGGATTTCTCCCCCTGTCCAATTGATTTCTGTTACTTGAGTATCCGATTTCTGTAAAGAAATCGTCCAACCAGGTTTTACATTTGGTGAAACAGATTTCACTCCATCAGGAATCAAAAGTTTAAGTTCTACAACAGGCGTATCTTTTTCATTTGGTACACCAACAGAGAATATTTGATATGAAGCAATGCCTGCTTGGTTAGGTTTTACAACAACATGAGCTTCTACTTGAGGAACAATAAAAAAAAGTATACCAAGAATTAGGAAGAGAGAAATAGTTTTTGTGAATCCAAATAATCTAGTCATTCTTTTTTCGTGCTTTTTTTATAACCGTAATACCACCAAAGATAATACATCCAAAAAGAATCGTTGTAAAGAGTATATTTCGTGGTGAAAAAAATGGGTTTGTTGATTGTGTATTTTGATTTGTTGTGGGTCCTGCAACGCGTATATCCCAAGAAAGAGTAAATGACTGAAAGGATTTTCCATCCACTGGTTTACCAGTAATTATTACTTGGTAAACAGCAGGATTTAAAAATGTATATAAAAGTGTTGCAGTATTTAATTTACTTGTACTATCCTGAAAAAGTGGTTGTGAATATATACTCTTTCCACTGTTAGTAATAGTAAGCTGACAGGTACAATTGTCTGATTTGAATTTTTTTGTTTTATCTTTTAACTCAAAGATAAATGTTGCAGGTTCATTAGTAACAGGTTCATCATTTGGGTTGATATGTAAAACAGCTCCAATATTTCTATCCGTTGCCAAAATATGAGCAAAAGCAGAAGAAGGTATCACGAGTATCAAAAGTACCATGAATATCAAAAGCTTGATTTGAAGTTTTAAAAATTTAGATTTCATTTTAAATTAAAAATTGTAAATTGAAAATTAATTCACTTCCACTGTAAAATCTGCTGTGAATAATTTGTTATCTGGATTAAATTGTGCAAAGACTCGATAGATGCCAGGTTTGATTGGTCCATAGAGTCCGAGGGGAAGAAATGTTACTGTTGGTCCACCGTTTTCGTTTGGTTTTGGAGCAGTCAAATTAGTTGGATGCACATGTAAATACTCATATGTTTTTTCATTGATCATAACCAAATGTCCAAATGATGCTAAATAAGGTTTGAGCGTTTTTATTGGTTTTTTTGTTTTTGCATCAGTGATAGTAAATGACAATTCTTGTTCTCCAATTGAAAGTTTTGCGGCCTCAAGTGGTTGAGGTGCTTTGAGCGTTACTGTATATGCTCCAAATGTTTTTGTTGTTTTTTTATCATTTGTAATTTGTTTATCCTGAGCGTTGTCGAAGGATTGCTTCTTGTCACTTGTACCCACAGGAAGTGTAAATGCAAATTGTTGTTCGATTGCACCAAAAGGTTGAAAGTCTAGATAAATATGGTATAAACCATCTTTGGGAAACTGTGTTGTGATAGTAAATCCATCTTCTGTTTGGGTGGGATGAATATGAGAAAAATAAGAAAGTGAACTGTCAACAACAATCATATGCATTGATTTTTCATAGACCTTTTCGAAAAAATTAACTGGGTTTCCTGATGAGGCATCATTGATATGAAAAGAAAGCGTTGTATCTTGGTTGGATGAAACAATATCTGGATGATCAAAACTCACAGTAAATCGTTTCGTTCTGTCTCCACGAAGACCTGGAATGGGAGGGAGATTTGTATTTATTGATCCTTGTTGTGCTTCTTTTGCTAGTTCGATATGTTGAGCATGAATATTAAATGGTTGGATTGTATTTTGTGGTACAAATGATTGGATGAGGAACATCAGGAGAATGCTGAGTGTTAGTATCATAGCTACTCCAAATTTTGGGAGAGAGGTAAACTTTTGAGAGAGGTATTTATCAAGTCGGTTTGCTTCGATAACAAAGAGAAATGCAACGGCAAAAAATATAATTTGTGGTATCCAATCAGACAGATTTTGAAAATGTGTCCCGAGTAATAACGCGTGAAATAAAATTAGCAGGCCTGCTGCATATAAAAGAACAGAGAAGAATTTCCATCGAAGGAATGTCAGTTTTTTTATTAGAAAATCAAAAGAAGCAAGGGTCAGAAAAAAAAGTATGATCAGAGCTGTTGTACTCAGACTAATTGCCAGAATATAACTATCTCCGAGAAAAAAAATGCCAGAAAATCCTCCTAGTTGTTGAAAAAAAGAAATGTACGCATGTAGTATCCCAAAATAAAAAGCACTAACAATCAGCACCGGTTTTGTTACGAGTAATTGTTTTTTATAAAGAAGTTTTGGAAACGTTTCGTAAAAAGGTTGGATCACTAGGGCAACATACAGATAAGTAAGTGCGATAAGCGCAAAATATTGTTGTAACTTGATCGTTTGTAAAATTCCCTGCGGAACAGTTACGAGAACTCCTCCATACAACAATAGTGAGAGAAAGAAACTAATAAGAAGTACACAAGTTCGTGGATTACGTTTCATACAGGTATTCACTATTATACACCCGATAGAGTTTACCCTGAGCGAAGCCGAAGGATCATTGCGGGCGTATGAAATGCGCGGTAATCTCATACAAAATCATTACGTTTTTTTAAAGGAGTTTTTATTGAACAACGTTATTTTTAGATAAGAAAGGAGGAATACTCTATGCCAAAGTATGGAAAAAAATCACAAGAAAAAGTTGAAAAAGTGATGCATGAATACAAAAAGGGAGAGCTAAAAAGTGGTAGAAGTGGCAAAATAGTAAAAAGTAGAAAACAAGCGGTTGCTATTGGCTTGTCAGAAGCCAGAAAAGAAGGCGCCAAAGTCCCAAATTATCAATAAGTACCCAATGTCATTCTGCGTGAAAGGAAGAATCTCTTGCGGGTGTGAGGTATACTATATATATGCAATACGTATGTCCCATGCACCCAGAAATTATTTCGGACAAAAAAGGAAAGTGTTCGAAATGTGGTATGCCACTTCTTTTAAAAGACCAACAAACGACTAATCCTCAAAATACGTATACACCACTATTTATTATTATTGGTCTTATCTTGTTGGTTACTTGTGTTTTGTCTTTTGGAACTACGTTCTCAAATGCCATGAGGATATTTATGGCAGGTTTTTTCTTAGTATTTTCAGGATTTAAATTACTAGATATAAAAGGATTTGCTTCAGGATATAGTACTTATGACATCTTGGCAAAAAAAGTATATACCTATGGATATATCTATCCATTTATAGAACTGGCTTTGGGGCTAGTATACGCAGTAAATTATATTACCCCGCAAATCACTATCTTCACTTTTTTACTTATGACATTCAGCGGAATAGGTGTTTTGATAAAACTCTTAAAACACGAAAAATTTCAATGTGCATGCCTCGGAACATTCCTCAAAGTCCCCCTGACCAAAGTAACTCTCATAGAAGATTTCGGCATGGCCGCTATGGCATTGGTTATGCTAATTATCAAATAATTCTCAATCGTCATTGCGAGCAGAGCGAAGCAATCTCAAACTTTTATTATTCGGGAGCAAAGCGATAGAGTTTCCCCGAGGAGAGAAGAGTCACTAGTTTTTACCTTTCTCTTACATTCTTATTGTTGTATTTTATTGCAGTTAGTGCATACTGCATACTATGTTAGTTGGACTTTTAGTTGTACTTATTATTCTTTGGGCATTAGGGTACTTGCCTCTTGGGGGGATTTCTATTCCTGATACGACATTTTTTGTTATCAATGGCCATTCCATTACACTTTTGAATATTATTGTGCTTGTAGTGGTTGCATGGATAGTAGAATTACTTCCGTCTCCATTCAGACTTATTGCATCAATACTGCTTCTTTTATGGGCATTATCAGTTGTTGGCATACTTGGTTTTACGAATGCAGCACAGTGGTTGGAATTAACGATTATTATTGGTCTCGCATTTTATGTTCTTCGAGGTATTTTCTACAGAACTCCTCTCAGTGATTAGTTCTGGCAGTTATTGACAAAGACTGCTAAATAGTTTACAATTTTCTCATATGGCAGACAATCCAATGGAGGAATTCCTCAAACCAATAAACCCACAAGAAGCGTTAAAAAAGTTTACTACAAATCTTACAGATAGTGCTCGGGAAAATAAAATTGATCCTGTTATTGGTCGTGAAACTGAAATTCGTCGAGTCATGGAAATTCTTTCGCGTCGTACAAAAAACAATCCTATTTTGATTGGTGATCCAGGAGTCGGAAAAACAGCAATTGTTGAAGGACTAGCACAAAAGATAGCAGAAGGAAATGTGCCAACAACACTCAAAAACAAAGAGGTATTAGTTCTTGATTTTGCACAGTTATTAGCGGGCGCAAAATTTAGAGGAGAATTTGAAGAAAGACTCAAAGGAGTTATCAAAGCAGTTGAAGAGTCTGATGGAAAATATGTGATGTTTATTGATGAATTACATACACTTGTCTCGGGCGGATCTGCTGAAGGTAGTGTTGATGCAGCAAATATTTTAAAGCCTTCTCTTGCTCGTGGCGCGCTTCGTATGATAGGTGCTACAACGATTGGAGAGTATAGAAAATATATTGAGAAAGATCCAGCATTAGCTCGTCGTTTTCAACCAGTTGATGTTTCTGAACCAACCATTGAAGATAGTATCGCGATTTTGCGAGGTATTAAAGAAAAGTATGAATTGCATCATGGAATTCGTATTACGGACAATGCACTCATTGCTGCAGCAAAACTTTCTGCGCAATATATCCCAAATAGATTTTTGCCTGACAAAGCGATCGATTTAGTTGATGAAGCAGCAGCAGCAATAAAAATAGAAACAGAAAGTATGCCATTTGAACTCGATCAGGTAAAGCGAAAAAGTACTCAGATTGAAATAGAATTAGCAGCATTGAAAAGGGACAAGTCGGATATTATAAAACAAAAAAAAGAGAATTTAGAAAAAGAACTCGTAGAATTGAAGAATAAAGCCACTGATATTGAAAAACGGTGGAATGAACAAAAAACTATCATTCAAAAATTACAAGAAAGCAGAGCTAAAATTGATGCGCTCCGTATTGAGTTAGAAAAAGCAGAACGAAGTGTTGATTTACAAAAAGCAGCTGAAATAAAATATGGAAAAATTCCCGAACTCGAAAAACAATTAAAAACACTTCATGACGAGTGGGAAAAGATACCAACAGAAAGTAGAGTTTTACGTGAAGAGGTAGATGAGGAAGATATCGCTCGAGTTGTTTCACGCTGGACGGGTATTCCAGCAACCAGATTACTTTCTACTGAATCAGAAAAGCTAATGCATTTGGAAGAAGAGTTACAACATAGAGTCATTGGGCAAGAAAAAGCACTATCCGTACTTTCTCGTGCTATCAGGCGTTCTCGAACTGGTCTTGGTGCAAAGAATCGCCCTATTGGGTCATTTCTTTTCTTGGGACCAACAGGTGTTGGGAAAACCGAAACTGCCAAAGCACTCGCGCAAATTCTTTTCTCAGATGAACATGCTATGACACGTATTGATATGAGCGAATATCAAGAATCACATTCAGTAGCACGACTTATCGGTGCTCCTCCTGGATATGTCGGATATGAAGAGGGAGGACAGCTAACAGAAGCGGTGAGACGGAAGCCTTATTCAGTGGTTCTTTTTGATGAAATTGAAAAAGCGAACCCTCAGGTATTTAATATATTTTTACAAATTCTTGATGACGGTCGACTTACAGATAGCAAAGGAGTTGTTGTCGATTTTAGAAATACGATTATTATTATGACGAGTAATTTAGCGGGAGAGGTTATACGTGAATATACAGGAAAGTCTAAAGATAAAGAAAAAATGGAAAAAGAAGTATGGGATGTTTTACATGCACATTTCAAACCAGAATTTTTAAATAGACTTGATGGTGTAGTCATCTTTAATGCACTTACTCCAAAAGAAATTGTCAGCATTACTGAGTTACAGTTAAAACAAGTAAAAGAACGATTGCTTGAAAATAACATTACTCTCCATGTTCCAGAAGACACGATGCTTTATTTCGCAGAACACGGATACGATCCAGTATTTGGCGCCAGACCTTTGAGAAGGCTTATTGAAGAAAAACTAGTAGATGAAATTGCTATGCAGATTTTAGAAAACAAAGTAAAACCAGGAACGACCATTACCCCAACCATCAAAAATGACAAGATTATCTTCTAATAGAGTATAATACTCCTATGTTTGAACAAGTAGCAGATCCAACTCGTTTTATGATTATTGGGGTTTTTCCAAAACCTGCGCGGAAAGAGGATATTATTATTGATTTGGAAGAAACTGTTTCGCTCGTGCGTACCTATGGTGGGCAGGTGTTTGCCGTTGAGGTTCAGCGCAGTGAAAGTCCTGATAGAACGTCATTTGTAGGAAAAGGAAAAGTTGAAGAAGTGATTGCAACAGTCGTGAAGGAAAATATTCAAGTGGTTGTATTGCACAATACTGTTAAAACCAGACAAATCCATGCATTGAAAAAGCAAATTGCAAAAGAAAAACCAGACATTTTAGTATGGGACCGAGTTGACTTGATCCTTTTTATTTTCGGAAAGCATGCTCAGACTGCTGAGGCAAAACTCCAAATAGAATTAGCTGCTATGCGGCATATGGGTCCTCGAATTTATGGTATGGGATTTGAACTATCTAGGCAGGGTGGTGGTATTGGAGGAGTAGGTATAGGAGAAACCAATACAGAACTGATGAAACGTCACTGGAAACACCAAATTAAAAAAGCAAATGATGAACTGAAAAAATTGTCAGATGAAAAACAACGACAATTAGAAAAACGAAGACGAGCAGGGCAAAAAACAGTGTCTATTGTGGGATATACCAACGCAGGAAAATCATCACTCTTCAATATCTTGAGTGGAAAAGACAAGCTTGTTGAAAATGCACTGTTTGCAACACTGGATAGTACTGTCGGAACATGGTATCTCAAGAGTCTTCAAAAAGAAGTCATGATTTCAGATACTATTGGTTTTATCAAAGATCTTCCTCCAAAACTTATCGATGCATTTAAATCAACACTTATGGAATCAGTGCATGCTGATGTGTTGTTACATGTTATTGATGTATCGGATCCACAAATGCATGAAAAAATCAGTGTTGTAGAACAAATTCTTTATGAATTAGATCTGACAAATAGAAAACGAATCTATGTCTTTAACAAAGTTGACATGGTAAAAGATTTAGATAAGAAAGCCATTGAACAGCAGTATGAGCAATTTACTCCTTTGTTTATTTCTACCCTCAATAAAGAAGGATTAGAGCATTTGGCCTCTACTGTCTCACAACAATTATCCGCTTAATACTACACTAAATGTAACTACTTTACAAAAGAAAGCAGTGCTGTTACTATAGTTTCTATAGATACTTCAAAAAGTAAAGTATTTATATAAATGTCATCCTGAACTAGTTTCAGGATCTAATTAATCATGAATACCTGGAACACCGTAGCAAACACAGCAACAATTGAAAAAACAGCAGCAGCTCTAAAAGAGCATGGGATTGATGTGATTGTTGTTGAAAATAACGAAGAAGCGAAAAAGAAAGCATTAGAACTCGTTCCTCAGAAAGCAGAAGTGATGACGATGACATCTGAGACACTTCGTGAAACTGGTTTAGAACAAGAAATAAATAATTCAGGTAACTACGATACCATCAAAGCAAAACTAGCTCTGATGGATCGCACCACACAAAACAGTCAAATGCAAAAACTTGGAGCAGCAGCTGATTATTCTATTGGTAGTGTCCATGCAGTAACAGAAGACGGTAAAGTAGTGATTGCTTCAAATTCCGGTAGTCAATTACCTGGGTATGCCTATGGATCTTCTCATGTTATTTGGGTAGTGGGTGCACAAAAGATAGTTAAAAATCTTGATGAAGGAATAAAACGTATTTATGAGTATGTGCTTCCGTTAGAATCTGAAAGAGCACATAAAGCATACGGAGTGGATGGAAGTTTTGTGAGCAAACTCCTTATTTTTAACAAAGAAAGACCTGGCAGAATTACTATGATTCTGGTGAAGCAACCTCTTGGTTTTTGAGATATGTACTATATAATAGTATAGACATGAAAAAACTTATTCCCTTTTTTCCCTATGCTGCGTGGGTGGTGTCCATTGTTTCTGTAAGTGGTAGTTTGTATGCCAGTGAGATTGCAAAATTTCCTCCCTGTATTTTATGTTGGTATCAAAGGATTTGTATGTACCCACTCGTAGTTATTATTGCCATTGGTATTTTGAAAAAAGATAGACACATGCCACTGTATGTCATCTCGTTAAGTCTTATTGGATTTTTTATTGCTTTATATCATGTCTTACTGTACTATCAGATTATTCCAGAATCTATAGCACCATGTATCCAAGGAGTATCATGTACAACAAAGTATATTGAGTGGTTTGGATTTATTACAATCCCATTTTTATCACTCATTTCTTTTGGTACAATAATAGTTCTGATGTATCTTTTTTGGAAATACATGAATAAAAAATAATATGTCTCAAGAAGCAAAAGTATTATTGGGTATTGGTATTGCGACTGTTGTTATTCTAATTGGGGGTGTGTTTTATTTAAATACAACAAATCCACAAGTAACAGCGCAAGGTACGATTGATAAAAAAGTTTTAGTAGCAGGTAAAAATACTATTGGTTCTCCAAAAGCAAAAGTAACTGTTGTAGAATTCGCAGATTTTCAATGTCCTGCTTGTGGTGCTTTCCATCCTGAGATGAAAAAAATCCTTTCTGACTATAATGGGAAGATATACTTTGTCTATCGTCATTTTCCTCTCCCTATGCATAAAAATGCTCGAGCAGCAGCACAAGCTGCAGAAGCTGCCGCAGCTCAAGGAAAGTTTTGGCTCATGTATGACCAACTTTTTGATACGCAAAGTCAGTGGGAAGAGTTAGATAATCCACAAGCCACATTTATCGGCTTTGCAAAAGCATTGAAGTTAAATACTGAAAAATTCACAAACGATCTTGAACAAAGTAGTAGTACGTCCATAATTCAAAAAGGAATAGAAGATGGGAATAAAGCGGGAGTGAACGCAACACCAACAATTTTTGTAAATGGTAAAAAAGTAGAAGGTACGTCTATTGCAGATTTATCAACCCAAGTCCGCAAAGCCATCGACGAAGGCCTCAAGTAGTTCTTTCTATAGTCAATCTTCTATTTTCAAACTACTATTTTCCATTCTCTATAATCTATCGTCAGTTGAAATTATTATTTCAACATGCTATGGTAATACTCCTATGCTGCCCACCTCCCTTTCTTTTGTAGATATTGAAACTACTGGTGCTAATCCAATTTCAGGACGTATTATTGAAATTGGTATTTTGAAAGTTGAAAACAATCAGCTAGTCAAAACATACAAAACACTGATCAATCCCCAAACATATATTGATCCGTTTATTACCGGTCTGACTGGTATTACACAAGATGTTTTAGAATCAGCTCCGACTTTTGAACAAATTAAAGATGAAATTTTAGAAATACTTGAGGGATCTATTTTTGTTGCACACAATGTACGATTTGATTATGGATTTTTGCGAAATGAATATCGTCGCTTTCATCAAAATTTTTCATTAAAACATTTTTGTACAGTAAAGCTTGCAAGATTATTATACCCGGGTCATACACGGTACAATTTGGATACTATTATAGAACGGTTCAATATTACATGTGAAAATAGACATCGTGCATTTGATGATGCAAAAGTTTTGTGGGAGTTTTATCAAAAAGCAGCTGCCGAAATTTCTAATGAAGTATTTACAAAAGCAGTCAATCTCGCATTAAAACGGCCTTCTATTCCTTTAGGTATTTCACAAGAAATTTTAGATAATCTGCCCGATACGCCTGGTGTCTACACATTTTATGGAGAAAACGGCATGCCGCTTTATATTGGAAAAAGTGTCAATTTGCATGACCGTATTTTATCTCACTTTTCTTCTGATCATATGTCTTCAACAGAAATGAAAATATCGCAACAAATAAAAAGCATTGAGGTTATAGAAACCGCAGGAGAGTTAGGAGCGCTTTTTTTAGAATCAACACTGATTAAAAAACATCAGCCACTTTTCAATAGAAAATTACGAAATGCTCGAAAGCTTATTGCATTACAAAAAATTAAAACAACACAAGGGTACCAAACTATTCAACAAACAGATGCTCACACAGTAACAATGGATCAGCTAGAAACCATAGTGGGTATCTTTACTTCACAAAGGGAGATTAAAGATTTTCTCTATGAGCTTTGTAAAAATTATTCCTTATGTCCAAAATTGTTTGGTCTTGAAAAAGGAGCAGGGGAATGTTTTTCTTATCACTTAGAACAGTGCAAAGGCGCGTGCATTGGGAAAATATCGCCTCTTTTTTATAATCTCAAATTTGACGAAGCATTTTACAAATCACGAATCAAACCATGGCCATTCAAAGGACCGATTGTTATTAAAGAAAAAGGTTACCTCGGAAACGATGCAAGAAGCGAAGAACATTTTATTGTTGATAAATGGTGTCTTATTGGAAATGTCAAAAATCCTGAAGATAGCTTGGATAGTTTGCAACAAGAATATGTTTTTGACTTTGATTTGTATAAAATACTTCGTCAATTCTTGCGCACTGAAAAAAATCTGAAAAAAATTCACACTTTAGCCTTGTAAGGTTTTCTTCCCTCTTTCTTACCAAAACCTCATCGAGATTTTATGTCTACTCTCTATAATAGTTTTATTATGGAGATGATAGTAATTACTGGAAGTATTTTAGGGTTTTTAGCACTTATGAGTACGCAAAGACCTGGAATATAAGCCTGTTACTAAAAGGAAAGCAGCAGGCTATATTATAGGTTTAATGAGGCTATCTATTTAGAATGCGTTTGATATTATAGGATAATTGTGAATTTGAGCCTATTCTAGTCATTTTTTGCTCTTGCAAACCTCTTTACTATGAGGTATAATACTATCTCATGAAGAAAGCGCCCGTAAAGCGGACGCTGCCCACCCGCCAAGTAGTACAACAGAAGATTTCAGGATTTTCCTCTAAAACACTTCGTTTTGTGGATCGAAAACCTCTCACTAGCTTTTTTGCCGTATTAGGCACTATTTTAGTGCTTATTTTTGTGGGTAATTTCCTCAACAAGCCAAAAGTAGTAGCCCCAGAAGAAGTAAAAACAGTCAAAACTGTTTCTACCTACAACATCGGTTCAGCCCCAAAAATCACGGTCGCAGCCCAAACCAAAAAATCAGGTGTTATCCAAGTAGTTTCTTTGACCGGTGGTGTAGTTGACAAACTCAATGTGCAAGAAGGAGCTCATGTAGAAGCAGGAGATACTTTAGTATCTATGAGCAGTAATTATAAAGGAGAAAATACATTGACCGTTCAAAAACAGATCGCAGCAACGCAATATCAAGGTGCACTAGCAACCTATCCAAAGCAAAAAGAAGCATTAGAACAACAAAAAGAATTAGCTGAAAAAACAGAAGAAAATTCAGAAGAAATGAGAAAAATTACACAAAACTCACTTGAAGAAACAAGAAATCTTATTTCTAGAAATGAGGATGCATTAAAATTAGTTGAACAACAAATTAATGATTTTAACCAGCTTGCTCCTAATCCTACCTTTTTAGATAAACAACAATATTTGCTTCCTTTACGATCACAAGCAGCGCAGTTAACAGGATCAGTTAATCAGGCTCGACAAGCACTTCGGACAAATGAATACAATTCAGATGATGATAATCCACCCACTGAGATTGCAAAATTGACAAAAGAAATTGCGAAAAAACAATTTGATGTACAGCTAAAACAACTTGAAATCAGTTTAGCAGTTAGTGGATTGCAAGCTCGTCTTGCACAGGTAAATGAAAGTCTTATGTTTCCTTCAGCGCCCTTTGCTGGAACAGTACAAAGAGTGTTAGTAAAAGAGAAGCAGCAAATAGGTCAAGGAACAGCATTACTTATCATCTCTCAAGATGTACAAGATGATCCAATTACCGCAGTTGCTTTTGTTTCTGCAGATGTTGCAAAACGAGTTTCTCGTATTGAACCATCAACTCTTCATATTGGTGAAAGGGTTTCTTACACGAGTATTCCATCATTTGTTTCTACAGAAGCAGTACAAGGATCATTGTATGCAGTCTATTATCCAATTCCTGAAAAATACAGTAAAGATGTGGTGAGTGAAGGATTTATCTCAGTAGATATGCCTATCGGTATGGCAGATACTACTATGATTGCGACCTATGTTCCATTGGATGCTGTGTATCAGACCCGAGAAAGTGCCTATGTCTTTGTCGTAAATGGAAAAACTGCCAAAAGTAGAACAGTACAGTTAGGACAAGTATATGGAGATTCTGTTGAAGTTATTTCAGGTTTGAAAAATGGTGATAGGGTTATCTTAAATAGGAACATCATTGCTGGAGACACAATAGAAGCCCAATAAACCTCAATACTGCTATGGCAAAAAAAGTTATTTCATATTTATCATCAGTCAAGTTCGATCCAAAACTCTGGAACACATGGTGGGCGCAATATGTCGTCCAAATCCGACTCGTATTGATGCTTATTTTGGCTATTGTTGCCGTTGGTATTTTTGCGTACATCAATATTCCCCGAAGACTCAATCCGGAGATCAATCTCGCTATTGTTATCGTAAATACGACACTTCCTGGTGCGTCACCTGAAGACATAGAACAGCTCGTGACAATTCCTTTAGAAGATGAAATCAAAAATGTTGCAGATATTGATACTATGACATCATCATCTGTTGAAAACAACTCAAATATTACTATCCAATTCAAATCAGGGGTGAATGCAGATAAAGCACGAGATGATATAAAATCAGCTGTCGATAGTGTTACTGATTTGCCAGCAGATGCCAAGACACCAAATGTTACAAAGTTAGATTTTGAAAGTGCTCCTATTTGGCAATTTGCTATTACGACAAATGGTGATACACCCTCTCTAATGAGGTTTTCAAAATTGTTACAGGATCGTATAGAAGAACTCTCCAAAGTAGATAGAGTTGATTTATCAGGATATGATACGCAAGAGGTAGAAGTAGTACTTGATCCTGAAAAAATTGCTTCTTTTGGACTCAGTCCCATCGATGTATCAGGAGCTATTAAAAAAGCAGCAGGATCATATCCAGCAGGAAATGTTGAAACTGCTACGTCTGCATTTTCTCTCAGTATTGATAGGGATATCCATGAAGTTTCAGATATTAGAGAGACTCGTATTACGGTTTCAGGACAAAGTCTTCGTCTTGGAGATATTGCCAATGTTTCAAATATTTCCAAAGTAAATCAAAATCAAGCACTTCTTTCATCCAAAGACAAAGGCATTAGTCCAACAGTACAGTTCTTTGTCTATAGAGCCAAAACAGCCAATATTGATGCGGCTGAAAAAGATGTGAGAGTAGTTGTCGAGAAAACATTACATGAATACAACGGTAAATTTCAGATGACGACCATTACCAACAATTCTGAAGATATCACGAAACAATTTAGTGATTTGACTCGCAACTTTATGGAAACGATTGTTTTAGTTTTCGTATTACTCTTGATATTTTTAGGACTTAGACAAGCAGTTATTTCGAGTATCACCGTACCACTAACATTTTTCTCAACATTTGCTGTGATCAATGCATTAGGATTGACCCTGAACTTCTTGACCAGTTTCGCCTTTCTTATCGCACTTGGACTTTTGATTGACGATACTATTGTGACTGTTGCTGCCATGACTCGCTACTATGCCACAAAACGGTTTACGCCAGCTGAAACAGGAGTACTGGTTTGGAGAGACTTTATTGTGCCACTGTGGTCTACAACGATTACCACAATTTGGGCATTCGTTCCTTTGTTATTAGCATCAGGTATTATCGGAGAATTTATTAAATCTATTCCTATTGTGGTAACCGTTACGATGATTTCATCAACATCTATTGCGGTATTGGTTACGTTGCCACTGATGATTATTTTCTTAAAACCTGTTTTTCCAAAACGGGTAAAGATATTTTTTATAGCGCTGGGGCTTGTTACTATACTCGTGACTGTTGCCCTCTTTTTACCAAAAAATCCATTAACTCCTGTGGTTATGGTCATTTTTGCAGCACTTATTTTTATTATCTATAGAATCAGAACAACAGTTAGTGGAAAGACCCAACGATTTATCAAAACCAATAAAATAGCCAGACATATTCCATCATTTTTCTCTCGAATTTCAGACCGCGGACTGATCGATATTGAAGTATTATCAGCAAAATACATGGTTCTTATCAATCGTATTTTGGTATCCAAACATGGAAAGAGAAATGTACTTATTGCACTTGCGGTATTTGCACTTTGTGCATATTTACTGGTTCCACTTGGTGTTATCAAAAATGAATTCTTTCCAAAAGATGATGCGAATGTATTATTTGTTGCCGGTGAATTACCATCAGGGACAAATTTAGTTACCAATAAAACTGAAATGCTCAAAGTATTATCTGATGTCAAAAATACTGATCAAGTTGATTATATTGTTGGAGAAACAGGAACTGGATTTTCATCCAGTACAGGTGGGAGAAGTGGTAGTGGGAACTCCTTTCTTTTGACACTTCATTTAATTGATGCAGACAACAGAGATATCACATCATCTGAAATTGCCGAAAAATTACGAGAAAAACTCAAAGGATATTCCAAAGGAAAACTGACCGTTCAAGAAGAATCTGGAGGTCCCCCAGCTGGAGCAGATGTCCAAATCACCTTACTGGGAGATGATTTAACAGTACTTGATCAGTATGCTAATAAAGTCCAACAGTTTTTAGAAAAACAACCTGGAGTTACCAACATAGATAAATCCATAAAACCTGGTACGAGTAAATTAGTATTTGTCTTAGACAAAGACAAATTGGCAGAAAACAAATTGAGTGTTGATACCGTATCTACGTGGCTTCGAACCTATGCGAGTGGATTCAATTTAGATGAGCTCAGGTTTGGCAATGAAAAAGACAAGCAAGATGTTGTCTTTCGTGTTTCATCTGATACCCAGACAGCAGCAGACCTAGGAAGACTTTCTATTCCGCTTCCACCAGCAACATCAGGTGGAGAAGGGTCGAGTGTTCCACTTATTTCCTTAGGACAAATAAAACTAGCGACGAATCCAACGACTATAACTCGTGAAAAAGGCAAAAGAACATTAACTGTTACGGGATCAGTTGTCGCAGGATACAATACTCCTGAGATCAATCAAAATCTCGCGAAATTTGCTGATTCAGGACTTAATTTATCAGAAGGCTATACATGGCAAACAGGTGGAGCCAATGAAGAAAATGAAAAGTCTGTACAGTCTATTATGCAAGCCATGATTATTTCATTCCTCCTTATTTTGATTACCATGGTTATTGAATTTAGATCATTCCGTCAGACATTTATTGCGCTGATGATTATCCCTCTTTCTGTTGCTGGTGTGTTATACATTTTTGCGCTTACAGGAACACCACTTGGATTTCCATCACTGATCGGTATCTTAGCGCTCTTTGGTATTGTGGTTACTCATGCTATTGTGGTTATTGAAAAAATAAATGACAACGTGCACCATGGCATGGAACTAAAAGACTCTATCGTCGATGCTGCAGGAAATAGATTAGAACCAGTGCTCTTGACATCAGCAGCAACCATTTTAGGTCTGGTTCCTATCACCATCTCGGATCCATTCTGGAGAGGATTAGGCGGAGCTATCATCGCAGGTTTACTATTCTCAGGAGCCATAAAACTCTTCTTCGTCCCAGTAACCTACTACCTCATGTTCAAAAATACCCAAAAAGGAAAGAAGTAATCCTTAATATTACATATCTATTACTCAACTTTTGAGAAAATGTTACTCACGTATTGGTATCATATTAGTATGTTTTTCTTTTTTGGATCACCATTTGGAATAGTACGATCTATTGTTATTAGCATAGTAGGCACTTTGTTACTTATTGGATTATCAGTTCTTTTTTTCCATTAAGACAAATTCTCAAGGGATAATAAAATATGGCAAATTGGGGAAAGATTTTATCTCGTGGAAATGTAGAGGATAGACGCTCAGCAACTCCAACTGCAATAGGAGGCCTAGGGATTGGTGGTATTGCGATTATTATGGTCGTTAACTTCCTCTTAGGTGGGAGACCTGAAGATGTTTTATCTCAATTACAAAATGTTCCCATTGAGCAACAACAAGTCGATACAAAAGAATTTGAAGGACAAGATAGTTATGAGGTTTTTGCCTCTACAGTGTTAGGATCAAATAATGATATGTGGTCTCAAGTTTTTAAAGATGCAGATAAAACATATACGCCACCCAAGTTAGTGCTCTTTCGAATATCTACTCAGTCTGGATGTGGGTATGCATCATCTGAAGTTGGTCCGCATTATTGTCCGTTAGATCAGACTATTTATTTAGATGAAACGTTTTTTGATGAATTAACAAGTCGTTTTGGGGTGCAGGGAGGAGATGTTGCACAAGCATATGTTATAGCTCATGAGGTAGGACATCATGCACAAAATGAGTTAGGTATTATGGAGAAGGTGAGCAGTAATCAATCAAATGATGTATCTGTAAAATTAGAACTTCAAGCTGATTGTTTTGCTGGGCTTTGGGCCAGTAGTCTGAAAAATAAAAATGTTTTTGAACCAGGGGAAATTCATGAAACGATGGATGCAGCCGCAGCAGTGGGCGATGATAGAATACAACAAAAAGTTCATGGGTATGTAAATCCAGAATCATGGACTCATGGATCTTCACAGCAACGGGTTGAATGGTTTGATAAAGGATATAACCAAGGAACCCTTTCCTCCTGCGACACTTTCAGATAACATCCATCAGTTTCCTATATTAGATGCTGTATTATAAATTGCCCAAACTGTGATAAATATATACATATATCTAATATAATAAAGTTGTATATCCAAAACAAATAAGTTTTATATAATACATTACTTTGTTGGTTAATTTCTCGAATATTTTAAAAATTAGGTTCTAATCAAGACTAGTCACTGTACTTGCTTTAAGATTTCACCTATTTCTTTATGGATATAAAACGTTAATATGTAGTCTTATATTTTAACAGAATTCTATTGTGGAAGAGATCTATTAATCAAATCTCGGCTAATGCGTGGTAATGTTATACAGGGCTTACAAACTTCTGCAATATTTTGGCTTATTAGTTTAGTTTTATCACTCTTCTTTTTATAAATCAGGACTTTTCTTTGTCTCGCTGAGTAAAATATTCGCATTTTTGCGTATTTAATTAAACCTTCATCATTTGTACATAATAGTCTACAACTTGTTGTTGCAATTAAAGCAAGAATATGTTGGTCGTCATAATCTGTAGTAGTAAATATATCTCTAAATTCTAAAGCTTTTGCGTCCACAATAGCTTGAGAGTGGTAATATATTTTTCTTGCTTTTTTTAATTGATTCAGAAGTTTTGTAAACCTAGCAATAGTAGTGATTTCCTTAATATATTTTGATCCTCCGACTACCAACTTTCCATTTTTTTTAACAATCCACTCAAAAACTGGCTTAAACTCTTCATGTTTTTCATTTAAAGGATCAAAAACCTTAGAGAACACATTAGCGTCGACAATTATACACATTACTCAAAAGATAAATTTTTTAGTTCTTCTTTAATAAAGAAATCTCTGTATGATTTTGGTTGTTGTTCAGAATATTCACCGTCTGATTCAATATCAATCTGATGAATAACATTGTTTCCCTTCTTTCTCTCAAAAAAAACAACTTGAGATTTTAAATTCTTTTTTTGATTTTTTTGTATTTTTAAATTGTATCTAAATCTATCTATAATATAGTCACTATGTGTTTCAATAATAAATTTTTTGTGCTCATTAAAAGCAGCTTCATAAACAAATTCTCCTAAACTAGCTTGAGCTCTAGGATGTAAATGAATTTCTGGCTGCTGAATTGCAAATTTTGTTTGTTCTGATGAGTTCATTATTTCTATAATAATTGGTAATACTTGTGAAACTCCGTAGCCCACATTAGAAATTTTTAAGATCTTATTTCCTAATTCTATATTTAATGCAAATGGAGATTCTTTTGAATCTCCATATTTTTTGATTGATATTGCATCGTAAAGTCCACTTTCAGTACCAAATTTTTCAATCCTTTTTATAATTTCTTTAGAATGACTTGATTTTTTATCTCTAAATATGTTTGACAATAAGTAAGGAATATGATCTCCTTCAGGTGAAAATTCATTTAGATAATTATCATATGTTTTTTTAGGTTGAGCTCGGATTGGTGCGAAAGATAACCAATTTGGCATATAATCACCAAAATCCACACCTGCATCATTATTATTATTGTTTTTCGATATTTCCAAACTAATTATTTGCATCAAAAAATATAAAGATAAATTTGTTGAAGGGAGACTCTCTTTTACTAACCTAAATGAATCATCTAAAATAATATCTTTATTAGTCCAATTTTTAATTATACTTATTGGGCTTATCTTATTGTTTTGTATAAATTCATTTGGAGTAGCGTTATAATAAACATCTTTATTGTTTTTTATTATTAACTTAATATGGTGGGATTTAGTTATATAAAATATTTCGCTTACTCTTGGTGTTTCATCATCGTTAATAAATTTAACAAGGATAGCATATTTTGTATTTAATTCATTTTCTTTAACTTCGCCATCATCTTTAAAAAATCCCACCTTAAAATAATCTTTATTGTCTGACTTCTGTGATACTATATCACTAAAGGAGCCTAAATCAAACTTATTTCTTCTCAAGTCAGTATATAGTAAAAAATTTATATCAGTTACGCAATTAATTAAATTCATTATAGAGGTTTTGCCCGTACTGTTTTCTCCAACAAAAAAATTTACATCTTTTAATAGTAAGTAAGTGTTTTGAAAACCTTTGAAATTATCAATGTATATATTCTTAATCATAATACGGACTATAGTCATTATCGTCTAATAAGTCAATGCTGATTTCTTTTCTAAGTTCGTCTTCTTGCCATTGTGATTTTTGTTTTGGACATTTAGATATGTTTATGCAAGAAAGGGAATATATACCAAACACTTATACTATTATTTGTTATAATCATCTCAATGAAATATATTGCTTTTTTGCGGGGGATAAATGTGGGGGGGAATAAGGTGGTTAGTATGGGGGAGTTGAAGGGTTTGCTCGAGGGGATGGGGTATGAGATGGTACGGACATTGTTGAATAGTGGAAATGTGTTGTTTGAGACAGGGGAGAGGAGTGAGGAGAAAATTACGAAGCATATTGAGGATGCATTAGAGAAAAAGTTTGGGTGGAGGATTGTGGTGATGGTTCGGAGTGTTGAGGAGATTAGAACTGTTTTAGAAAAAAATCCTTTCAAAAAAAATGCTGAATTCAAATGTTATGTATCCTTTTTAGAAAAGGAACCTGATGCGGCATTAGCAAAAGCGTATTTGGCATTACAAGATGAGGAAAATGCATTTGTTCTTGTTGGGCGTGAGATATATGTCCGAGTAAGAAATACAAAAGATGCAAAGGTCTATCTCTCATTAGAAAAGAAATTAAACCTTGCAGCAACCAGTCGAAATCTTAATACGCTCATTAAAATAGCTACTCTTTGATAATACATCATGGGAATTTTGCGTTTACTTTTTGCTCTGAGTGTCGTTCTTCTTCATTCGACATATGTGTTGCCTTATAATCTCGTGAACAGTGAGATTGCTGTCTTATCTTTTTTTGTCATATCCGGATTTTACATGGCGCTTATTTTAGATAAGAAATATATAGGCAAAAATAATTCATATTTTTTATTTATAACAAATAGATTTCTGAGAATCTATCCCATATATTGGGTCATGCTTTTTGTTGTAGTCATATTTGCTTTATTAAAATTTTCTTTGCATATTGGAACACCAGACAATGCAATAGTTCATTACTTCTCAAATGCAGACACAGTATTAAAAAACAACTTTTTACTACAAACGATCAATTTTGTTGTGAGAAATGTGACACTGATTATCTCAGCAGATTATTTTTTTGATTTTTCTAAAACATCTGGGTATCTAATCATACAACAAGCATGGACATTACAGGTTGAATTACTCTTTTATTTACTCGCTCCATTTCTTCTGAGAATAAAGCGTCTGTGGTTTTACCTCTTTGTTGTTTTACATATTTTTATTTTTTATGGTATTATTTCTCGGTTTCATCTCTTTCCTTTTCTGTCAGTAACGTATACGTTCCTTCCTTTTTTTATTTATTTTTGTTTGGGATGTATTAGTTATGACCTTTTTACTCGTATTAAAAAACATACATTCCCAAATTTTTTACTTTTGACTATTTTTGTTTCTTTTGTTGTGTATATTTTTATCTATCAATTTCTTCCTCATGTATCACTACCATTTCCCCATACGACAGATATTTTGTATTTCTGTATCTTTACGTTAGTTTTACCGTTTATTTTTCTCTTAACACAAAAAAATAGTATTGATCGATTTATTGGAGAATTATCATATCCTGTGTATATAGATCATATTTTTGTTGTAAAAATCTTAGATAATCTGAAGCTTACAAGAAATAACTATTTTATTGTACTTGTTATACTGTTTAGTCTGGCTGTAGGATATGTATTGGTTAGGTATGTGGATACTCCCATAAATACACTGCGACAAAAAAGAGTGAAAAAGATTGTCTCCAAGAAATAATATTACATTCGATTGAAGTATTTATGTATGAGTTCCAGGGGCAGTATCATACGGGTTGGTCGGCCATGAGGACATGTGCTATTATTTTCAGATTTTTCTAAATCTTTGACAATTGTTCCCATTTGTTTCTCTGTGAGCACATCGTTAGCTTTTACCGCTGCCCTACATGATAAAAATGCGAGCATTCTCTGACTCGTTATATCAATAGCTTTTATTCCTCTCTGGTCTTCTAAATCAGAGAGCATATCTCTGATAATTTTTTTCATGTTCCTTCCTTTGAAAAGTGATGGTATATTTCTAAGTATAAAAGTATTTTCACCAAAATTTTCAAAAAGAAATCCTGTATCTTCAAATAGATTTTTATGTTCTTCGAGTAATTGCTTCTCTGATTCGGAGAAAGAAAAAGTAAGTGGTTTTGGTAGCGTGTACGTATTCTTTTGTTTCCCGCCAGAGGTGGGTCCTGATTTTTCATCTAAAAATGCTTTTGTAAATTGTTGAAAAAGTATCCGTTCATGTGCTGCATGTTGATCAAGAAGAAGTATTCCTTCTTTTGTTACAGCAAGAATATATGTTTGATGAATTTGTAAGAAAGAAGTTGTTTGGAGAATTTGTCCAATATCACCTCGATTCCATGGAAGGACATTTTCTTTTAAATATTGTGCAGATACGGATGTTGTTTCTCCTTTTTTTAGACTAACAAACGTATCAACATGATAGGTAATATTATTTTTCATGAGGGTTTCAGTTACCGCTTGTTTGACCAAATCAAAAACCATACGAGCATTAGTAAAACTGACTGTTTCTTTTCGTGGGTGAACATTCACATCAACAACTTCATGAGGGAGAGAAAGATGCAGTCTAAAAACAGGACTAGAAGAAGAGGGAAGAAGTGTACCAAAACTCTCTTTGATAGCTAACGAAATCAGTTTGTCAGATACTGCTCGGTTATTTACAAATAAAAATTGTCGTTGGTTATTTTTACTGGCGGTTTGTGGTTTGCCAATATGTCCAGAAAGAGTGATGTAACTGTCAGAAAAAGAAAGTGGCAATAAATCAGGAAGTATATCTTCGCCAAAGATGAGAGACAGTCTTTGGTGTTCATCTTTTTTGACAGGGAGATCGAAAATAGTTTTATCATTATGTGTTAATAAAAAATGAATCGTAGGATAGGCGAGTGCAAAGTGTAAAATGATTTCTGTAATAAATCGAAATTCTGTTTTTTGTGTTTTTAGGAATTTTTTTCGCGCTGGAACAGGAGAGAAGAGTTCATCAACAGTGACGATAGTACCTGGTGGCATCCCAATACTCCCTATATGCGCTACTCTCCCCTGCCGTATTTCCACAACTGTTCCAGATGCATTTTTTTTTATTCTACTTTGAATCGAAAGATTTGAAATACTAGCAATAGAGGAGAGGGCTTCACCTCGAAAACCTAGTGTTTTTATACCCATCAGTTCATCATCATCTGAAATTTTAGAAGTTGTATGAGGTAAAAAAGAAATTTCTAGATCTTCTCTACTCATTCCTTCCCCATTATCAATAATTTGAATCTTTCGCAAACCACTTTCTTCTACATGAATAGTTATAGCTGTCGCATGTGCATCAATAGCATTTTCTATGAGTTCTTTAACAGCATACGCTGGTCTTTCAATCACTTCCCCCGCCGCAATCTTGGCAATTATATCCGATGACAACTTCCTAATCTTATTCATAAATTTTACAAATGCTAAATACAAATACTAAATACCAAATACTAAATACGAAATACTCTTCAATTTAGTCCGCCTCGAAATACTTTCCTTCTTTTGTTTGGAGCAATTTTAATTTGTCTTTTAAGTCTGCCAGCTTATTGAGTGCTTCAAGCGGTGTCATGTTCCCAATATCTAATTTTTCTAATTCTTTTAATAATAATTGGCTAGCAATTTTCGTCATTCTGGTCGAAGATCCAGAATCATCTTCTTGAATTTTGGATTCCTCGTTTCGTTGGTTGCCAAAATAAGGAGCATAATATTCTTTTCTTTTTTCTACTTCACGGTACTCAAGTGTTTGGAGTATTTCGTATGCATTATTGATAACACTTTGTGGAACACCGGCCAGTTTTGCTACTGCAACACCAAAACTATGTGATGCCCCACCTGGTAAAATGGTATGAAGAAATACCGGTACTCCTTTTTCCTCAGTTACTGCCATGTGATAATTTTTTATATGCTTGGGGTACTTTTCTTCCAGTGTTTGGAGTTCATGATAATGAGTCGCAAAAAGCGTTTTTGGTGGAATTTTAAAATTAGTTACCAGATATTGCGCTACTGCCCAGGCTATAGATATGCCGTCATACGTACTTGTTCCTCGTCCTATTTCATCCATAATAATAAGACTATTTTTAGTAGCATTATTGAGGATATATGCAGTTTCTACCATTTCTACCATAAAGGTAGAAAGGCCTGAGGTTATGACATCAGATGCACCACTTCTTACAAACATTTTATCAACGATACTAATATGTGCTGATGATGCAGGAACAAAGCACCCCATTTGTGCCATAAGTACGATAATTGCTACTTGTCGAATAAAGACTGACTTGCCTGCCATATTCGGGCCGGTAATTAAAAGGAGCTGTTGAGTAATAGTATCCAGTGTTACATCGTTTGGGACAAATGTTGTTTCAGAAAGTAGTTTTTCAACCACTGGATGTCTCCCCTGTTTGATTCGCATTTCACCTGAATACAGTAGTTTTGGTCTGACATATCTATTTTTTTCAGAAAGAAAAGAAAAGGTGGTAATACAATCTAATACCGCAATACTTTCTGCTGCATTTTGGATAACTTCGGTATGTTCTAAAACAAATGCTAAAATTTCACAAAAAATCTTATACTCTAAATCATTTATTTTTTCTTCAGCTGTCAAAATAATTTCTTCATGATGCTTGAGTTCTTCTGTTATAAATCGCTCACCATTAACAAGCGTTTGTTTACGAGTATAATGTGTCGGTACTTTATCAGTATTTGTTTTACTCACTTCTATATAAAATCCAAAAACTTTATTAAATCTGACTTTTAATGAAGATATCCCAGTTTTTTCTTTTTCTTTTCTCTCCAGTTCAGTCATCCATTCTTTGCTTGCTTCAATCGTTTTTCGAAGAGTATCTAGCTCTTTATTGATACCCATTTTTATCATCCGTCCTTCATGAATAGTGATAGGTGGTTCATCAGTAACTATTTCAGAAATATGCAACACAATATCTCGTAGTGTCTTGGCAATTGCTTTTTTTTGTTGCTTAACTAGTGTGTTATCAATTTCATCAAAAAGTGTACGAGCTGCCAAAATAGTTTGTAATGCTAATTTCAAATTTATTAAGTCTCGTGCATTACCTAGATTTACTGAAAGCCGAGATAAAAGACGTTCAATATCCGGAATTTGAGAAAAGAGTTCTCGAATTTGTTGTGTGAGCGTACTGTTATTCATAAAAATCTGGACAGCTTCTAGTCGTTTCTCTATATCAACTTTTTCACTGAGTGGTTTTTTCATCCAGAGTTTAATCATCCTTCCTCCCATCGCAGTGACAGTCTGATCCATAATAGACAACAATGTTCCTTTGGTATCATGTTCACGAATTGTTGAAAAAAGTTCCAAATTGATCATAGTAGACCTGTCTATTTGGAGTCCTTCATCTTGAGATAATGAAGTGATTTTTTTAATGTGGGAAATATTTCCTTTTTGTGTCTCTTGCAAATATCCAAGGAGTGCTGCTGCTGTTTCTAAAGAAAATTTTTGTTCTTTGATTCCAAAACTTTCGAGTGTTGCTAGTCCAAAATGTCTTTTGAGGATTTTCCGTGCATCGTGCGCGTAGATATCCCAGTTGATAAAAGGGAAAATATTGAGCCCTTTTTGCGACGTGAGTATTTTTAAGAGTTCAGGATTATTATAGATTTCTTCAGGTAAAATACATTCTGAGGGTTGGAGTTTGGATAGTTCATCAATCAGTATCTTTTCAAAATCGTTAGTATCTATTTGTTGCGTTGCAAAATAACCTGTTGATAAATCAGCCACTGTGAGGGCAAGGAGGGAGTCATTTTGTAAAAGACTAATAATATAATTATTCTCTTTTTTTTCTAAAACGTTTTCATCTAGTACTGTTCCTGGAGTGACTACTCTGACCACATCACGTTCTACCAATCCCTTTTTATTCGGAGGGGAGAGTTGTTCACAAATGGCTACTTTATAGCCAGCTTTGACAAGTTTTGGAAGATACGAATCAATGGCATGATAGGGAACGCCTGCCATAGGAATTCGATCATTTTTGCCATTGGATTTTCCTGTTAGGGTAATATTCAGGACTTTGGCGCCTATGTATGCGTCTTCCATGAAAAGTTCATAAAAATCTCCCATCCGGTAGAGCAAAAGACAGTCAGGGTATTGTTTTTTTATTCCATGATATTGTTTCATCATGGGCGTCGTAACTTCCTGCATAGTATTCTATAATACGGGATTTATACTATTTTGCAAACTAGATTTTTTAACTGTCATCCCGCACTCTCAATAATAATTTGAATGAAGTTTAATTCTTGTGGGGCTTTTTATGAGGAGAGGGCAATTTTGTTTCTTGTACATACGAAAGTGCTTTGAGATTGAGGTAAACAACAACAAAAAAAGATATAATAAAAAAAAGTGAAAGCAGTGGATAATTATTTCCTAGTCCATAGCCAACCATCCAAAAAACGATTTGTAATCCTAAAAAAAGCAGACTTCCCAAAAAAAGTTTTTTTGTTTTCTGAACATATAAGATGGTATTGACCATAGAGAAAAATCCTAGTATGAGATACCCTATTGCTAAAATACTTAGCACAAATTCTCCTCCTTGTGGTCCTAGCCCGTTTCGCAATTGGCTAAATAGAAAAATCCCAAGAATATACAGAGGAAGACCCAAAAAATAGAAAAGAAAGTACCAAATAGTCAACTTTCCTGATCCTATAAAAAATTTTCTCTGTGGCATGTTAGTCTTTACTGTCTCCCCAATCTTTTATCTTTTCAATGATATCACTGAGCGATTGTCCCTTTGGAGTTAAGGAATATTCCACATGGAGAGGGATCTCAGCAAATACTTTCTTTTTAAGGATTCGGTCTCTTTCTAGTTGCTTGAGTCTTAGTGAGAGTGTTTTAGGACTAATACCATCCAAAGCTTTCTGTAGTTGTCCAAATCGTTTTGTACCATCAAACAGTTCTCTCAACAGAAGAATTGTCCATTTGCTGCCTATGATTTTAAGTGTTTTCATAACACAGGTTTTATCGTGTGCATTCATAGAGAGAGTATAACAAATTTCACAATGAAATGCTATCTATATTGTAAGTACTATACAAAAGATAGTCTGCTATAATACATATTCTATGGAAATTGTCTTTCAGGTTGGATTGGTAGTCCTTCTCGTATTTTTGAATGGGTTTTTTGTGGCATCAGAATTTGCGTTAGTGGCAGTTCGTAAGACTCGAATTGATGAATTGGCAAATAAAGGAAATAAAGCTGCAAAACTCGTACAGAAATCGTTACAAAGTTTGGATATCTATATTTCTTCAACACAACTTGGTATTACACTGGCTTCTTTGGCTTTGGGATGGATAGGAGAACCAGCTGTTGCTCATTTTCTAGAATCGTACCTTACTTTTCTTCCCAAGGATGTAAATATGATTTCTTCGAATGCGATTGCTATAGCGGTGGCATTTTGTTTTATCACCTTTTTACATATAGTACTCGGAGAATTAGCTCCGAAAACAGTGGCTCTTCAAACAGCAGAAAAGACGTCACTCTTTATTATTGGACCTTTGGTTGCTTTTACTTTTATTTTTAAACCATTTATTTGGTTATTGAATGCGTCAGGGGTATTTGTCTTAAAGCTTTTTGGTTTTACAGTAGATAGGAAGCAATATGCTGGACATTCTGAAGAAGAGATAAAAATGCTTTTAAAACAAAGTGGCATGAGTGGTGTCATTGCAAAAGATGAAGTAGAAATGGTAATCAATGTATTTCAGTTAGGAGATACGATGGTAAAACAAATCATGGTACCACGAACTGATATCGTCGCTTTTAATGTTGCGACAACGTTGTCTGATGTGATTAAAAAAATTGGGAAAAATGTACATAGCCGATTCCCTATTTTTGAGCAGTCTATTGATACTATTATTGGATTTATTCATGTGAAAGATATTTATAAAGCAGCACTTAAAGTAGAAAAAACAAAAAAATTGTCAGAAATGAATATTACAAGAAACATTATTCAGGTACCTGAGACAAAAAAAGCTAACGAAGTGCTTATTGAAATGCGAAAAAAACGAGTGCATATGGCTGTAGTGAATGATGAATATGGAGGAACAGCAGGTATCATCACACTCGAGGATGTTTTGGAAAGTTTGGTAGGAGATATACAAGATGAATTTGAAAAACCTGATGAACCAATAAGAAAACAAAAGGATGGGAGTTTTCTCATAGATGGATTAGTCCCCGTGAAAGCAGTGATTAATAAATTTCACTTGCCAATGCGTGGACAAGGGTATTCAACCATTGGGGGATTGGTATTTGGTGTTTTAGGTCATCAACCAAAAGTTAATGAAAAATTGCAGATTGGTAATATTATATTTACCGTTGAAAAAATAGAAAAAAAACGAATCAAAACTATTCGCTTAATGATGTTAGAAAAGAAGACAACTCGTAAGTCTTCCCCACTGTCATTTCCCAAAGGGAGTCTGTGACCCGGACTTGATCCGGTATCTCTATTAACAAAAGTAATAGCTGTGTAAGACTTTTAAAATCACATTGACATTTTTTTAGACGAGGATTAATATAGACACATGAACAAAAATATTTTAAAAGCAATAACGTATGTACTCCCAAGTTTTACAGCTTTTGCTCATTGTGATGTTCCTTGTGGTATTTATGATCCAAAGGCAGCACAGACAGCAGCTGCAACAGTACTCAAAATGGTTGAAAAACTTCAAGGAATCGAACTTCCTGATGTCAGTGACAAGCAGCTTCTTTTAAATTACGATAATACAACAACGAGGATGATTATGACCAAAGAAGAACATGCACAAAAGTGTAAAACAGAAATTTTAATTCTCTGGACAGATTATTTCAAACCAGAACATCTTACAAAGTTTCCAAACCTTCATGAAACATTTTGGAAAGCAGCAAAATTATGTAGCGTAAATAAACAAGAAGTGAGTTTGGATCATGCAAAAGAGTTGGTTGCAGCAGTTGATGAAATCGCAGACATTTTTGCCCAAACAAAAGCTGCTAAATAACATACTCTTGATCAAAAATTTCTTTTTCTACTTTCCTATTCTGAAATTCATAATTCTAGAAGAAAGCATGGAGCCTGTTCTTTCCTCAGGAGATACAATCTTAGTAAACAGACTAAGTAAAGGAAAACCAGGAGACATTATTGTCCTCAAAAATCCTGAAAAAAATAGTAAAGAAAAATATTTAGTAAAACAAGTCGCAGAACTCAAAGAAAAAGAAATTTTTGTAGTGGGTTTGAACAAAGAAAAAAGCATTGACAGTCGAAAATTCGGCTGGATACAGAGGAATAATATTATTGGAAAAATGATACTGAAACTTTCTTAAGATCTTTTTAAATCTTACTTACATTGAAACAAATTTATTCTATTTGTAATACCTTCAGTAAATGCGGGAGCGGATACGATTAGTTTACAATGTTTTTTCATCAATTGTTTGTCAAAAATGCCATCGAGTATTTGCTCATTAATACCTGCTTGTGGATAAGATACTCCATGAGTTACAATCATTGCTTTTTGTTTTATGGCATCTAATGTGAGTTTGTTTGCATTGAGAAATTTCTTTCTAAAAATACTTTCGTTCGTATCGACAATGCTATTAAGCAGTGGTGTTCTTGTCATATATCCTAATGCTGGAGTTATATCGTTGACGCCATACAATGCAGATGGTTTTTGTTTTTTAATTTGATTTACTAGTATTGAAATGTTAGATATTTTTCCAAGGTCTTTGTAATACGTAAGATAGGTATATATGTTGAGTGAGATAAAGATAATCATGATTGTTGGAAAGACAAATTTTTGAACATGGAGCTGTTTATCTAAAAACTGAATAAAGTTAGGTAAAGATAAACAGAGAAAAGGAATAAGAAAATTAAAATACAGGTAATAAGAATCCGTATAAAAGAGAAAAAATAATATTGAAAAGAAACTAATACAACTGAAAAAAATATTTTTCCTAAAATTAAAAAGATTAAATACGAGTAAAACAAAAAATAAAAAATCATGCGTTATAAAAAACCATAAAATATCGATTTTGGAAACACCAGCCAATCGAGTGAGTGAGTATTGAATGATATCTTTATAAATATCTTGTGATGTAAAAAGAACAAATGGAGATAAGAATATCAGAATAGTGATACCAAAGCCTAAGCTTATCGTACAGAAATTTTTATATTGTTTTTGTAAAATACTTGTTAGAAAAAATGCAAGAATAATAGGAAGAAAGTATGCTTTTGTGAAGATTGTTAGTGCTAAAAATATACCAGTTAGTAGATAGTGCTTCTTATTCCAAAATAGATAAGCCAGGAGGACAAAGAGTGATGCTTGAAAAACACCCGTTTGATGTTCTGATGTAGAGAGCACCATAAAAGAACATAAATATAACAAAGAAGCAAACACAGCAGTGCTGTATGTTTGAGTTTTTTTGTGAACAAGATAGTAAATGAGTAACGCGATGCTGCTTATTTCTATTGTTGGAGTGAAATAATAAAACAGCATGTTTTTGCTACCTATGAAAAGATACAAAGAAGAGATATAGGGAAATAGAGGAAAATTGGTAAAGAAAATATCTTTGTATAAGAGTTTTCCATTGAGAATTTCGGATGCTGTATAGAAATACACATTTGTATCTGAGAGCCGGATAGAAAGATTAGAGAGGCGGAGGGTCATTAGGATACCGATTGCAAGAAAAAGTGGCAGTAGACGTTTCATTTTTTCAATTTTAAAAGCGCCCAGCGAGTTTTATCTACTAGTTTATAGACTTGATACAAAACAGGATTGATCACCAAATCAAAACTTCCAATAAATTCTACATGTCGGGCCCCATATCCTTGTTTGAATCTATGAAAACCATACCAGGGATCGTGCATATCTGGTGTATCACTCATTGCTCCCCACATGTCAAATAATTTGAGTCCGTTTGCTTTTCCAAATCGAATTGCTTCCCACATAATGAGATTTGAAGCCATGACTTCTCTATTTTCATTGCTTGACGAACCATACGGATAATAGAGTGTATCTTGAAAGGTAAACAAAATCCAAGCAGCTAATGTTTTCCCTTGATATTTTGCGAAAAACATATGTGATGTTAAGGAGTTATCTTTATTTTTATCGATATTCAGTGTTTCCCATTGCAACTTGTGATACATTTTTGTATGGGCATAAAAGTTTTGCCGTTTCGTTGTGATTTCTGTCAGTTTCCAATACTCTTCAAACGCTTTCTCAGAATTATCTTCAACAATTTCTACTCCTCGTTTTTGTGCAATTCGAATATTATACCGAGTTTTTGGATGCATACCAGCTAACAAATCTTGCTCACTTTTTGTCAGATCCAAGATGAATGTATATTTGGTAAAAAGTGGATGTGCAGCACTAATTAATTTGGAATTTGGAATTTGAAATTTGAAATTTGGATCTTTCTCCACATTCGGTTCCAGCTGTATAAAAATACAGTTTTCTTTCTTTCCAATATCTATCAATTGTTTGAGTAGAATTTCATCAGGCAAACTTCCTTTAGGTAAGTAGCCAATAGTAAAAGGAGTGTGAGAGATTTTGTGAATAGTCAGTTGGAAACCATTAGTTATTTTTTTATCATTAAAAAATCCTTTTCGGATGACTTTGGTATGTGTTTTTTCACGGAATTTTCCCCATTCGTATGATTGAAGTGGATGTCTAACAACTGTATCAAAAACCTTTTTTTCAGTTTCAAGTATGTCTTGGATATTCATATATATTCTGGGAATTCTCGTTCCTTTGTTTCTTTATACGTCAAATTTTGAGAAATCAAACCCTCTGGTAATTCTAACAAAAATCGAGAAATAGTATTCATTGTTCGTTGTCCAAAAAAAAGTCGTTTTCGTGCATAGGTAAAAAATAGTTTTTGTTTAGCTCTGGTCATACCAACATAGCAAAGTCTCCGTTCTTCTTCTAGCTCGTGTTTGTCCATAAGCGATCGACTATGAGGAAAGAGTCCTTCTTCCATACCCACCATAAAAACGACAGGAAATTCGAGCCCCTTTGCCCCATGAAGTGTCATAAGTGTTAGTGCGTCTTTTGGATGATCCAAGATTTTTTTGTCTGGTGTATATTCTTGTTCAACGAGCGCTACGTTTTCTAGAAAATTGGTAAGGTTTGGAAATTGTATGGCAACGGAGCGAAGTTCTTTGATATTTTCTAATCTACCTCTATCTTCTTCATCTTGTTCATCATAAAGATCTAAATATCCTGTGTGATGGAGTACTTCATCAAGTAGCTCTATTGTGTCTTTTATAGTGCTATTTTGTTCATTTTCTTGATAGATAAGAAATTTTCCTAATCTGGTCTTGCCAATTTTTTCTAATCGTTTATAGGATATACTATCTTTTGGATTTGCTAGAACACGTAAATAAGAAAGTACATCTTTTATTTCTTTTCGTTCGTAAAATCGCGTACCACCAATAAGTGTATAAGGAATACCATGATGAAGTAATACTTCTTCAATAGACCTTGATTGTGCATTTGTTCTATAAAGAATCGCTACATCAGCATAGCTAAAATTATTCGTTTTTATTTTCAGTTCAGTAATAGTGCTGATAATAAATTCTGTTTCTTCTTGTTCATTTTTTGCTTCATAGACAATAATCTCATCACCATCTGGATTTTGTGTCCAGAGTGCTAAAACTGGGTGAGTTGTATTATGGGAAATAACGGTAAAAGACGCATTCAGTATCTTTTGCGTTGACCTATAATTTTGTGAAAGTTTAAAGATTTTGGTATTTGGAAAATCTTTTTCAAAATTCTTTAAATTTTGAAAATCTGCACCTCGCCAGCTATAGATACTTTGGGAAAAATCTCCTACAACACAGATGTTATTCCATTTCTTAGCAAGGAGTTTCGTTAATACATACTGAGCGTGATTTGTATCTTGATATTCATCAACTAATATATAGCGAAATTTATTTTGATATTTTTCTAAAACATCTGGATTTTCTTCAAAAAGTGTTACGGTTTTAAGGAGCAAATCATCAAAATCAACTGCATCATTCTCTCGCAAAATTTTTTGATACATCGGATACACTTTTGCAACAGTTTGTTGAAAAAGGCCCCTAGCAAAGTTTTGATATGAGTTTTCTGAGATCAACTCATTTTTTGCACCGGAGATTGTCCCTAAAATAGCTGATGGTTTCCATTCTTTTATTGAAATATTCAGTTTATCCATAGCAACCTTAATAGCTTCTATTTGGTCTGAAGTATCATAAATAACGAAATCAGAGGATAAACCAATGTATTTTCCATCAATTCTGAGTATTTTGGCACACAGTGCATGGAATGTTGCAACAGTTGGTTTGGTTGTATGTGTTCCCGTAAGCATCACCTGCATGCGCTCTTTCATTTCTGTCGCTGCTTTATTGGTAAATGTGACTGCTAAAATATTGTCTGGGTCAATACCTTTTTCAATGAGAGAAAGTACCTTGGCAGTAATACACCTCGTTTTTCCACTCCCAGCTCCTGCCAAAATAATCATGGGTCCATCAGTTTGTAAAACTGCTCGTTGTTGTTCTTTATTTAATGTATTGAAGAAGTCTTGGCTCATAGCGTATAATTGATAAATAATTCTAGCCCACTGTGGCTTTATTATTTTAGCACATGAAGCAGCCATTACTTATTGCGAACTGGAAATCAAACATGACTGAAGAAGAAGCACTGGCGTGGTTACAAGCTATGCAGGAAAGTCTCTCTACTACTGAAAAACAGGTTGTTTTGTGTCCTCCTTTTACACTTTTATCAGCCATGCACAAAGAAATCTCTCAAAAACATATCCAAATACAACTGGGTGCCCAAGATATATCTCCTTTTGAAAAAGGTGCATATACAGGAGCAGTAAATGGAAAACAAATTGCTGAGTTTGCGCAGTATGTTATCATAGGGCATTCTGAAAGAAGAAATTATTTCTTTGAAAGTGATGAACAGATTGCTAAAAAAGTAGCATTGGCTAAGCAAGTGAATCTTATTACTATTGAATGTGTACAAGGGGAAGAGACTGTTATACCGGAAGGAGTAAATATTGTTGCATATGAGCCGATTAGTGCAATAGGCAGCGGAAAACCTGAATCACCTAGTCAAGCAAATAGCGTTGCTTTGGCCATAAAGAAAAAGAGTGCTGTACCGCTGGTCTTATATGGAGGAAGTGTGACAGCTGAAAATGTTCATGAATTTACGCAAATGGATGGAATAGATGGTGTTTTAATAGGTGGTGCAAGCCTGCATCCTCACGAGTTCTCACAAATCATACATAATGCGTAAACGAATTGGAAAAATCATTGGTATTTTCTTGTTTGTACTTTTTTGTATTCTCCTTATACAGGTTGTTCGATTTTCTCCCCTTATTTATCAATACTTTTTTACCAAAGAGATCGCACTCAAGACAACAAATAATAGAGTAAACATATTACTGCTCGGTATTGGAGGAGGAACACATGATGGGCCAAATCTAACGGATAGTATTATTTTTGCCAGTATTGATCCTGAAAAAGATACTGCTACACTTGTTTCAATCCCTCGTGATTTATGGGTTCCTGAACTAAAAACAAAGATTAATGCGGCATATGCAGCGGGTGAAGAAAAACAAAAAGGAGGAGGTATTCTGTTAGCGAAAGCAATGGTCTCAAGAATTTTACACCAGCCTATTGATTATACAGTACGTATAGATTTTGATGGGTTTGTAAAAGCTGTTGATTTAATTGGAGGATTAGATGTTACCGTGGATCAGGAGTTAGATGATTACACATATCCCGTCCCAGGAAAAGAAACAGATCCATGTGGACATACAGATGAAGAATTAACATCTTTAGCGACTGATTCATCAAAATTAGATGATAATGAAACATTCCCTTGTCGATATAAGCATCTTCATTTTGATATAGGAAAGCAGCATATGGATGGAAAAACGGCACTGGAATTTGTACGATCTAGGCATGCACTTGGAGCAGAGGGAAGCGATTTCGCTAGGAGTAAACGACAAGCGAAAATAATTGCTGCATTTAAGCAAAAGGTGCTTTCTTATGAAACACTTCTTAATCCAGTAAAAATTATTTCTTTATATAATGCTGTTTCACAAAACATAGATACTGATATTCCAGAATCTTCATTTGATGACTTTTTAAAACTAGCGCAAAAAATGAAAAGTGGCAAAATAAATAGTATTGTTATTGATGAAGGTGATGAAGGAGTAGGTCGTGAAGGTTTGTTGATTCATCCACCAATTACGCCTGAATATGAAAATAGTTGGGCATTAATTCCACGAGTTGGGAACGGTGTCTATACAGAAATACAATCTTATGTTGCTTGTGTAATAAAAGGAAAAAAGTGTGTCGTTGCTAAGACGCAGTAATCAATTTATATATTCTCGTATTACCATGATGAAAAATTATCTTTCCAAGTGATTTAAATTTTTTTTCAGAGAGTTTTGTATATTTAGTTCTTTCTAAATCCCCAACATAAATATACGAAGCATTGTATTTACGTAAGAGTTGTTTTGCAATTTTACCATTTTTTGTTTCATAAATAGTTTGCACATCTACAATTCTTGGGGAAGGAATATCATAACTGCCTCTCCATAACCATTCATGGACCGTCCATCCCAAAATAGTGGGGAGACCTGTATTGGTTGAGATTCGTGCGTAATCAGTATAGGAATCTCCTTGTGCTTCAACAATAACTGGCTGATTTTTAATATGAGTATTGATCCACCCAATAGCAGCATAATCGTCGGGGTGTAAAGCCTTTAGATACGTTGTCCCATCAAGTGTTTTTTGGTCTTTGAGATTTGCATAATAGGAATTAATAGCAAATGAAGGGTAGAGCAATACTAAGGAAACAAGTAAAATAGTGAAAAAGAGAAAAAGTACTGTACCAATCCTCCCAATTTTTGTCTTAAGTAACTCAATATGAAAAACAATGCGAATGATAATATACCCACTGACTAGTGAAAGAAGTATAAATGCTTCATAAGTGAGTTTAAACATAGTATTTGCTCTATAATGTGCTGGATAAATATCTTTCATATATAAAAACTCTGGAATAGTAATAAGAATTGTAGCTAAAAAAACTAGTAAAAGTATAAAGAAGTCTGTTTTTAGAATTTTTTTTATTTTTGTTAAAAATAAAATAAAAGATAAAACAAAAAAATAGAAAAATCCATAGAGAATAAGCAGTTGCCAAAGTGGTGACTTTTGGCAATGATCTGCTTCAAAGAGGAATGGACCAATATGTTGTAAATTTGTTAAAAACTGTGGAGCACAGAGTATTCCAATTCCATGGACAATAGCTCCTGTTTGAAAAAAAAGAGAAAATGGAAGAGAAAATATAAAAAACCCAGCGATAATCAAAAGTGAATCATAGATAGTATTAATCATAAATGATGAATTAAAAATTATTCTATAAAGAGAAGCTTTTTCTATCTTTTTACCTTTTGGCAAAGCAGTGACTATATGTATATAGATGATAATAAAAATACTAAGAAGTATATATATTGCTCCATCCCAGGCATTTGTCATATAAGCAGCGGAAAGAAAAAATGATAGAAATAGTAATCGTAAGAATGTTATTTTTCTGGATAAAAAAAGATGTAATAAAAATCCAATAATAGTTAAAACTATTGGAATATCAAGAACATGTCCATGAAGATCAGAAACGACAAATGAATAAAGAGGAAATTCATGAATAGTATTATAAATAAATCGTGTTGCATTTGGATACCAATATGCATTTGGAATGGTTTGGGGTGCCCAGGAAAGAGAGGAAAGGGGTAAAGGGTTATCGTTCTTATATGGTGTGAAGAAAATATACAATATATGTAAATTTCCCCCCATGCTTACTAAGGCCGCTGTTACGAGACCTGCTAAAAACGTAAAGATTTGCTTTCTTAGTGTCAATTTATTTTTCCCCGTTTCCTTAAGAAGATATGCCGTAATATTCTCAATAAAACTATAAGAAAGCGTAAAGGTGAACGCAAACAAAGAGGCAAGCATAAGGTTATAGGTACTAGAGGATGGAATTCCTGAAATTTTAGTGAGTACTGCGGTGATGAAATGACCAAAATAGTAGTAGTTTATTGCAAATGGTGTGAACCACATATCTTTTGGAGGGAAATATGTGCTGCGTAAAATAGAATTTACAAATCCGAAATCCATATACTTTTCCAAACCATAAATATCTGGTTGATGAGTACGAATATAAGCCCAAAAAAATAAAGCAATAAGAAAAATGACTTCCTCAAGGAATAATTTTTTCCAGTAAAGAAGTAATAAAGAGATCGCAGATTTATTAGTAGAGAAAAAGATAACTCCTAAAAAAACTCCAATAAGTATAGCAAAGGATCGTGTAAAAGGAACAAGGTGAAGAACACCTAGCAGAAGTATACAGTAAGAAACAATAACTATGCCAATTATTTTTGAGAATATGTATCCTTTATCAATAAATAATGAGAATATTTTAGTTGAGAAAGGAAAGAAAGCTATCCCAAAAACAAAAAAAATCGACCACCATTGAAAAAGTAAAAAAATATCAGTTTGTGACATATAATATTTATATGATAGATTCCATTTGCGACAGTTGTGTAATTGCTTCTATATTACTCGTTATTTTTTTTGTCTCCTTTTGGTTTAACCAGTAAAATTTAATTTTAGGATTATGTTTCGCGAGATATTTTACGAGTGCAAAATCGTCATCGACATATTTCTTGATTTTTAATTCTTTGAGAACCCTATCTTTAAAAAGATGGGGTTGTTTATTCGTATAGTTAAAATATAATCCCTTAAAAATTTCATCAAATCCATATCTTTTAATCAGATCGTTTGTTCTTGTTTCCAAAAATCCAAAACGACTAGATATTAAAAATAAATCGTTATGTGTTTTTGAAAATTTTTTGAGAAACTGCATATTTTTTTGTATTGGAGGGCGGAGGAGAGGATGATGAATCAGATACCGAACTAATTGTTCAGGTTTTTTAGGAATTCTATAGAGCAGTTCTCCATTCGATTTTTTTTTATAAAACTTATCAAAGATAATATCAGGAATAAAAGGAGGGTAATCAATAAATACTTTATCAAGATCAAAACCAATATTCATATAGCTATCCAAGAATTTTTACAATATTTAATAATTTAAAATCCCATCCTACTCTATGTGTTGTTCCAACTCTTTTTTTGATTTCACTTCTATTTTTTTCATACCATGTATAGTTTTCTAAAAGTAATTCCTTATTGGATTTCTTGGCTTTCCATTGTAACATTCTTTCTGCTTTTTTGGTCGATACATATGATGCAACTGGCATGGTTTTGTAGTGCCATGCCGCAATAGGAGACAAATGAAGTTGCTCTAAGATAAAAAGAATTGCTTGAGAAGGAAGAGTAGGGAGCGGTGTTATGCGAGATTTTGATTTTGCATAGTCAATGACAAATTGGAGATCTTTGTTCCATGTTTGGAATTCTTTAGCTCCAATGTTAAAAATCTCATTTTTTGCTTTTGCTGTTAATGCTAATATAATTGCACTTACTACATCAGAAACTGCTAACAGTTGGTAGGGGTTGTTGCCATCTCCTAAGAGGAAAACACGTTTATCTGTATAGATAGCATCATACCATAGCTCAAATATTCCAAGTCTTTCTGGGCCAACAAATGTTTTTGGTCTAATAATGTTTATCTCCAGTCCTTTTTTTATAAATTGTTTACAAAGATTTTCTCCTTCTATTTTTGATTGCCCATAGTATCCAATTGGGGCAAGTTTTGAATCTTCTTCTTCTGGGAGATGTTGCGGAACACCATATACAGCAGTTGTCGAAATAAAAACAAGCCGCTTCACATGTTGTGAAAGTGCAGCTTCTAGAACGTATTTTGTTCCGGTTACATTTGTATGAAAAATATCTTCTTTTGATTGTTGAATAGGGAGGGCTGCCGCTGCATGAACGACATAGTATTGGTCTTTTAAAGCTTTTGTAATAGCAGTTTTATTTCGAATATCTCCTTTTATAAAGGTAACTTTTCCAAAAAGATCTTTTGCGTCTAAATCTGCAATATCAAAAAGTGTTACGGTATATCCTTTATGAATAAATTCACGGGCTAAATGACATCCTAAAAATCCTGTCCCACCAGTAATACATACCTGTTTTTGCATAGGTCTTATTGTACTATTTTAGCTCTTTGAAAGGCAAGAGAAGGTGAAGATATTACTGCTGACTTCTCATACCTCTAATGAGAAGATTATAATCTAAGCCATCTATCTTTTGATCATCATTTAAGTCAGCTATATTGTGATCTCTACATATATCTGAATGGGTTTTAGTACCATAACAAGAAAATAAAATATTATAGTCTTTTATATCAATACGGTTATCGTTATTTAAATCACCAGGAAACAATATTTGTGTTGGTAGTGAAATATGACCATCTTGAATATCTTTTCGTTGTATGTTTATACCTTTTTGCAAATAATTATCAATTTTGAGAAATAGCGTATATGAGTTGAGAGAAGGTAAATATCCCATAGGAAGATCTCCACTAAATATTCCAGTATCCTTTTGATAAGAAATAGTGGTTGGTATATTAGCAAGTTGTTGCATTTGATTATTTGGATCGACAACTGTTATGGTAATCTTTTTTTCTGAGTTTGTGGGTGCTGTATTTTGCTGGTTTTTCCCAATACCTTCAAGAGCAATAGGCAAGTGTAGTCCAATTATCGGATTTGGTGTTGGTGTTGGTGTTGGAGTTGGAGTTGGAGTTGGTGTTGAAGTTGGAGTTGGTGTTGGAGTTGGTGTTGAAGTTGGAGTTGAAGTTGGAGTTGGAGTTGGAGTTGGAGTTGGAGTTGGAGTTGGTAAGGTAGAAGGGGTTATTGTAGAAGAAGGTGAAGGATCAGAATAAATAAATGTTTTCCCAACAGCTAAAGCTTGATCAAGGTCACCATAAAAATCCCACCAACTTTTCATTTTTTTGTCTAAATAGGTAATATCATTTCCTAATCCAGGGATATTTTGCATCCACCATACTTTGAATTGTACGCCGCCATTTACGACACAGGTTTGTCCATACCATGTATGACAGGAAATATTTTCTGTAGTACCATTTCCCTGTGGTTTCCAATTTTGACAGTCAGATTGTACAATTGCCTCACTGTTCCAATCATATTGGTCTTGATCAGTAACATTTGGTGGTGAATGTGTCCATCCACAGTGATTGATAGTGCTATCACTAAGTCCATGGGGATCTCTAAATTTGGTCCACATATCTTTGTCTATAAAAGTCATTACTGCTTCAATTTGATGACCGTGATCTTCCAATAATTCACCCATGCCACGACTATACGAATAGTTGTAGACAACATAGGTATTATTGCACACAGGTAAATCATTAATCTGTTGGCTGTTGCTGACATCTCCATACCCATCATGATTCCAAAATGCTTGCGAATTAGTACCCATAGACATATTTGATTCATCAGGTTCAACACCTCCTGAATCAGGATTATGATATCCCCAAATCCATATTTGCCTGACATGCTTATTATCTACATAATCACAAACATTTACATCCTCAGTAAGTATTTTTTGATAAAGAGGTCGTACAGTTGGATTACTCCACGCTTGAATATTCGATTTTGGCAACGGTTTTAAAAATTCTTTTGACTCTAGTACTTTATATTGTAAGGAAGCAAGACTTTGAGAATTTTTATATCCATGATACCGTGTTCCATCTGTTAGTTTTTGAATACCTTCATTCGTTAATGAGGTAACCTTATCTCGTATATCACTGAGTGGTGCTTCAACTTTTGTTTCGTTAAAGTCGATCATGGTATCAGAAGAGAGAGGAAAATATTTTAAGACCAAAACGTTCACATCTTGAGTAGTAGAATTACTTGCTGCGTGAGATTCACTTTGTTGTTGTTGTTGCGCAAGGAAAACTGTAAGAGGAACACTAACTGAAATAATAAGTAAGAGTAGGAGCGAAAGTATGTGTTTTTTGAATACTGTTCTTGTATACAGTATAGCTTTCTTTACCGACATTGTTACCATATAATAAGCATATCAAAACAGTCTGTATATTACTATGAAAATTTTATTAAGCCTTTCTTACTATAGTCCAAATATAAGTGGTTTAACTATTTATGCCAAAAATTTGGCAAATGAATTAGTAAAAAAAAACCATCAAGTTACTATTTTAACATCCAAACACAGAGAAGAATTACCCGAATCAGAAAAAAAGAACGGTCTGTATATAGAACGTGTTCCGATTACATGGAAGGTGGGAAAAGGACCATTAATGCTAACATTTCCTTTTCGTGCCTATACTTTGGTAAAAGAGTGCGATGTAGTTAATTGTCATTTACCTCAATTCGAAAGTTTTCTTATAGCTATTCTTGCTAAAATACTCCATAAAAAGGTAGTCCTTACATATCACACAGGTCTTGCGTGGGAGGGTGGAATTGCTAGTAAAGTTATTAAAATTTTTTTATTGGGATCTCATACAATTTCAGCAGTATTAGCTGATACTATTATTAGTTACACAAAAGATTATGCAGATAATTCATTTTTCTTACATTTTTTTAAAAACAAAATCGTTTACATTCTGCCACCAATTCCAAAACCAGAGATATCGAGTAAAGTAAAAGATACTCTGCAAGAAAAAATTGAAAAAATAAAATATAAGATTGGGGTAGCAGCAAGACTAGCTCCTGAAAAAGGATTTGAATATGTATTTTCAGCAATACCGTTACTACAAAAAATGATTGGTGATAATTTTATAATTCTTATTGCAGGGCCAAAAAATCCAATTGGAGAAAAAACGTATTATAAAAAAATAACGCCTTTAATAAAAATGTATAAAGAACATATTCTTTTTTTGGGATCATTATCCTCTGAAGAGATTGGGAGCTTTTATTCACTCATTGATGTATTGATATTACCGAGTATTAATAGAACTGAAACATTTGGGTTGGTTCAAGTAGAGGCAATGCTATGTGGAACACCTGTTATTGCTTCTAATTTACCTGGTGTGCGAGTTCCGATACTAAAAACAGGAATGGGAAAAATAGTTGCAAAAAAAGATTCAAAAGCATTGGCAGGTGCAATATATGAAGTTCTTACAAATAAAAAAATATATCTCAAATCACTGGTTAAAATTCAATCGTTTTTTTTGATGAAGAAAACGATAAAAGCATATGAAGACGTTTTTTCATAGATATAGCTACCATCTACTTTTTATTTTTGAAAATGATGACTTTTGGATGATCATAGACAGTAAATGCTTCTTCTGACCAATCATCTGGAAAATCAAAAGGAATTCCTAAATATGCTAAAGATGGATAAGAAGTAATTTCTGCTATCTTTTTATACCCTAATTTTCCTGAAAAAAGTTTTTTATAATACATAGCAGTTTCTGGATATTTTTCAGGAACGGTTGGAATACTTCCCCAGCCTCTATTCGATGAGAGAATAAGATAATCTCCTACTTTTAATTGTTCATGTATCTTTTGCCATTTTTCATTTGTGTCAGGATCAAAAATTTGCATAGTTATACTAGTAAAAGTTTTTGTTTGAGGAGAGGAGGATATCGGCAGTGCATCATCCCAGTGTTCGGATAAAATGGTACTATTATTTGGTATTCTATTGTAGATCCACTCAGACGCAGTAACACGAGAATGGGGGTGAGTATAAATACTCATAAATGATAAAGGCCAGATAAGCAGTATTATAAAAAAAATAATCGATATAAATACATATCGATTATGTAGTATTCGAGCGAGTCCGATACCAGAAAATATAGCGATAAAAGGGTAGAGAAAAATAAAATAGCGCATGGTTTTAACAAATTGAGTTGACTGATATAGGAAAAAAAGAATTATCCAACAGAGTATAAAAAAAATATGTGTTTGACGCCTTTTTACACTTAGGTAGATACCAACAATAAAACACATAAAATAGGGGAGGCCAATACCAAACATCACTAAGTTTGTTAAGCTAAAAATAATAGGAGTCTTATTCATCCATTGTACTGCAGGAGGGAACCAAACGTCCTTTCCTTCCCATGATTTTAGCTGTCTTAAGTTTTCTATAAATAAGGAATTAGGGCGAACATCTAAGATATTTGCAGAAGCAAACATATACGGATCTGCTAATCGGACGACAAGATACGCGAGAATAAAGTAAACAATAAACAAGAAGGAAAAGTGAAATATACAGTATTCACCTTTTTTACTTTTCTTATATGTTCGCAAAAAAATAGTTCCTAATAAAAAGATGTTCAAAGGAAGAATAAAGACACCAGTAAGTTTACATGAAATTGCCAATCCGAAAGAAATACTACTTACAAGAAAGAATAATAAAGAGCTTTTCTGCCAAAATTTAAGCATACTGTAAAAAGAAAGAAACATAAACATATTAAGAAACGTATCAACGGCAAAAAAATGTGAGAGTTGTATTGGTAAAACAGAAATAGCATAGAAAAAAGATGCATAGTATTTTATTTTCTTGTTTAACGTATATTCAATTTCAAAAATTTCCACTGTTTTAAATATCAGAAGAATTATAATTGCATCAAAAAAAGCAGATACTATTCTTCCTTGAATTGTAAAATCTGCATACGTATCAGTGTTGAAAGCAAGTGCGAGAAGTTTGTTAATAGTAATGGGGAAAAGTCCATAGACAAAAAAAGTAAAATTATTATTTGCAGGATTAAAGGAAGATATATAAGGATTAAAATAATTAATAAGTAAAGAAGGAAATTTTAATGCATTTCCTACCATTGTTAAGAATCTTTCATCAGGATGGAGGTGATATCCTTGATCCCAGTTGACATCATAGAGTCGCAAAAAAATTCCAAGCCCAAAGATTATTAATAATAACAGAGAAAATTTATTCTTCATTCTTTTTAAATATAAATACAATGGGTCGATCAAAAACAGTTACTGTTTGTTCCATAGAAAAAACGGGATTGCCTCTTTCCAGCACATTGGGATCCTAAGCTTAGAATTCCACGTGGACAAGTTGTCGC
>JADMIO011417976.1_pt1 | contig 51070 bp, 39 predicted proteins | sample 8958161 | NCBI WGS metagenome assembly JADMIO01 (sample SAMN16585339, study PRJNA669376) | soil metagenome | isolation source: Crop rotation soil | place: USA: Cullars Rotation, Alabama | collected 2011 | reverse complement strand
CGCGACTTCAAGTCACGTGAATTCCAAGCTTCGGATCCCACTGTGCTGGAAAGTTATAAGCGCATTCTCAAGATTGATGAGAATGCTCCTAAACAATCTTTGATTGAAATTCATGAGCAGCTTGCGACGCTTTACGGGCAGTTGGGGTTAGCTTCCGATGCGATGTCGCATTTTTCGATTGTCGTTGATTTTTACGATCACTCTGGCGATCAGGAAGCACTTCTTCAAACGCTTAAAAAAGTTTCGGATCTCGATCCGAACAATATCGAGACGCATCTAAAACTTGCCGAATTGTTTTTAGCGCAATCTCGAGAAGACTCAGCGGTAGAGACGCTTCAGCGCCTCGAAGAGTCGGTTAAGGCGCGCGGTCAGGTTTCGGAAATAGTACGATTTTACGAAAGAAGCTTCGATCTCTTTCCGAAAGATATCGTGCGGCTGGAATCTCTCGTCGAAATTTATTTGAAAGCGAATGAGCCGAAGAAGGCGCTCGCGCGCATTCAACTGGCGTTTCGCGCCGATCCTAAAAATGCCAAAGTTTTGGAAATGCTTTCGAGCACTTTTGTAGCCCTCGGCCAGCCCGATAAAGCGCGAGCGGTCGATGTCGAGCTTTTGAAGCTTTACCGAAGCTTGCAAGAAATCGACAAAGCTTCGGCGCTCGAAGGCCGCTTAAAATCGAAGCTTCCGCAGGCAGCACTCGCCTCTTCCGACGCAACGAGAAAAGCCACGCCTGCACTTGAAGCGCATACGGACGAAGTTCTTGATCCTGCCGACGCTTTGATGAAATCAAATGCCGTCACCGCCGAAGAGCGAAAAGTTCTTTCGGAGTGCGAAGTCTATCTTAAATATGGCCTTGTCGATAAAGCTTACGAAGTTCTTTCAGGAAGGCTTGGAGAATTTCCGAAATCTTATGCCATTCGCTGGAAACTTAAAAATGCCGCGAAGGAAATGCAAAAAAACGAAGAGGCGATCCATTTTTTAAGCGAAATCGTTTTGCTTGCAAAAACGCAAAACGAAACGGCTTGGCAAGAATTGGCAGCGGCAGAACTAAAAGCTCTCGATCAACATCATCCGGCTCTACTTCCGTCGAAAGGCTCTACGGCGAAAAAGCCGGAAGCTCCACCGGCCCCGCGGGTCGCTAAGAAAGAAGAATTTTCTCCTCCCTCCGAAATTTCTTTGGTGATTGATGAGCCGTCTCTGGAAGACGAAGAAGAAGTTTCGGCGATTTCATTTCAAGATTTAAGCCCGGAAGTCATGGAGACAAATGTGCTCAGCGAAGCACCCAAAGAAATGGAATCGGAAATATTACTGACCGATGACGATTTTACTCCCGAAGAACTTCATCAGCTCGACTCGCAATTAAAACCTGAGACCAAGGCCCCCGAAAAGGCTCAGGCAAGGCCTTCCGTCAAAGCACCCGTGAAAGTTTCTGCTGTAGAGGAACCAGCCGATGAACTTGAAATGGTTTTCGATCAGTCGGAGCCGATCGATCTCGGCGAAGTTTCAGCTCCGGTCGATGAGTCGTATGAGATTCAGCAAGGTCTCGAAGAAGTCGGGTTTTTTCGAGAGCAAGGACTCAACGACGAAGCCGAAACCTTACTTAAAAGTCTAAAAGAAAAATATCCTCATCACAAAGATTGGAAAGTGGCGAGTTCGACTCCTTCGAAAAAGGCCGAGCAAGCTCCGGTTCAAAAGAAAAATATTTCGGTCGAGACGCTTGGCACGACAATGAAGATGAGTGTGCAAGAAGACGAGCGCGACTCGGTCGATGCCGATTTTTACGATCTAGCGGGGGAGTTGTCCTTAGAGCTCGACGCCGAAGACGCTGAGAGCGCCGCAAAGGCGAGCGGTCCGGCGGAAATTCAAGATATTTTTTCGGCCTTTAAAAAAGGAGTTGCCGAAACGATTTCCGAAGACGATTGGCAAACGCATTTCGATTTAGGCATTGCTTATCGCGAGATGGGTTTATTTGACGATGCCATTCAAGAATTTAAATTAGTTTCGAAACTCCCCGGAAAAAAGGTCACCGCCCTTTATCAGATGGGCCTTTGTGAAATGGCTAAAGAAAATTTTGCTCAAGCGCGAACTTACTTAGATTCGGCTCTCAAAGATCCTAGCGTTCAACCGCAAGAAAAAATGAGTGTTTCCTACGATCTCGCTGAGGCGCTCCTGAAGGTGAACGAAAAAGACAAGGCAAAGAAGCTTTTTGAAGAAGTTCAAAAAGCCGATCCGGATTTCCGCGAAGTCACGGAACGTCTTAAAATATTCGGCTAAAACGACTCTCGGTAGATTAAACTTCTCGGAAGCGCTTGTCGTCTGCGGCAGGAAGCTGATCTTCCAGCATGACGACCGGTTCCGCCTTCGGTTTCGAGAAGCTCTTTAGTTGCACAACCGGACTGGCTTTCGACGAGATTGAGCGGCTCGCTGAGGAAATAGTCGGTCTGCTCGGCTGACGAGTTGGCTCTTGATATTTTCGATCGGCCTTGCCAACCCCCGCCAAACTTTGGAGTGAATGGACGACAGAAATAAATTGCTCGGTTCCTTCCGAGAGGCGCTCCGCACTATTTCTCGTAAGCCCCGTGCTGCTGACGTTTTCTTGAATCGTTTGGTTTAGATCGTGAATCGCTCGAGTAATTTCAGTGATGCCTTGAGATTGTTCGTTCGAGGCCACCGAGATTTCTTCGATGCGACGGCTGACTTCGCCGGCGTTTTCCACCAAATTTTGAAGAATGCGAGCGCAATCCGAAGCGATCGACGTGCCGTTTTCCACTTTCGTGCGGCCTTCGCGAACGAGTTTTTCGACTTGCGTTCGGGTATTCGAGACGATTTGTTCGACCTTGGTAATGCTATTGTTGAGCATTTGAGAAATTTCGCTTGCGGCGTTTCCGCTCATTTGAGCCAAGTTGCCGACTTCTTCGGCGACGACGGCAAAGCCCTTTCCGTGTTCGCCGGCACGAGCCGCTTCGACGGAAGCATTAAACGAAAGTAATTTAGTTTGAAAGACGATGTCATTGATCACTTGCGTTTTTTGACCGATTTCGTTGATGACACGAACGATCTCCGAAATATTTTGATTGCTCGTTTCGATTTGTTTTTCGATTTGCTCGTTGCTGGCATTAATTTCTTTAATCGCATGCACCATGTTGTCGATAGCTTTGCGGCCTTCGTGAGCGGAGTTTAAACTTTGAGTCGCCGTATCTCTCGACTGTGTTGCGTTAGAAGCGCTCTTTTGAACCATGGCGCTGATTTCTTCGATGGCGCTGGAGGTTTCATGAAGAGCAGAAGCTTGTTTTTCTGCGGATTGTTGAAGTTGTACCGACGCGCTCGCCACGGACGTGGAAGAGTCTTCGACGACGGTCGCCTCGGAAGAAAGGCGTGAGATTAAATGCGATAGAATTGAAATCATGTTACGGCGTGTCCACCAGGATACGACGATGGTCAAAGACACTCCGCCTAAAAGCAAAAACAATTGAACCCGCGATGAAAAAGTAAGCTCATCGTGAGCTTCGAGTGTGGCTTTGTCGGCGTTCTCACTCACCTCATCGCCGATTTTTCCGAGCAAAATCTCGAGCGTATGGAAGGTTTTTTCCATATCGGGAATTTCGTTATAGGCCGCTTCTCGTTTTCCTTCGAGGGCAGAATTCACAACAAGCGTAACCGAATGCACATAATCGTCGGTATGAGCGACCGCTTCGGACACATCATTGTGGACCCCGCTAGGAAGATTTAAAGCGGTAAGCAAGGAGAGCTGTTTCTTCATATTAGAGCCGATCTCAGTGAGCTCTTTGGCGATTCCCGCTTTTTCAGAGGCGTCGTTTTGTTGGTTAACATACAGAGCGCGGTAGGCAATTCCCCGAAGATCGTCGTGATACATGTCGGCGAGACCTTGAGCTTTCACGGCTTCGACATGCACTTCTGAAAATTCTTTAAGCGATCTTTTGATGCTGCTTGCGCTCCAGGTCGATAGCGCCCAAACGGCGACTAAATTCGACAGCGTGATCAGCGCCAAAATGTTCATTCGATAGCCAAGTGTGTGCGATTTTTCCGATGACATGAATTCCCCCCTAAACAAAAAAATGAAACAACTATGAAACTTTAGTATAGATCTATCAAGGCTGCCTGGTGAGAGTGTCAGTTTTTTTATGCCGCAAACAGAATGGCACTTTCTTTCGAAAAAAAAGGGGCAGAGCGGCGCAATTCGCTGCTCTGCAGCAGTCAGCGACTTGACGCACTGGCTGGCGTGGGCAAATGGGTTTTCAATGAAGTGTGCGGCGCAATCGTTATAATTGGTGGCCGGATCTTCCGGATTGGCGAGATTTATCTTTTTCCGATTTCCAAGCGAGACGAGTTGCACTTCCAAGAAAAATTAATTTGCAATCGAAGTGCTCGGCCGTTTTCAATCAAGGACAAATTGGAAGTTGCACGGCAAACGCTCTTGCCGGTCATCTGGAATTTTTGGAACTGCAAGAACTCAAAGATTCCATTGCCGATAATGGGCAACCTCAAATTTTCGTCGAAGAAAACTTTTCTCCCGTGAGCCGTCTTTTTATTTATTACAACGAGCGATCGCTAGAAAATCGAGTGGATGAAGATTCGGGAGCCGCTCTTCGCGATGGAATTAAGTCGCTTGTCGAGTGGGGAGCGTGCCGCGAAGATTTATGGACTTATCAATCGAGTCAGCTCTTTAAAAAGCCCACACCTGCCGCCTACAAGGAAGCAAAGGCACATAAAATTTCGAGCTACTATCGCCTCACCAAAATTGCAGAAATGCAGCAATGCCTAACGCTGGGATTTCCGTTTGTCTTCGGTTTTGCCGTTTATGAATATTTCGAAACTGCCGAGATGGCAAAGACGGGCATACTTCGTTTGCCCGAATTAGGCGAGCGCATGCTCGGCGGCCATGCCGTGCTGTGCGTCGGCTATGACGATCAAAAATCCGCTTTTCTCATTCGCAATTCCTGGGGCGCAAAATGGGGCCTAAAAGGCTATTTTTGGATGCCCTACGAATATATTCTCGACGCCAAACTCGCGCAGGATTTCTGGACTATTCGAAAGTAACTTTGCTAGAACTTGTAAAACACGCTGGCAAGAATGCTCTATGCGGGAGTAGCTCAACGGTACACGAAAGCTCCAGTGGAGCTTTTGTGAGTTACGGATTATGTCCGAAAGTATATAACTTCGATGTGCGGGAGTAGCTCAATGGTACACAAAGCTCCGGTGGAGCTTTGTGAGTTACGGATTTGGTCCGGGAGTATATATTTACCAATGTGCGGGAGTAGCTCAATGGTAGAGCATCAGCTTCCCAAGCTGAGGGTTGCGAGTTCGAGCCTCGTCTCCCGCTTCGCTTTCAGGTCGTTTAAGACATAAATGCCTTCTCGGCTGCGCTGCCGATCAAATTTTCTTTCAGCCAATCGATGATGGAGTCGCTTTCGAGAATAGGCGTTCCATCGACGACGAGACACGGCACTTGCGAAGTATGCGCATAGCTTACGAGTTGCTCGGCAGCTTGGGTGCCTTCCGAGGTGTCGCGATATTCGATCTGATCTTGCAGGTGGGACGCTTCGATAAAGTCGCGGACTTTTTTTGAATAAGGACAACTTTGTTTGTGAAAAAGAATGATCTTCATGAGTTGGAAACTATGCGCATAGCGGCACCTTCTCCATAGCCGAAAGGCTTGCTTAGCCCTTTGTCAGCGACTGCGATTTTGGCCCAGGGCGTCGTTTAAATTGATTTTTTGGGGGTCTTGACGATTTAAAGAAAAAAATTATTTTTATAAGTAAGGAGGAGATATTGTTATGGCACTTAAGAACATAGACAAGCTATTCAAGTCTTCTTTCACGGAAGACGACGTTTATAATTTCAGCCGCGACGAGGAGGCCGATGTCATGGCTGAGAAGCTTCTCAACAAATCCGATGGGGCAGATCCGCTGTGGTATTTACATCCTTACGATGAAGACGATGGCTTTATCAAACTAGGTGATCTCGCTCCCAGGTCCTGGAGATCTTCCGGACAATCGGGGGCAGCTCAACAAGCCGCCTAGATTTATTAAAATTCTAAACCGTCATCCCTCTTTCTGGATTTCCATTGGCCGTTTTCAATCGGCCAATGGATACAGGAATAAAATATAAAGAATATCCTATGACATTTATTATCGTGTTCGCATGTATTGTGATAAGTGGGCTTCTTTCGGCTGCGGAGATTGCTTTTGTCACGGCGCGGCGAAGTCAAATTCGTTCTCTTGCAAAAGATGGAAATCCGAACGCTAGCCTGCTTAGGCGTCTTCGAGAAAATCCGGAGCGCACACTTTCTGTCATTCAGCTCGGCGAATCGTTGGTTACGGCCATTGCAGCCGCTGTAGGCTTTATAGGAACGGCAAAATATCTTTCGCCTTGGCTGATCGAGCATTTTCACTTGAGCCCTTCCTTCGCGCAATTTTTATCGGTGGCTGCCATCGTGATGGGGTTCACCTATTTAGATGTGGTGTTTGGCGAGCTTGTTCCGAAAGTTTTGGCGCTACGTCATCCGCTGTGGGTGGCCATGTTGACGTCGCGATTTCTTTTGGTCCTTGAACAGTCCCTTCATCCCCTAGTCTCCTTTTTGGAATGGTCGACGAGAAGATTCGTCACCGTTTTTGACGAAGGCGAAGTAGAATTGGAAGCCTTGCCCGATCCTCATCGCCATCTTGTCTTAAACGCAGTGGCGCTCGAAAAACGACGGGTCGAAGATATTTATCTTCCCTGGGAAAATGTGGACGTCCTTCACTGGAATCAAACGTTCGAAGAGGTGACTAAAGCGATCGCCGATTCTCTGCATACTCGACTTCCTGTTCTTAAAGATGGAAAGATCGAAGGTATTCTTAACAGTCGAGATTTTACGTTCGCGATGATGGCAGGCGAAAGAGATTGGCATCAGCTCCTTCGAAAAGCGGCAACACTTCAACAGAGTACAACGCTTCTAACTGCACTGAAAACACTGCGAGGAAGAAGAAATCAAGTGGCGATCGTTTTTAAGGGTCACGAGGTTCTTGGGATTGTCACAATGCAGGATATTTTCGACCAAATAGTCGGCGACATCTATGACGAGAATGACGAAGCCGCCATGAAGCAGCTTTTCGCATCCTCGTCACTGCCGCCAAATTTCAAACGTAAGTCGGAGGTGCTCATGGGTAGAAACCTCTAAATCAATTTAATGAACTTCAATCAAAAAAACCGAAGTGGCATGGGCTCTTTATGGCAAGCAGGTGTTTTTGTTTTCGCCGGACTCTGGCCTGTCTTTCATATCAAAAGTTTCGAAGCGGTAACGGGGCCGAAGGCGGATCGATGGCTTGTTAAAACGGTCGGTCTATTACTCGCCTCGATCGGGTCAGGAATCGCACTTGCGAACTATCGAGGTCGATCGACGCAAGAACTAAAGTGGATTGCTCAAACTTCGGCACTCAGCTTACTTGCAATCGATCTGGTTTATGTGTCGAAGCGCCGTATTTCTAGCGTTTATTTGCTCGATGCGCTCTTGCAAGCGTTTTTAATCTCGCGGTGGAAGGCGAAATCAGGTTTTACGCCCATTCGAGTCGGCAGAAAACATTCTCCATTCCTTATTAAGAATCAGCCGAGAGCCGCGTTTAAACGTGAAGTAAGACCAAGCCCACTGTAAAAAAACAAAGACTCGATTTTTAAAACCGATCAAATAATAAATATGGACGAATAACCAAAGCAACCAGGCTACGAAACCGGACACCTTTATCTTTTTAACTTGAACGATGGCTTTCTTTCTACCGATCGTCGCCATTTGTCCTTTGTCGCGATAGTGAAATATTTCTCTCGGTTGGGCTGCGACTTCTTTTAGGATGGTGCGAGCGACGAATTCGCCTTCTTTCATTGCGACGGGCGCAAGGCCCGGGAGTAGTTTTCCCTCCTCATCGAAAGCGGCAGCTTGGTCGCCAATCACAAAGACTTCCGGAAATGCGGCTAAACTTAAATCGGCCCCCACTATGACGCGGCCGGCACGATCAACCGGCACGCCTAATTTTTTACCAATTTCGGCTGGCTCGATTCCTGCCGCCCAAAGAACCGTCTCGGCATGTAAAAATTCGCCTGCAAGCTGAACCCCTTCTTTCGTAATTTCCGTCACGCGAGAAGATGTGCGAACGCTGACGCCCAGAGCCTTTAGATCTCTCGCGGCTTTCTTTGCAAGATCTTCCGAAAAAGAGGGAAGGATTCTTGGACCCGCTTCTACTAAAATAATTTCTGTTTGTTTAGGATCGATATGCCTAAAATCTTCGCCGAGTGTGTAATGACTGATTTCTCCCAGCGCTCCGGCAAGTTCCACTCCCGTCGGTCCACCGCCGACGATAATAAAAGTAAGTAAGGCTTTTTGTTTAAGGGGATCGGTTTCCTTTTCCGCTTTTTCGTAAGCTAAAAAAACTCTTCGCCGAATTTCGGTCGCTTGCTCGAGAGTTTTTAAACCAGGCGCGAATTCTTCCCATTGGTTTTGTCCGAAGTAGCTATGGTTGGCACCGCAAGCAAGTACGAGATAATCGTAACTCCAGCGCGACGAATCGCTTTCGACGAGGCGCCGATTTAAATCGACAGATTTTATTTCGGCCATGATGACTTCGGTATTTCTTAAATGAGAAAGAATAGACCGAAGCGGAACGGCGATATCCGCTGGGCTTAAGCCTGCTGTCGCAATTTGATACAGAAGCGGCTGAAAGAGATGATAATTATGTCGATCGATCAGTTGGACGTGAATTCCTCTTGTGTTGCCAAGAGTTATGGCGGCATTCAGCCCTCCGAATCCTCCTCCAACAATAACGACGCTTTTCATCTTCATTGCTCGAGGGGTCGTGTAATGGGTGAAGGAGCATTCCGCGAAAAGGCGCTGAGAAAATCCACCAGAATTGCGTCTTCCACCTGGGCTTTTTGGTCGACCGGAACGGGAACTCGCAGCAGCAAATCGATACGATCGGCCGCGTGAATTTGCATGACGAGACTTGGATGAGCATCGGGAACTTTCACCCCCTGATCGGCCGCTAATTTTTCTAAAAAATGCTGCGCTTTGGGAATGTATTTAAAACAAATTTTATTGGCACTTTGAAGTAAAAGTTCCCGTGCGAGTTTCCAATTTTCATCGATGCGAATCGGGTAAATAAAAGTGTGCAGCGTATAGGCAGATCCAAAAGATTCGTTCACGAAAGGGTGCACGACAAAGAGCGAATTAAAGACTTGGACCACCCGGCCGGTTCTTCTTTCGGATTCATGACCGGGCCCGACTTCCAAGAGCGTGGTGAAAAGTAAGCTGTGGTCGATCACGTCGCCGCGAAAACCTCCAATTTCAATGCGATCGCCAATGCGAAAGCAGCGAGTGACCGCGCGATAAAGGGCGGCCATCGCGCACATTAGATATTCCTTGAATCCGATAGAAAGCGCGACTGAAAGTGCCGCAATGGTGAGCGCGATACTTTGGAGTTGTTGACTCCAAATAATAAGCATTCCAATCACAAAGAGCATCGCCAAAATATTTCGCGCCATCACATGGTGACCCGCGAGCACATGGTCCGATATTCGTATTTTTTGGATTTTGCGAATGAGATAAAAGCGCGAAAGCCAAAAGGCAAATACAAGCAACACCGAAAGAAAAATTTGCAGAAGCCAAATTCGTTTTTCAAAATAAGCGCTAAATGAAGTCAAGATTCCGTCAAGTTGCTTCCACATAGCTCTTCTTTCTTCAAATCGGAGCCGCGCTAAACGTAGGCCAGTCTTCGGGCGGATGCGACAAGCAAACCTTCGCGAGGTCGAGAGATTCCCCGATGACAACATGCATATCAAGGTATCTGTAGGTGCCGAGTCTTCCGACGAAAGTAAGCCGTGGCTCTTGTTTCGCTCTCTCCATATATTTTTTCAAAAGCTCCTTATCGGCAGAAAGACGCATGGGATAGTAGGGGGTATCACCCGGTTCCGTGAATTTTGAATATTCGCGAAAACAAATGGTGCGTTCGTGACTTTCCCACGGCGTAAAATGTTTATGTTCGGAAATTCGAGTGTAGGGAATATTTTCGTCGCAGTAATTGATCACCGCATTACCCTGAAAATCTCCCTGCTCGGAAAAGGGTTCAAAGAGAAGTGTTCGATATTGAAGTCGACCGAGCTCGAAGTTAAAGTAGCCATCCATCGGGCCCGAGTAAAACACATGCTGAAAATCTTTTTTTTGTTCCCGATGAAAGCGCTCGTTTAAACGAACTTCGATTCGAGGATGATCGAGAATTTTTTCGACAATGGCCGTATAACCCTCAAGAGGAATGCCTTGATATTTTTGATTGAAATAACCGTCGTCGTAATTAAAACGAACCGGCAGTCTTTTTAAGATAGACGCGGGCAACTCACGAGGCTCTACGCCCCATTGCTTTTTCGTATAGCCATAGAAAAAATTTTTATAGAGATCGCGTCCTAAAAATTTGAGCGCTTGCTCTTCGAAACTTTGAGGATCGGTAATGGACGCATCGCCAAGCGAATGCACAAAGCTTTCCGCTTCTTTCGGATTCATCACCTTTCCAAAAAATTGATTGATGGTCAGCAAATTGATGGGAAGCGAAAAAACTCCGCGCTTTGTGACCGCTTTCACTCGATTGATAAAGGGCCCAAATGTTGCGAAGCGGTTCACGTAAGCCCAGACGTCATCGCGACTGGTGTTAAAAATATGCGGGCCGTAGCGATGCACCATGACGCCTGTCTCGTTATCTCTCGTCGTATGACAGTTGCCGGCGATATGCGAGCGTTCTTCGAAAATTTTTACTTCGTAAGGGCTCGCTTCTACCAGCTCACGCGCAAGCACCGCTCCTGCAAAGCCAGCTCCCGCAATGGCGATTGGCCTAGGCGACACGAGAAAATTCTCCGCCGAACGCTTCTCTCAAATAATTTTCAAGTGCGAGCTCAAGGTCGGGCATCCATTTTGCTTTTTCGCTTTCGAGGGAGGAATTTCGCGGCCGCTGCGCAACGAGGTACGGAAGTTCGGAAGCTGGAACCGGAATTAAAAGTTGAGTTGGCAATTTTAATTTTTCCGCAGCGCGAAAAGCAAAATCGTACCAGCTGAGCGCTCCATTTTCGTTACTTAAATGCCAAATTCCCATTTCCCCATCGATAAGCAAATCGAGAGAAGCATGCACCAGATCGGGAACATAAGTAGGCGTGATGATAAGATCGCAAGGAACTTGAACGCGTTCCGATCTTTTTAATTTGGCCAAAGTGACAGTGAGAAAATTATGCTCGTCCCAAGGGCCAAAAAAAGCACTCGTTCTCACCACCAGCGCTTGCGGAAAACGGCTCAGCACTCGCACCTCCGCTTCCGCTTTGCTTCGGCCGTAAACATTGAGCGGTTTTACTTCCGCCGTTTCTTTGAGGCCGCGGCCTTCTTCGACACCGCTAAAGACAAGATCGCTTGAAAATGTGAGAAAGCGCACCTTTCTGTTCGCAGCTTCGTCGGCCAATATTTCGGCGGCCGCTACATTTTCATTAAAGCATTCCAAAATTTCTTTCTCGGCTTGGTCGACTTTCACATAGCCGGCAGCGTTAACGATCGCCCAAGGCTGAAGGTCGTTGAGAATCTCTGCTATCTTCGGTCGATCCAACAGATCGGCATCTTTTCTTACAAGCGCATAATGGGGCAAGCCTCTTAACTGCGCGAGTTTCGAGAAAGCATGACCGAGAGTTCCCCCGGCACCGAAAATGACCAGTCCTCCCGGTCGAGAGGCACCGATTTCCACGCGAAATTTTTCTGGCGGCTGATGTTGTTTTCTGTAAATCGCGCGCACGGGCCGCTGCCACCATCCTGGAATTTCAAGTAGAGCACTAGCTGCAGGTTTGCGAGCCTGCGCGAGGTCTTCAATTAAATGTCCAAGAGCCGTTTTCCGCATCGGATGAAATCGCAAGTCAAAGGCACCCGCTTCATAACCGCAGTTTTTTGTCGTGCATAAGGTTTGCCAACTGTGACTGCCGAGCAATGCCCAGGCGGTGACGGCGCGCACGGGAATTTTCTTTTGACGAGCATTTTTCGCCGATTGCCAACAATACCAAAGCCACCTTAACTGCTCTTCCCGCGTGCATGCGAGTTGAGATTCCGTAATGGCCATCGGAATTTGGTAGCGCTCCCACGTTTGTTCGAGCAGTTCCGTTAGCGTTGTTGGTTCGATGTTTCCCACGCGGACTTGCTCGACATCGACGTAGCGATCTCGCCCATTTCCGCCCACCTCCCGACCGGGATAAAACTTCACCTCCTCGTCGAGATAGCGACAACTCGTTACGTAATGATTGATTCCAAGAAGGTCGGGTGAGCATGGATCTTCTTCGAAGAATGCGAGATCTTTCTCGCTCAACTCATGCTCAAGTAAATGCTGAAAAAGAATATGTTTGCGGCTCACTTTGCCCGCGAGCAAATCGAAACTGAGCCATCTTCTTTCATTCTCAAAACGCGCCTGATAGTCCAAGTGAGCTGAACTTTGAATAGAGCCGAGGTCCTCCGTCTGAACGAGCTTGGCCTCTGGGTTCACGCGCCTGATTTCGCGCATGGCGAGTGCGGTTGCTTTACACTGATTGGTAAGGGCGCGAAAAAAGGCTGCGGGGTTTTTCGAATGGGGATACCAAAACCCGTAAAGTGCCGAGAAACGTGCGGTCGTAAGAGGCTCGTTGATCGGTGTAAAAAATTGGATCTCTGGAAATTTTTCGATGAAAGCTCGCGCATAATGAGCGAACTTTTCAGGGAATAGAGGGTCCAGAAGATTCGTCCACTTGGGACCACTTCCATGATGGAGAAAACCCACAATCGGGGTCATTTCTAATTTTTGAAATTCCGTAAGTCGAGCACGGATCCAGTCGAAGTTTGGGGGCACGTCTTCGTTCGGCTGTGCCATTTCCCAAAGTGCAGGATATCGAAGCGTGCGAATTCCGAGTGAACGAATTTTTTGAAGATCGCTCGGACGAGCATCGTGCCCACTCAATTCAAGCTGGCTATGAAATTCTTCACCGACTCGATTGAAGGTGCACTCAATTCCGCCCCAGAGCTCAAGTTCCAGCACCTGATTCTCGATCATCGTGCTCCACCCCTTCTGCAACGAGACAAGCTGTCATGAGAGCCGCCATCTTTTCAAAAGTTTTATCCCAAGAGTTCCCTGCTAAAAATTGGTCCACCTTTTTAAAAAAGTTCGCATCCTCTTTGAGAAGCGAAGCCGCTTCGACCGCGCGCACAAAAGCCAAAGCCGTGTCGGCAATTTTGACGAGCCCCAATTTTCCATAGGGCCGCACCACATCTCGAATCGAAGTGGAAACGACCGGTCGCCCTGCGGCCAAAAATTCCGGGGTTTTTGTGGGACTAATAAACCGAGTCGAATCGTTTTTCGCAAAAGGCATGATCGCCACATCCCAGTGCGAAAGATAGCTCGGCAATTCTTGGTAAGATTTTCCTCCAAGGTAATGGATATTTTCGCGCTTTGGCAGTTGTTCGGGGTCGATCTTAACGACAGGTCCGATCATGACAATATGCCAGTCGGGACGAAGATCGGCCACTTGTTCGAGCAGCGACAAATCCATCCGTTCATCGATGACTCCGTAAAACCCGAGACGCGGGTGCAGAATGCTGCGCTGATCTTCGGGATCTTCACTATGTTTTCGCGCTTTCGCGAAATGCTTGAAGTCGATGCTGCTTGGAAACGCATAAATATTCGAGTGATAGCTTTCCTTCGATTCGTAGAGAGTTTGGCCGCCCGTGAACACGACATCGGCCTTTTTAAAAAGGCGTGCTTCGAGCTCGGGCAACTGAGCGGGAGCTCCTTTAAATTTGGAAAGTTCGTCCATGCAGTCGTAAACACAGAGAGGCGTCTCCAGATGATCTGAAAAAAGGAGCGCCATCGGGGTGTAGTACCAAAAACCGACATCGATCATGTTCTCGCTCGAAATCAGGGAGTTTAAGAGCACCCGTAACTGGGCTGTTTCTTCGCGTGGTTCGAGAACCTTTGGAAAAATGGGCTGTACGACAGTGAGCCCATGAGACCTTCGAGTCATGCGGAGATAATTTTTGGTCGCCGAAGCCTCAATGAGCGGCTCTTCAAAATAGTAGACATTCGCGAGCTTTGCGAGGCGCTCCATTAAGTGGTGGGGCCGTTGATGCACAAAATCCCAGCGCAGATGGGAAAAACAAATGAAATCATTCGGCAAAAAGGTCTGGCTATAGAAATCCGGCGACTGAGACGAATCAGAATAGCGAGTGAAGTGTGGAAATTCGGAATTCATCTTTCCAATATTCCAGAACGACTTATTTCCTCAACTAACTAACGTCTTCTCACACAAATCCGTCGACTTTAGCTCGAGGCCCCTGCTAACTTTCCTTTCGATAGGAGGGTCTATGCATTTCTTTTTAACCTACGCACTCTTAATTTCGGCACCGCAAGTGGTTTTCATGCATGAAGATGGAAAGGCCAAGCAAATTGAAATTGCCGATATCGACGGCTCGCATGTGCGAGCTCTTACCGATACTTCCGTACTTTCGATCTATCCGCATATCTCGGCAGATGGAGAATGGATTTCTTATGCCGAGGGAAGCGACGAAAAAACTCTTGGCATCGTGATGCTCAATTTGAAAACGGGTGTCAGCGAAGAGTGGGTGCCCGCAAAGGGGATGAATTTGCATCCGGATCTTTCGCGCTCGGGAGAATGGTTGACCTTTAGCGGTGCGGCTCCAAATGCCACTCATTCTCAAATTGGTTTTATCGATCTTAAGGCGGAGCGAAAAAAAGGTTCAGCTTCGACGCAAATTCTTCAGAATTCGAAAATTCGAAATCTTTATAACCCTCAAATTGAGTGGATCGATGCCGGGGTGCCTTCTTATTTTCCGGCGGTTTCTTCCGACGGAAATTTTGTAGTGTTTCAAGAAAACCTCTCTCCGCAGTCAAAGCAAATCGTGCTTTACGATCGTGCGAGTACCGCTCCAAAGTTTGGCGACCACATTCGTGTGATTTCGGATGCCACGCAGACAAAGAGCATGTCGCCTTCGCTTTCTTTTGACGATCGTTTCGTTGCCTACACCTCTTTAGTGAATAAAAATTGGGATATTTACTTGGTCGACTTGAAAGCCAAAAATGCTGCGCCCGTTCGTGTCACGAGCGACGCAGCGCAAGATTTTGCGCCAACCTTTACGCCGTCAGGCGGTTTGATCTTCGCATCGGATCGCACGGGAACATTTCAGCTCTACCAAATTTCAGCAGATTCTATTGCCGATCAAACTTTTCAAGCGAAGCTCTTTTTGCAAGAAGCTGGAAATCTTTATTCCGCTTCCGTCACGGGAGATTTGGCGTTTGAGCAAAAGCGTCTGCCCGATATGATGGGCCCGTCGCGTTCCTCTTTTGGCGCGATTCAAAATGGCGATCGCATTTATGTGGTCGGTGGGCATGAAGGGCAGGGCCACAAATATCCCAAAGAATCTTTTCTGAATCGGGTCGAGTATTACGATCTTAAAACGGGCGACTGGCATACGGCCGCTTCGCGACCTTCTGTTGGTCATGGATTTGGGCTGGCTTCGTTCGGAAAATATATTTACGCGTTTGGCGGTTTTACCTATTCCGAAGATCACGACCCGAAATGGAAATCGCTCGATGTCATTGAGCGCCTCGATACTGAAAAAGATCAGTGGACGCTTGTCGGCCATATGCCGCGCGCGCGCTCATCTAACGTGGTTGTTCGCATTGGCACGAAAGTCTATTTGATTGGCGGATGGGATAGTACGCCGCGATTTCCAAACGATCTTGCCGGCGTATTTCATCGCGCGATCGATGTGTTCGATTTGCAGACCGAAACCATTTCGCAGTCGGCTTTTCAGTTGCCCGACCCACTTCGACGTGCATTTACAGGTGTCGCTTACGGCAATTCCATTATTCTTTCAGGCGGAATTGGCGAAGGCGGCTCTCATTTTTCGCTCGTCGATCAAGTGACGATGCTCGACACCGACACGGGAACCTGGACGGAGCTTCCGCGCTTGCCCTTTGCGAATTTTGCGCCGGCTTCGGAAATTTTAGGCGATAAACTATTTGTGTTTGGTGGACTTGAGATGACCTCACAAACCAGTGGAGCTTATCAAAATCATATTTTTGAGCTCGACTTGAAGAATGCCAATACGGCCTGGAAACATAGCGGCCGTTACCTAAGCGAAGCTAAGGGATTTTCGCAGGTCTTAAAAACCAACGACCACACTCTCCTTATATTAGGAGGGCATGCGCCGACGGCGACCGGAGATTCCCCCGTGCTAACGGTTGAGGAGCTGAGCGAGCTGCCCTAGTGGCACTCTTTTTTGCGTTAGTGCTGATGAGTCATCCGTCGTTTTATTGGGGCGTGGCGAGTGCTGCCTTTCAGGTCGAGGGTGCTCCCGATGCGTCCGATTGGCGGGAATGGACAGAATCGCCTGGAAGAATCAAAGATTCTTCCACGGCCAAGCAAGCAACGAATTTCTGGAACCGCTACGACGAAGATTTTAAGCTCACCGAAGAACTCGGCGCCAATGCCTATCGGCTTTCTATTGCTTGGGAGCGCATCGAGCCTGAAAAAGGAAAGTGGAATTTAGAGGCGATCGCACATTATGAAAAAATAGTCACAGCGCTTCGCGCTCGACATCTTGAGCCATTCGTAACACTCCACCATTTCGTACTTCCCAAATGGCTCGCAGCGGAAGGCGGATTGCTCGCGCCGGATTTCCCAAAATATTTTGAAAGATATGGAATGCTCGTCGTCGATCGTTTGAGTGCTGCGCCCTTTTCCGTGCGCTACTGGATGACCTTTAATGAACCGGGAGTGCTTGCGCGCGGCGGATATCTCGTCGGCGATTGGCCTCCGGGAGAGAAAGATCAGACGGCGAAGGCGCTTTTGGCTATGAAGAATATGGCGGAGGCGCATTTATTATTGGTAAGAGCGTGCGATGCTTCGCATCCCACGCTTCAATGGGGCATCGCTCACCACATCCGCGATTTTCAGCCGAAGTCTTCGGCTAATCCAGTGGCGTGGCTCGCTTCGCAACTGGTCGACTGGATTTTCAATCGACAATTTTTAAACTCCCTCGACGGAAAAATATTTTTCTGGGCGCCTGGAGTTTGGCCGCTCCGAAAAAAGGTCGACCTCGGTGAAAGAAAATATGCTCTCGATTTTTTAGGCATTAATTACTACGGCCGCTCTTTGGTTTCCTTTTCGCTAAAGCCTCCTTTTATAGAAGCCGAAGAAGGCCCCGGTCAAAAAACGGATATCGGGTGGGAAATTTATCCGGCCGGCCTCAAAAATGTGCTCAAACATAATTACGCGCGTTACCACTTGCCCATTCTTATCTCGGAAAATGGAGTTGCCGATCGCGACGATCGTTTCCGCTGCCAGTTCATCAAAGACCATGTCGCTGCTATGCAGGCAGCTCAGGCAGAAGGCGTCGAGGTCCTCGGCTATCTTCACTGGTCGCTTACGGATAACTTCGAGTGGGCCGAAGGCCTTCATCAGCGGTTCGGCTTGGTTGCAATCGATTATGAAAATGGCCAAGCTCGAAAACCTCGGCCGTCTTATGAATGCTATCGCGATGTCATTTCTTCAAGTCGTTGAAAAGTCATTTATGCTTCTCTCAATCTCTCTTAGACTGAAGCTATGCCAAAACGTCGCGTGCTGATCCTCGTCGGAGGTCGTTCGGAAGAACATGAAGTCTCTCTTATTTCCGGTAAACATATTCTCGCCGCTCTCGATCGAACAAAGTTCGAGCCGCTCATTGTCGTCATCGAAAAAAATGGCGTGATGACTCGCACGTCCGAAGAATTGATGGCCGCACTGCCAAACAATCCTAAGCTGGTGAAAACTCCCCAGGGCGCCCCTGTCATCCTCCGCCCCTATTCACTTTCGAATAAAAGGCGCGCGATTATCGTCGGTGAAGAAGAATTCGAGTTCGATGTGGTATTCCCCGTCATTCATGGAAAAGGTGGTGAAGACGGAAGTATCCAAGGGATGTTTGAAGTTTTTCAAATTCCCGTTGTCGGCTGCCCTGTAGAAGCTTCGGCCCTTTGCATGGATAAAGGTCTTACTAAGAAATTGTGCGAAAGTGCCGGGATTCCAGTAGCGCCTTACGTGGAGATTTTTAAATGGCAAAAAGAAAAGTACCTGCCAAAAAAATATCCAGTGTTCATTAAGCCCGCGCATACCGGGAGCAGTGTCGGCGTCGTCAAAGTAAAATCGCTGGAAGAACTTTCGGCAGCCTATGAGCAGGCGTTTCAACATGACGAAAAGATTTTGGTAGAAGATGCCGTCGTTGGAAGAGAAATTGAAGTGGCCGTCTTAGGAAATCCTCCCGACTTAATTGCAAGCCCGGCCGGAGAAATTCGCCCGAAGCTCGAATTTTATTCTTACGAAGCAAAATATGTCCTAGAGGACGGAGCCGATTTGCTTTTTCCCGCTCCCATCAGTGCGGACGAGCTAAAGACCGTGCAGTCGCTCGCCAAGAAAGCCTTTCAAGCGCTTCAATGCCGAGGCATGGCGCGCGTGGATTTTTTTCTTACGGCAAAAGGCGAATTTTTCTTCAACGAAATCAATACGATTCCAGGATTTACGCCAATCAGTATGTATCCAAAGCTGATGCAGCTAGCGGGCGTGTCTTATTCGGATCTCATTACTCGGCTGATTGAATTGGCTTCTGGCACTCAGGGTTAAAATCTGGACGGCGGGCCTGTCTTCGATCTTGCCTTGCAATCTATTATTTTTACATTATAAAGACCGCGATGAAAGCTTTTTCAATCTGCGGTTTGACCGCTTTTGGTTGGTGTTTAGCAATATTGTCCCCGGCGTCTTCTTTTGCTGCAGGTATTGAGCGACCGCCTGAAGTCTTAGAATTGGAGAAATTCTTGGAGTCCTTCGTCGAGGGCTTTAATCTTTCTGGAACTAAAGAAGAGCTGTTTGAAGAAGCTCGACGACAATACAGAGCTTTTGGCGAGTTACTTGGAGCGGAAGTTCGCTCATCTGAGGAATTTTTGAATGCCCGAGTTGCAAGTCTTCAGGCGGACCCCCATTATCTGTCGTTATCGCTGGCTCCCTTATTCGTAAGATTTTGGCCGGATCGCGGCGGTTTGTTTGGAGGTCGACTCCGCCGAGTGGTAGTAAAACATTTGGACTCGGAAATATTCCAGCTTAAAGCCGTCACACTTGCGCTTGCCGTCAGCGCGACTCCCCATATGGATTTTGCGGAAAGTTCGAAATTTTTCCTGGATGATCTCGTCGCGAGGTCCCGGTTCGCCTCAGTAAGAACGGCTGCAGCTCGCAGTCTCCAAGTCTATGGTCCAACCGCAAGTGGACTGTATGGTGAGGCTGCTCAGGCCGACAAATATTCTGATCTTCATGCGAATGAGACTGATCCGGCGGCTAAAGCCGAACTCAATGCACTTCTTGAAATGTGGAAGCCTCGAGGTCAGCCAGCTCAAACTTCAAAATCCCCATTGGCGCGGTGTCTCGAAGGAATTATTAGATTTTTGCAGTCTAAAAAATAGCTTTCGAAATCAGAAACATTCAGTGGTCTCAACCTAAGGCTGTCCCAGCTTCATTGACTGGGGCCGCTAGCCCTGTATAACTCCGTTTATGCAGCGTCTTGTCATTCTGGCTGTCTTCTTGCTTTCTTTTGCGCCGCGTGTTTCGGAGGCATCTTCGCTTTCATCTCGTTGTGCGAAATTGGCGGCTTATCTTGGAAACCCGCGCGATACGGCTTGGCATGCGGGGATGAATTTCGACGAAGTGGAGGAGCTTCTCGCTTTAACTCCCGTGAAATCGATGCAGCCCATTCAGGAAGCGCTCGGCATCGAAGCTGAAAAAGGAAATGACGGAGAAAATGTTCAGCTCGTGACATTGCGAGGCGGACTAAAAGGAGCTCTTCGATTTGCAGAGGCGGCCGAGCAAGAACTTTTCGGCTATCGATTCAGTCGGAAAGTGCAATCGCGAATCGTTCCGCCCACGGTGAAAAGGGATTTTAAATTTGCTCATGGGCTTTCAACTACACTTCAGTTGTTTATTCCTCCGAAGGAGTATTTTCATCTTTCGTCCGTAAAGAGGAGAGAGCTTTTTGAAAAAATGTCCGAGCAAGATCGGTTCTCCATTTCTGCTTTAGCCTTTGTTTTAGGGCATTGGGATCTGCATCCGGGAAATATGGTCATCGATGAGGCCTTGGCGCCGGCACTTTTTGATTTTGGCGATCTCGCTCGAGTGATGAAGGTTCGTTATGGAGAAATGGCCTTTATCCCTATTGGTGAAACCGACAGAGTTTTTCCAGAAAATGAAGAATTTCCTTTTGATCAATTTGAAGAATTCGAAACTCCGGAAGATCAGCTCGATCTCGTGATGAAAAAGGTAGCAGCGCGTTTTCCGGAGCTTTCCGCAAACATGTTATTCAAGATTAAAAATCGAATTTACTCGAGCACGCGAAGCATCAAATTGATTCACTGGAACTCTACGATCTGGATGCAGCGCGTATCCGGAAAAATTGTGCCTTTTTCGAAAAAGTACTTTAAGAAGGAATTCAAGCCCTACCAAGCTTTGACTCGGGACGACGTGAAAGCACTTGCCCCCTCATTTTGGAGCGAGCGATTGATCGATCAAGTCATCGAGAGGCGCGATCTGATGTCAGAGTACTATAAAGTGCCGTAGGGCAGCCTATTTCCAGGTGAGCAAACCTTGCTTACAGCTGAATTTCAATGCTTAGATAAAGCGTGCCTCGCCCTCTGAAACCATTTAAAACCGACGCTCGCGTCGAAATCGATTTGCCGCTTAAAAAGCCCGATTGGTTTAAAGTGCGACTCGCCGAAGGTGAGCGCTATAAAACCATCGAAGGGCTTGTGACCGAGCATGGACTTTCCACGGTTTGCCGTGAGGCGCGCTGTCCGAACATTTACGAGTGCTGGAATTCCGGTACGGCGACTTTTATGTTGATGGGAGATACTTGCACGCGGGCTTGTAAATTTTGTCATGTCAAAACAGGAAATCCTAAACTTTGGCTCGATGCCGATGAACCGAAAAAAATCGCTGCTTCCGTAAAGACGCTTGGCCTTTCCTATGTGGTCCTGACGAGTGTGAATCGCGATGATTTGCCGGATGAAGGCTCTGCTCATTTTGCGGCGACCGTAAGCGCTATTAAAGAAATGAATCCGGCTATTCAAGTGGAAACGCTTACGCCCGATTTTCGCCGCACGCGCGAGTCCTCGATCATGAAAATGATCGAGTCAAACGTCGATGTGCTTGCGCACAATGTCGAAACGGTGCGAAGGCTTGTGCCGTCGGTGCGCGATTCTCGGTGCGATCACGATGTTTCACTGGAGTACCATCGAATTGCAAAGCGTTTGAAGCCAACTATTCTCACCAAGTCTTCCATCATGCTTGGCCTTGGAGAAACTTCCGACGAAGTTTTAGAATGCATGGCGGAACTTCGAAGTGCCGATGTCGATATTCTCACCGTCGGCCAATATTTGCAGCCAACGAAAAATCATCATCCCGTAGTCCGTTATGTGCGGCCCGAGGAATTTAAGGTTCTTGAAGTTGCAGGATTGAAAATGGGATTTCAATTTGTGGCATCGGGCCCTATGGTGCGAAGCAGTTATCGCGCGGCCGAAGCGTTTGTTCAAAAAATGAGGAGACATGCATGAGCATATTTAAACTTCCTGAACTTGGAGAAGGTTTAGCCGAAGGCGAAGTGATCGCATGGAGAGTTAAAGAAGGCGACGCGATCAAAGCGGATGCCACGATGGTAGAAGTCATGACGGACAAGGCCACGGTCGAAGTGCCATCGCCGCGGTCGGGTGTTGTGAAGAAGCTCTATTATAAGGTGGGCGAGCTTGCGAAGGTCGGGGCGCCGCTTATAGAAATTGCTGAGAATGCTTCAGAAGCGAAAGCATCTGAAGGAAAAACTAGCGAAACAAAAACGGTAGAGACCAAATCGGCGGAGACAAAATCAACGAGCGCAGCAACTGGTTCGGCTGCTCCTTCAACTTCCGCAGGAAGTCGAACTGCTTCCGCTCATTCTACTGCACCAGCGTCGTCGACGCCGTCGACGACGGTCAAGGCCTCGCCGGCCGTGCGAAAAGCCGCGCGCGAAATGAATGTCGATCTGACTTCGATCGAAGGCTCGGGCGATCGCGGTCGAGTGCTTAGAACGGACTTAGAAAAAACTTCATCCGCCGCCCCCAAAGTTTTCGCGTCCGAAGGGCCAAAAAATCTCGAAGAGCGAATACCCTTCATCGGAATCCGAAGAAAAATCGCCGATCGACTCTCTCAGTCGATGTTTACCGCCGTGCACTTTACGCATTTCGATGAATGCGATTTCACGGAAATCATTCGTCTTCGCGATGAAGCGAATGCTCTAGCCCAAAAAAATGGACTCACGCGCCTTAGTTTCCTGCCGTTTTTCATCAAGGGTGCGATCGCCGCCATGAAAAAATATCCGATTCTTAATTCATCGCTCGATACCGAGCGAAATGAAATCGTCATCAAGCATTACTATCATTTTGGAATTTCCGTTCAGACCGATAACGGACTTCTCGTCGCCGTGGTACGCGATTGCGATAAAAAGGATGTCTTTCAACTCGCGAAAGAAATCAAAGAAGTGGCCGATCGCGCACGTGAGGGAAAGGCGAGCCTTCAAGATTTGACCGGCTCGACGATTACAATCACGAATCCTGGAAATATCGGCGGACTTTACGCGACACCCGTCATTAACTTTCCTGAAGCGGTAATTCTTGGCATGTATGCCATTAAAAAGCGACCCATCGTCAAAGAAATCAACGGGCAAGATATCATCGTTTCGAGACCGATGATGTATACGAATATCACCTGCGATCATCGCATCGTAGATGGAGCTCTTGCTGCCGGTTATCTTAAGCAGTTTTGCGAGTATATGGAAAACCCCGCTCGCATGGCATTTTTATAATTTTTAACTAAGGAGATTTTGGAATGAAAAAATTTGATGCAGTCGTGATTGGAGCAGGCCCCGGCGGTTATGTATGTGCAATTCGCTTGGCGCAGCTTGGCAAAAAAACGGCCATCATTGACCGCGATGCTCTCGGTGGAACTTGTCTGAACTGGGGATGTATTCCTTCGAAAGCCTTGATTCACGCCGCTCATCTTTATGAAACCATGCATGGCCCGGCAAAAGAGATGGGATTTTCTTATAAAGATCTTTCGCTCGATTTTAAGAAATTAAACGAATGGAAAAACGGGGTCGTTCACAAGCTTACGTCTGGCATTGGTGGCCTTTGCAAACGTCATGGCATAGAAGTTTTCATGGGAACGGCGGAATTTAAATCGCCTAAACAACTTTCGGTGAAATTAAACGATTCGAAAACGGAAGAAACGGTTGAGTTCGACTCGGTCGTGATTGCGACTGGTTCCGAGTCGGCCACGATTCCGGGTGTCACTCCTGACGGAAAGGTGATCGTCACCAGCAAGGAAGCTTTAAACCTTCCTGAAATTCCTAAAAAAATGATTCTGATCGGTGGCGGCGTGATTGGACTCGAGCTCGGCTCTTTTTATTCGATGCTAGGGACGGAAGTCACCGTTTTGGAATATATGCCGCAGCTCCTTCCCGGCACCGATCTCGATCTCGTCAAAGTCGTTGAAAAGAAACTCGAAAGCCGAGGCGCTAAAATTTTCACGGGCTTTAAAGTGAGTGGTGCCGAAGTGAAAGGCAAAAAAGGAATTGTGAAGGGCGTCGATTCTGCTGGCAAAGAGCAAAGCTTTGAAGGCGATCTTGTGCTGCTTTCAACGGGCCGTCGTCCTTTTACTAAATTCCTCGGGCTTGAGAAGACGGGCTTGAAGACGGATGCGAAAGGTTTTATTCCGGTCGGAAAATCGCTTCAGACTTCCGTGCCGCATATCTATGCCATTGGCGACTGTACTCCTGGCCCGCTGCTTGCGCACCGCGCTTCGCATGAAGCACTGATTGCAGCATGCCATCTTGCGGGCGATAAATATTCTATCGTGGACTATCGCGTGATACCGGCGGCGATTTTTACCGATCCTGAAATTGCAGGCGTAGGACTGACCGAAACCGAAGCCAAGGCTAAGGGAATTCAAGTGAAAATCGGCAAGTTTCCTTTTGCGGCACTTGGAAGAGCGCTTGCGAATGCCAATTCCGATGGCTTCTGCAAAATCATTGGCGATGCGAAGACCGACGATTTACTTGGTGTTCATATCGTAGGCCCCGAAGCCGGAAATTTAATCGGTGAAGCGGCACTTGCCATTGAAATGGGCGCGAGTGTGGAAGATCTTGCACTTACCGTGCACACGCATCCCACCTTTCCCGAAGCTCTGATGGAAGCGGCCGATGCTTATTTTGGGCACGCGATTCATATTTATCAACCGCCCACTCATCCGAAAGCGTCGGGTGGCACCGGTGGAAAGGCTCCGAATGTCGCTCAAGTCGGACATGCTTGAGACCGTTTCCTTTCTGAATTCGGAAGCGCCGCCGAATTACGCTGCCCTCTGGAACTTTCAAAAGGAGCGCGTGGAAGCGATCGCGAATGGAGAATCAGCCGAAACGCTTATTTTTTGTGAACATGAGCGGGTGATTACGGGAGGGCGCCGTTACAAAGAGGAAAATATTCGCTCGAGCGAATTTCCTTTTTACGCCATCGAGCGAGGCGGCGATGTGACCTATCATGGACCTGGCCAGCTCGTGGTTTACCCGCTTTTGCGATTAAATGGTTCGCTTTTTCGATCGGGACTGCATGAATATTTACGTTTTTGCGAAGCCGTGCTCATACGCGTCCTGAATGATTTTGGTTTAGACGCCGGGCGATTTGGTCCGACGGGGGTGTGGATTAAATCGAATCGAGCCAGCGGCTCGATTCAAACAAACTCGATTCGAAAGATCGCAAGCCTCGGTATTGCAGTTAAAAGATGGGTGACCTACCACGGTTTAGCCCTCAACGTTTCATCTGATCTTTCGGATTTCCAAGCCATTCGGCCCTGCGATTTCAATGCCGAAATTATGACCTCTCTTAAGGCGGAAGGCGTCGAAATTTCTCTGCAGGAAGTTGCAAAAAAAATTGAAGCCGAGTTTCGGCTTCAACTCCTTGAGCAATCTTACCTTCCATTAGCCGCTGTTCTAGCGTAGCCCTGCCGAAACTTTAGGCGGAGATGGCGCATCGCTCAGCAGCTTCGCCGTTTTCGCGACGATCGCTTCCAAAAGTTTCATGCCAACAAGAGGCGTAACGCGTTTAAGCTCTTCCCATCGCTCCAAACTGAGAAAATGCAAAGTAACCGGGGATGTTGCAAGTGCCATGACCTGCTTTTTATGGTCGCTCACCAGGGAATATTCCCCGAAACTGACCCCAGCGCTCACCGTCACCGAAGAGGTCTCGACTTTCATAAGGACTTTTCCCGCTTCCAGAAAATAAACACCCCGCTCTTTCGCCTCTTCCTTCGTTTGGCGCGAGATGATTTCTTTATTTTTTTCGACTTCCCGCGTTTCTAAAAAGTGTGCGAGCGCAGTGCGTTCCTCAAGCGTCCAATTTTGTGTCAGTTCGTTTTTTTCAAGTGCGCTAAATTTTCCCATGCGTGGATAATTTACGTGGGCCCTGCTTTAAAACTCAAGCAGTCCTTTTAGCGCTCTGGCGGGGGCTTTACATAGGCTTCTATATCTTTGACGGCTCTTAACGAAGAAGACTTGGCGTGAAGAACACCGACGTCTGAAGCAAATTCTACGAGGTAGGAGCGGCGCGATCCTACGACCATTTGCGGAGGCTGCGAGTCGTCACAAAAAAGCGAAGGTGTGCGCGGGTAATAGTAGATACCCGACTCGATTTTGAGGCGCAAAGTTTTGCCGCTATTTTCGATCGCCTTTAAAGCGGTCGAGTGAAATCGTGGCGATTTTTTGGTCGGAGAGCAGCCCACACCAAAATTGTTTCCTAAACGAAGAATATGGTTGCGTCTCATCCCTTGGTCGGAAATTAGAACCTGGCTGAGTGAGTTCTCTTCATAGCCTTGTGCGACAAAACCTTCTTCGCAGAGAAGAAGCTGTCGCTTGGCTACTTTGTAAATCTTGCAACCTGCGGAATTAAAAGCTCGGTAATATTGAATTCGCTTCCATTTATTTTTCTCCTTACGGAGCAAAATGCTTCCGCCGGAGACGGCGGAAGATCCGGCATAACAGCCGGTGAGATTGACGAGCTTTTCTTGAGCCTTAGGGTTGGTAAAATTTCCGGAAAGACTTCCGGCATATTGAAAGGGGCCGGCTTCCGGCTCTCTTCCGGTCGACGTGTAATCCGGGCAAGTGTTACAGGCATATCTTCGATTGAGCTTCGTCGGCGAGCCCTTGCATATGCTTTTCATCAGACCGAGTTGCTCGCGAAGCGGCTCCAGTTCCATCGCGCTTAAGTGCGGAAAAATCTCGACCGCCGAAAATCCAATCCAGACGGCGAGAGAAATGACTCGCCGGAATTTCATGAGGCAGTAGGCGAGCGTTGGCAGTATTTAGCCATCCACACTCGGTAATAGTAGGCGGCAAAGGCGCCGATTCCCGAGCCCACCGTATCGGCGATGACATCGCCAACTTCGGAATCGCGGCCGGGAACGAAATATTGGTGAATCTCATCGGAAATCCCATAGAACATTCCAAGAACGATCGTCCAGATGATGGCTTTTCGGTGATAATGAAAGGAGGTATCCGTGCGATTTCGGTGGGTGAGAGCGCGGCAAAGCGCAAAACCAAGCAAGCTATAGATGCAAGCATGTTCGAGCTTATCGATATTCGCGAAATTAATGGGAAGCTCGGGTAGCTGAGCACTGCTAAAAGTCGAAAGATAAAAAATCAGGCTCAGCATAAAAACCACAGGCAGCCAATATCGAATGATTTCGCCTTTAAGCACGCTGCGCCCGATCCAAATAAACTCTCTCGCCGGTCAGCCAAGAATTAGTGGCCTCGCTAATATGCGCGTAAGCGATTTGTCCTAAAGAAAAATCGGCCTCGGTAGGAAGATGCACCACGCGATTTTTTCGAGTGCGGCCCGTCCAAAACTCAGGCTTATTTTTTGAAGGTCCTTCCATCATCATTTCAACCGTTTGACCGATATCTTCTCGGTACTTCTTTAGGCTGATTTCTTTATGAAGAGATTGCAACTCTTGAATACGTTCACTTTTTTCCGCCTCAGAAAGGTCGTCTTTCCAATCGGCAGACTTGGTATAGGGACGCGGCGAATATTTAAACGAATAGACATTGTCGAATTCCACTTCGCGGATAATTTTCATGGTCGCGTCAAAATCTTCGCGCGTCTCGCCCGGAAATCCGACAATCACGTCGGTAGATAGCGCAATGTCAGGGCGATATTTTTTCACCATCTCCATTTTTCGCATGTAATCGGCAGCGGTATAGAAACGGCGCATGCGTCTCAGCACGGAATCGCTTCCCGATTGAAAGGGTAAATGCAAAAATTCACAAAGAATCGGAAGATCGCGAAAAGCGCGCGCCAGATTTTCATCGAAATCGCGCGGATGAGAAGTCGTATAGCGAAGTCTCTCAAGGCCTTTCAAACTGGTCGCCGTTTTTTCCTGAAAGAGACAAAGCAATTCGTAAAGCGAAGTAGGCGAGCCCGCTTGGTTTTTACCCCAGTAGGAATTTACATTTTGCCCGAGCAGCATGATTTCCTTTACGCCGCGCTGAGTAAGAGCAGAGGCTTCGAGCAAAATTTCTTCGGGCGTGCGAGAAATTTCGCGCCCGCGCGTAAAGGGCACAATGCAATAAGAGCAAAATTTATCGCAGCCATTCGTAATGGTAATAAAAGCCTGGCAGCGAGCCTCGGGCTTGGAGGCCGGAAGAAGCACTTCCGTTTCATCTTCCTTCGATGCATCCCATTGATTTTCAAACTTCTCGATCATGGAGGGAAGATCCCGATAATTATTGGTGCCAAACACGAAATCCAAAAACGGAAATCGGCTCATTAACTTGGGGCCTTCCGTTTGACCGACACATCCTCCAAAGGCGAGCACCTTCGAGGGGTAGGCTCGCTTCAATTCGGCAAAACGTCCGAGCGCGCTGACCGCTTTATTTTCCGACTTTTCTCGAACTGAACAAGAATTGATGATGACGAGGTTGGCAGCCTCGGCAGAGGCTGCCTTTTCGAACCCTTTCGTCGAAAGGACCTGCAGCATCTGCTCGCTGTCATACTCATTCATCTGGCATCCGTAAGTCTGGATATACACGCGTCGCATCTGTCTAAAAGGATTAGCCTCGTTAAGGGGGTTTGTAAATTCCAGTAAACGTCATCGACCCCTGGGCATCCCCCACTAAATCTCGAAAAAATCCAAGTTAAAGCATAGAGGCTGCTCAGGCACTGTTCCACGAACTTCCGATTTGACTTGCTCAATCGTTTGTACAAGAAGCCGCTTTACCTTCAGTGCATCTTGCCTCGAGAGGCTGATAACCGATGAATAATGGAGGTCCTCAGACCCGTCGTTGATGGCTTCGATGGCCTGGAGTCTCCAATTCACGTGGTGCAGTTTTAAAAAGGGAGAATCGGTGCCAAGGTGAAGAGATTTGATGGTGGGTGAATAGTGGCCTTTGTGATCTTGGATAAGTCCGATGCTTTGCAAAAAAGCGAGGGCTTCCGAAACGGTCTTCATAGGGAGCTTAAGTTGTTCGGCGAGTGCGGTCTTCGTATGAGCGGATGAAGTAGAAATCGAAATATGAATCGCGGCAAAATACCAGCAACTGAAGTAGATCGACTGTTCCGTATTGGTCAGTTTCTTTTCGGATTTAATTCTGTCTTTTAAAACAAATTCACGGTCCCGAACTTCCTGCAGCTGTTTGGAAAAGAAGGAGCGCAAGCTCTCCGTTCCCGCGCGAGAATATTCCACCAGGAGAAGAAAATATTTTTGCTCGTTCGGTCGATGACCAAGGTAGCGTCCCGTCGCTTCCGCTTGCTCAAGACTAAGTTCTCGCTTTCCATTCAAAACTTGGGAAATAAAAGCGTTTTGGCACGAAGCCGCCTCGGCCATACGCGACCGGAAGCCGCGCCTGGCCGCACTGAGATCTCGCAGATAGGTTTTGTAATCCGAATATTGAAAAATAGCATGGTTCACGCAGGTCGGGTTTATTAACAAAAAGTAAAAAAATATACATTTATTTAATTAAAAGAATCTATTTTCACGTCGTTTCTTAGATTAAAAATGAACCTGTGGTAATCGTTCGGAGCGTTTGAAAACTTTGGAGGATCTATGAAGCTAGGAATTTTAATCAGTAGTTTTTTCTTTTTATCACCTTTGATTGCTCAAGAAAGTGGCGGCAATGGCGGTGGCGATGTGAGTGGAGGGGGCGATGCCATTGCTCTCTTTGGAAAAGTGAAAACGGGAAAACTCTATTGGGCCGAAGCAGTCGAGCACGGAATTCAAGAGGAGCTTTCGGTAGACCTCGGTTTATATCACATTAACGAGAGGGATCAATATTCCTGGATAGCGACAAAAGTAAAAAATGCGACAGAGCCTTTTGAATTTACAAATATTTCTCTTTTCAAAGAACCGACTCCCAATTTCGATTCGACTCGCTACCGCTATTACTACGAAAAGAATCATTTGCTCAAACATATTGTAGAAAGAGGAAATGGCAGTTGGATGGAAGATCCCACTCAGCGAAAATACACGCCCGGGATCTTTGGCGATCACGTCGTTTGCGATTCGACTTATTCAGGAGACATAGAGGTTGCGGTCGGATTTGCGAATAAAATTTACGAGATCGCTCTTCATGATCAAGTCGCAGCGGACGCGTTAATTGAAGCGTTTTTAAATCTCGATTGGGAGCTCATCTCGGGAAAGCTTCGAGTAAGTAAAGATCGACCCAGTCGATTGTCGAACGACATGAAATGGGTTCGCGTGGCCGATCGAACTGATGGAATTGTTACTCTCGCTGAGAGTGGTTGGAGATTTGCACTGGAGGGAATGGAGCCACTTGATACTCCAAACAAGGTGATGGGGGTGTTCTATGAAACAATCGCATCGATCACCATGGGACTTCAGGGGGACGAGGATAGTAAGCGAGCAAAATTAGCTAACGCTTTTTTATTTATGCCAAGCAACCGAGGAGAATGTGCAAGAACTTCGTGCGTGAAGCGCGGACTCGATTTAATTTTTCATAACAAGCCTTCGGCAGCAACTACGGCCCCAACTGCGGTCGATGGGGTGGTAGCAGACTTCAACGGAGATGGGATTATGGACTTGGCTAAACTGGATACTGCCGATCACTCAATTCACGTTTTCTTAGGGAAGGGAAATGGTACCTTCATCCCTGGTCCGAAATTGACTTTGAAGGATGGCGAAAAACTGACGAGTGCGGACGTCAATGGGGACGGGAAGATGGATCTGATCGTCGTAGGCTCAAATTCAACTATCGTATATATTGGAAATGGCGACGGAACCTTTTTCGCAGACAACAGAAATGAAGACCCGCCGATTCCTTCCGTGGAAGAACAGCGGCCAGTTAATCCGCGTTAACTAGACCTCATTCAGGCTATTCCACCCGTACATTATTCGCGAGTTCGGACTTAGCGCCCGGCTCCGGGGGAAAGTCTTTCGTCAGGCGTTTAGCGAGAAGGTCGAGGGCTTCGAGAAAAGTTTCGCCGGCATTTTGGCGGGCGAAATCATGGGCGAGCTTAGCACCGAGCTCCGCCCACTCTTTAGGAGGAACTTTCGCGGTGACTCCGCGATCGGCGACGATAAAGACGGCCTTTTCTAGCATGGAAATATAAATGAGCACGCCTCTTCGATTATGCGTGGCAAAAACTTCTTCCTTGAGAAAAAAGCGGTGGGCCGCATCTTCCACTTCACGTTGCCGAATGGATTTTGGCAGCAAGAGGCGAAAGATAAAGCCCGAGTGAAGCGCTGCGATCAGAATCAGCCCGATGGCTAAACTCATCGTGATATTATTTCTCCAGTCAATTGGATGCCAATAAGATAAGAGCGCTAAACTCGCATAGAGTGAGCCAAACACGACGTAGAATTTAAACGCGTGATAGACCGAACTTTGTTGAGCGATGACGGGCACAAATTCGACCGAGCAAAGATTTTCGAGTTCGGCGATTTTCGCTTCGATTTTTGTTTTAAACTCTTCTGTTAAATCGAGTGCCATGCTTACCAACTTCCTGACGAGCCGCCGCCGCTAAAGCCGCCGCCTCCGCCGCTCCATCCGCCACCACCACCGCCAGACCAGCCTCCGCCGGAAAATCCGCCGCCACCCCAGCCGGAGCCTCCGCGAAATCCGCCGAGTGCCAGTAGAAGTGAAAACCACCAGGGAAATGTGATCATAAATAAAATAAGGAGAATAGGATTGATGCCGCCGCCATGGCTTTGTTTCGGCTCTTCTCGAAGAGCCGATTCTTTTCCGCCGGCGAGTTGATAGAGTGCGGTTGTCGCTTGATCGAGGCCGCTAAAATATTCCTCGGCGCGAAACGCAGGGCGAAGAATTTGATCGATCACCCGATGCGCCAAAATGTCCGGAATATTTCCCTCAAGCCCTCGGCCGACTTCGATGCGCATTTGATGTTCTTTCAGCGCCACTAATATCAAGAGCCCATTTTCTTCCTTGGCCGTGCCAAGCTTCCAGGCATCGGTCGCGTGAATGGACAGACTTTCAATCACATCATTTTCAAGCGCAGGAATAATCCAAATTTGCATTTGGACGAGCGGCATATACGAGCGAATTTTCGCGTCGAGATAGGCGGCGTCTTTCGCGCTCAGTAAGTGAGCCTCGTCCATGACGGGGCCTGTCAGCGGCGGAATTTTTCTCTCCGCCCATACGCTAGGCGCGCTGACAATAAAAAGGAGACTAAGCGCGAGTAAAATATTTCGCATGAATTAGAATTTCACCGTCGGGGGCTTTTTGACTTCCGTTTCATTTTCTACCGAAAATTGCGGTTTCTTCGCGTTATGAAAGAAAAGCGAATTGGTAAGGCTCGTCGGAAATACGGTGATCAGATTATTAAATTGCTTAACCTGCTGAATATAGCGTTCGCGAGCCACGGTGATTCTATTTTCGGTGCCTTCGAGTTGCGCTTGAAGGTCCCGGAAATTTTGATCGGCCTTAAGATCGGGATATTTTTCGACGACCACCATCAATCGAGAAAGAGCGCCACCTAACTGAGACTGAGCCGCCTGAAATTTCTTCATACTTTCTTCATTCAGATTTTCCGGCGAAATTTTCACCTGAGTAGCTTGCGCGCGCGCTTGAACGACGCCTTCAAGAGTTTCTTGCTCATGCTTGGCGTAGCCCTTCACGACTTCGACTAAATTGGGAATAAGATCGGCGCGGCGCTGATACTGATTGAGCACTTCGCTCCAGCTGGCTTCGACTTCATTCGCTTGCTGGGGAATAGACTGAATTCCGCAGCCGGTGGTGAGGAGTGGGAGAATAAGTAATGTGGGAATGAGGATTTTGGGGAATTTTTTCATGGCTCTAAATTAGAGCGAAAGTGCGCGGGTGTAACCATTATTTGTAGCGAAAAAAGGTTAGGCCTTACCTTGGCTTTTTGGCCACTTTTGAAGCCGAATTCGACGATCGGGCGGCGTGGAAAGCGTGAAGGTCGAGACTTCCTCATCGTCATTGGATCTGCGTTTCGAGGGAGACTTTGGCTTTTCCGTCGGGGTTATTAAAGGCGTCGAAGAATTCGACGCCAGTTCCTCGGAAGCAGCTGGAGCATTCAGATTGTCAAAATTAACAGCGACAGCGGCTGAAGATTTATTTCTCGCCGGATTTTGCGGCAAATCCGGAAAGCGCTCGGCGCGAAACGCATCGGCAAGAACGCGACTGACGAGTTCCTCATCCGTCAATTCGGGATTCGTCTTCGCAAGATCGCCCGCTTTTTCGCGCGCCGATAAAAGCATCTGAGAAAGTCGGTCGGCTTCTTCCGCCACCGATTCTTTCAGCGCGTCGATTTCGTTTTGAGAGGCGGCCGTTGCCTTTGTGGCCGAGAGAAGTTGGTTGAGCATTGCTGAAGATGAATTGTCTGAGCCGGTGGCACCGGCGAGATTTTCATCTCCGAAGTTTAGATGCTCAGTAGAGCGGGATTCAACAGTTTGTCCCTTTTCGGAATCCTCCGATTCGGCAGTGGCCTTCGAACTTTCAGATGAGGTCGAGGCGCTATTCGGAGTCAGAAGACTTCCATAAGAGTCGTCGACCAAATGAGCGGTTGGAATAAACGTCGAATTCGAAGAATTCGACGAAGCTGACGACGCAGAATTTCCTGGAACATAAGGAGCAGCATGAGCAAGCGGGCTCATCGGTGGAATGCTCGGAGAAGTTGTTTTAAAAGGAGAAGGAATTAAATTTGTCGGCGGCGTGATAGCCTTTTGAAATTGCCGATTAAGCGCGGCAAAGATCGAATCCAACGTGACGGCGGCGGTTGAATTCGGAGTTTCAGAAGTTGATTTTGCGGTAGCCGAGGTCGCGGGCTGTGTCGTCGTTGGATTCGTATTCAAATCGATAATTTTCGACTGTCCATTTTCGTCGGTAAGCACAATTTTCTTCCCATCGGGAGAAAAGAAAAACTGCTGCTTAATAGGCGCATTCGGATTCGTATCCAATTTAACGTCTTTAGAATTTCCAAGCGGCACATCGGTAAGCTTTTTCGTTTCTTTATCGAAAAGTTGTACTCGCGGATTTCCATCCGCATCGTAAGACTGAACAACAATTGTTTTGCCATCCGGCGAGGTTGAAACGACGGGGGCAGAGCCGTCGCCTTGATCGATATGAAAAAGTTCGTCTCCGGATTTTTCATCTTGAATGGAAATGGATTTCTTTTCATCGTTCGATTTGATCTTCAAGCCTGAATCTCCGGTTCCCGCGGCAAAGTGGACTTCATCCGCTCCCGGCGCAAGGCGGATGGCTAATTCCTTTGGTTTTGCCGGGGCATCGATCGGTTGTGGCTGATCTTTGTTTGCTCGACGCCTCGTCCAATCGCTGCAGGGAGTGTCGGTTACTTCACCGTGAACCACGTAACAAGTATTCGAGTTCTGAGAAAGGCCCAAAGCGTTTGAAAATTTGTTTCCATTGGCACCCTTTAAACTCAATATTAATTGAGGATGGGCTTTTGAAGATGCTGGTCCTTCATGCAACTCAAAAACGCCATCGGCCGACTGAATATGCACAGGACCATGAAGGCCCTTTCGCAAAAAGCTTTCCGCCTGCTCGCGCAAATTGGAAAGAAACGATTTCGACTTTTGAAGTAACTCAAGAAGCACTTGAGGATCGGCAGCGTCCTCATCGGAAGGCATATCGTCGAGATGCGGAAATCGCACCGAGGCATCATCGCAATCTTCATCATTCGTTTCGGTAACATGGGGGTTGATCGGACCCGTAAGCGAGTAGCCTTTCGCCGACCAAGCAGCAAAAAGAATGCAAATCATACAAATTGATCGCCGATTCGCCATCGAGCCTCCATAAACCGAATCTGTCGAAGAGAGCACCACGCCAGCTTCCACACATCCGCACTTTAAAAACATGCAAGTTAGATGCCACCGCGACTCAAACGTAAGTCCTTGAAATGACGAGAGTTAATAAGGTGACGGAGTAAGATTTTTGGGGCATGCACTTCCCACCCTGGGGCATCGAGTGGGCGGAGAACCCAGGAAAACTTATTTCCCTGGTCTTGAACGAGGTCGATCTATACTAAGGTCAATTTCTCGGATGCTGAATATCGTAGGCAGCTGTGCCCGGGCCGAGTAAGCCCGATGTGACGAAGACGTTGAATAGCTTGACGGATATTTTAGGGTCTCCCGCAGTCATGATTTTAAGTAATTCCTCAAACTCAGCTGCGCTCGGTCTTCTTCGATAAAGACTGTGGGTTCTAACAAAATCTTCCGCGGCATCGAAGACGGGTTTGATCTTTTCATCATGTTTTTTGTCGTAATACGAAAGGCCCTCATCGCGAAAATCCCAGAGGTGCTTCGAGCTTAGCTCATAGATTGAATAACCGTCGCGATCGACTCGGTTTTCCAGTACCGTCCAGATCTCATTCATCTCTTTAAATTCCGCTCCGAGAGTAGGAGGCGTCCAACCCGAATTCAATATCTCTTGAATAGATTCACTAGGAAATCCTCTTCCCTTGAGAAAGATATTGAACAGAACAGGTTCGAACTCCCCGCTAAATTTCTGAAGAATTGAAGGATGAGCTTTAAGATAGTTTAAGGAAAGGGGGATATTATTGTCGTCCCCCTTTTTCTCGAGAGCATCAAGGATCTTTGCTTTGCGATAGTTTTCATCTCCTTCGGACGTCGGATTTTCCAACCAGGGCTTGAGCCAATCTGTAACGTAGGAAGGCATCTCGAAATACCGATCGCAGCTCGCTCTAAACAGCTTGCTCTTGAACTCCGGCACGTCTTTAAATCGCTCGGTAATGGTCTTCAGTAAAGCTTGAGAAAAAATATTTTCCGAGCTTTGCGTAAAAACTCTGAGTAGCAAATCGAGATCCCCGGGTCTGAGCGCCGTGGGATGGGCCTCAAGAAATCGGAGGACGAAAGAACGTCGAGAGTTATCGGTCTCAAATAGTTTGAGCACGTTATCCATTTCACTCGGCGAATATTCGTTCTTTTCTTCGAGAGTCAAATCATTCGAAAATTTCCATTCTGTACCGCGTTCGAAAACGACCTTCGTCTTTTGTTTAAGCTTTATCTTTTCAAGTTTTTCGAGGGCCTCCTCGCGAAGCGGGCTTACGTTATTCGGAATTGTTTTAAGCAGCTCTTCGTAAGTACTGATCGCATTGGTATCTTCAAAGTGGAGCAGATCGATATTTCGAGCTAGAAAATGCTCGCCGACTATTTTTTTCAAAGAGTCTATATCGTCGCTCGAAAGATTTATGGCTGAAAGTTCATTTTGAATTTGAGACCACTCGTGACGATCGGCGAGGTAACGTAATTCTGAAATCCTATGGTTGGGCGGCAAAACGACGGACGGGTAAACAGTAAGCCGGTAATGCTCTCCTCGGTGGTCGGTTAATTCCCTTATTCGGTCAATTAGACCACGATGTAACTTTTGTAACTTTTCGATTTCAGAGGGAGAAAGATTTTTATTGGCGAGCACCTTACTCCAGTGCTCTGCTAGCTTGTAAGCATCGAGTAAAAACATTCGATGATCCAGAGAAATGCTTTCGTCTCTCACAATCTTGAGAAGTTCCTCCAGGTCGGAGATATTTTCGGGGTTCGGCATACTAAGCCCGTGATGATTAGAATAATTGACTCGTGAAGAGTTTATGAGGTCGAGAGCCCGATGATAGAGACCTGCTTTTTCTAAGATGTTTTCAACAACGCTTAAGACTTCCGCAATCGAGGGGCTAGAATTATTGTACCCCCATCGAAAATAGAGGGTTGTCCTTAGCCATTCGAATTCCGTCCTCGAAATTTCTTTTTCAAGTTCGTAATTTTTATCCAGAAGGTAGTAGCGATCTTTGTACTGAACAACCAAAGCATCCGAAAATCGCAGGATATTCTCTTTTTCGCCAGGTCGTGAAAGGAAGCGTGAAATTTGGTAATCGAGACCATAGTGATCCTTAAAATCCTTCGGCAGCAAGCCGATTGCTTCTTTAAGCAGTCCCGTATTTCTTGGCCCTTCAAAAATAGAGGGAATAAGACCCCGAAAAAGAGTATTGATCTCGGCTATTTTTGCACGCTCATTCATTTTAACGCCTGGAATCACAGCCTGAAGGCGTCTCGAAATCTCTTTTCGAATTTCAAAGGATTTTTCGGGAAAGGTCTCGGCCACCCACGAAAGATATCCCGTTGGAGCTTCGCGTGGGTGGTCGATTACTTCTTTCACAACGCTCGGCGTATTTTTAAGATCTGCTTGAGCGAGCTTGAAGAGTTCTATCTCAAGCGCAAAAGGATTTTTTGCGATCAATCGATCCATACGGCCAATAAAAACAGAGTTTTGAATAAAATCCTTCTTAAGCGAGTCTTGGTTCAGCTGACGAGCGAGCCGAATTTGATTATCGGGATTTAAAAGTCGGTCGTAAAATAATTCACGCTGATTTCCGAGAATATAATAGACGGCATAATAAAATTTGTAGCCTCGTTCGTATGCGTCTGGCTTTTCTTTTTCGGACGAATCAAGCAAGAAACTCACGATTTGATCGAAACTCTTCGTTTGATCAAGCGTAAAAGCAAATCGAAGCAGTTCAGGCTTTTCCCTTCCGTCCTGAACCATAAGCTCTTCGGCAATTCTTTTGAGTATGGGAATTCGTAAATCTCGATATTTCTCATAAGCCAATTTAAGAAGGTCCAACTGTTCCGGAAGAAGCGATATGTTTGGGGCAGAGTCGATGATCAGCCGGGACGTTTCGCGTAAAGTCGATGTGTCTATCCAGAATCCTCTGATTCGCTGAAGATTATTTAGCAACGACGTTTTAACGCTCATCCAATAAGAAATCGTCTTTTCCTTAAGAGCAATGGCGCGCGAAAACCACCGAGCTTTAAAAGTAGATTCGTTCAATATTGTCTTTAGAAACTCTTCAATCAGGGCCTGATTTTCCGAGAAAGAACTTGGGTCGAGCCATTGCAAGGTAGAATTGAGACTCTTAAAGACGATGAGTAAACTTGAATGGAGTTTGAGATCGGGAATTTGTTCGCGAACCGCTTCATGAAAAGCCATTAAGCGATTGATGGCCGAATTTTCGCTTTTAATTTTAGCTCGCAGTGAGTCCGATATCGGAAGATGATCGAGGGCCGCTAAATCTGTCGGGCTCGTTTCTTCCGAGAGTAAATTTTTATAGTCTTTAAGAAGAGAGTCGAAATCAATGCTGCTTCTCTGTATATTTTGCAAAGCATGAAGGGTGGAAAGCCTGCGCTTCTCTCCGAACTGGAGTTCTGCCTGGGAATAATCGATTCGCATGGCGACAATTCTGCCCGTCGGATCTTTATGCACTAGATAATTTCCACCATGACCATCGGGATCGAAAATTCCTCTTTGAAAAATCGCCTGCCACTCGGTTCGGAGTACGGCAATCTTGGCATTTAAGCGCTCGCTTGGAGTCAGATCGTTTAAGCCGTTTGGGTAAATGGGAATAAACATGATCCGTTTTGAGTCGACGGCATTTAAATCCACAATGTCCTTAGCCTCTTTCGCGAGACGAACGCTCACTTGAAGATCGTCAAAATCTCTCGTGTAAGAGGGCTCGAGTTCAGCCGTGATCGCGCGTTCTAAATTGAAGTCAACTTCGCGAGCGATTTTAGAGCTGAGTGTGGGCAAATAATCTCGAATTCCGTCAATGAGGAGTCGGTAGCGAGGATCTTCGAGCTTATTTTTCTTCATTTCTGCATCCAGAATTTCCGCCATCTTTTGAAGGACTTCGACTTCCACGCGGGTCGATTGCTCGGGATTTTTTCGCACCATTCGAGCGGCATAGCGGTTTCCGTCACTGAGCGTCACTTCCACGACCACATTCACGGATCCAGCGCCAAGGATCTGATGAACCTTCAGCACCTTGGAATATTCGCCTTGAAGAGCTTCTTTAAGCATCGAGATCACTTCTTCTCGATTGGGATTTTGAGCTCGATCGTTCAATTCGAGAAGAGAGCTTCGCATTTCATGATCACTAATTTTGGTTGGATCAGACGCAAATTGTTGCACGAGCTTAATCCATAGAGTTCCTTTGAGGCGTGCAGCGAGCTTTACCTGCTCGACGGAACTTTGGTCGTTTTTTCCCGCTCGAGGGTCGGCACTTCCTGCAACCGCCTCTAAGAAGATGCTTGCGCGAGCGGGGCCGAGAGCTTCGAGATAGGAGTTCATCACGACGGTAAAAAATTCTCTATCGTGTTCATCGACATTTCTTAAAAGGTAGTCGACAAGTTTTTCTCGCCCGCCTTTTCTCGTAAGGAGTGAGCCTTCCAAATGATGGTTGATAAGCGGACTGAGGGCGATGACGCGTCCTTCAATCGACAAATTTCGATATTGATCGAGCAGATGGCTTAAACCGATTTCCATCTTGTCTCGGTCGCGGCCGCTCACAAATTTTTCTGCGGCACTGGAAAGCTTGGCGCCTCTGCGCACGACATCGAACGCCATCTTCGGAGGTTCTTTAAGTTCGCCATTCAGCCAGCGAATAAAATCAAGAATTTCATCGGTCGAATGGGATTCCGCTTCACTTCTTAACGTATGAAAGCTTACCTCGGCCAATTTTCCGGTAGCGAGAATCTGTTTTTCGTTATCGTTGAGCAAAATATCTTTTAATGAGGACATTTCAGTTTCACCCAGTTCGTAGTCCCAAAATATTTCCTGCATCGCTCGGTTTTTTCCGTCTAAATAATTGCCGAAACTGAGTTTAATGGCTCTGGCAATCAGGCCTTGATCGTAAGGAATGAGATTTTGATTGGGTCGAAGTATTTTCTGATTGAAAAGCGCCCAAACGCGATTCATTTGGTCGGCATTCATTTCATTGGTAAGGGAAGAAAGCGACTTTAAATCGTCAAACGAAAACGTTTTTGATTTTTCTATTTCAGTAAGAAGTGAGTCGATTTTGGGCAAGACTCGAAAATCGGGATCTCGTCCTTTAAAGGCGTTAATGACCTCGACCTTTGTATCTAAGGTAAGCTTCGTCCATCTCCGTTCAAAATAATTTGAAAAGCTTCGATGGGCCGCAGGATTAAGATACTGAATTATTCGATCGGATGAATCATTGAAACGTCGATAAAGAGAAAGTATTCGATCTTCATTTTCGGAACTCTGCTCTAGAAAATCGGACACTCTTTCCACTTCTTTTAAATGCTCATTGACTAGCTGACTTTGCCCAGAGCCAAGGACCGGAAACATTTTTTGAAGCCCCGCCATGGAAGTACTTTCAATAAAGTTATAAAACTGAGGGGCCGAAATTTTAGCGCTCGCAAAATCTTCTACGACCTCATTGACGAGCGGAGAGTAAAGGCTTCGGTTGTCATATTCAATAAAGTAGCCCTGTGTTCTAAGAAGGGTGATCAGCTCAGCCTTATGTTCGAGTGAAAGGTCCAGCTGAGGGATATTCTTTGGCGTCAATTTGAGACCCAAAATTTCGAGAGAGGGAACGAGATAAGAGAAGTCTCTTTGATGGCGATCTTTCTCATGTTCGGCTTGAAAGGAACTTAAGAACGCTTTTAGCCGCAGGTTCTCCGGAATAAGAGAGCGAGCAAATTTCTTTACCATCGGATTATTCATGGATCGACCCGTGAGAGCTCGAGCGATCTGCACCTGCAAGGCTTCGTCAATGATATTTCTGTCTACCATTTCATCTCTTGTTTTTGGGTTGAGAAGCAAATAGGCAATATGGTCGGCATCGGTCGACCTGGTCAGTGCGCTGAGATTGGCCTCTCGCCATATTCCAAGGTTGAGAGACTGGAGATCAGCTCTGGTTGACCCGCCGGTTACTCTTCTTTGTAACTGGTTAAGGGCTTGAAGGAGGAGTGTCCTCTTTTCATTATTGTTCAGTCGCTTAAAGTTTTCGAGATGCTTGAGCATTTCTTTTTCGATGAGGGAGTCGAGATGAGAACTAATCGCCTTATAGGCTGGGCGAGTTTGCAGTAGCTCTTCATATAGCCGTGTGAGCGTCCTAAATTTAGAAATAGTTAAATCCAACCGAACCGGCCGAGGTAAATGGGGGTCGTCAAGCAACCGGAGTATGGGAAGAAAATAATGCTCGTCTATCATCCGAAGAATTTCTTCTCGATCTTGAGAAAAAGCCTGAAGACTCGAGAGGTAGACCTCGAGTCCGAGATGATCTTTGGAGTTAAGAATCTCCAAGAAAAGACGAATATTTTCCGGCGAGCGGATGTGGGGAAGGAAATCGATGTAGGATTGGTCGGAGGATTTTTCGGTTTTTAGAACTTCGAGAATTAGATGCGCCGACTGATCTGAAAAATTCAGTCTGAGCCAATTTGAAGAGCGAAGGACACCTTCTACTTCTTCGACTGAAAACTTACCCTTTGCTTTGATGACAGCTTCCATGGCTTGTTCCGCGGCAGCCTTGAGAGACGCCTCAGCGGAATCCCAGTCGGCATCTGAAAGGACGGGAAGATGACTTCTTCGCATTCCTACGAAACCTACAATAGTAGGTAAATTTTCAAGCAATAGACTTGGATTTTTTTGAACGAGAATTTGAAAAGAATTTTGAAGATGGGGCAGGCGCGGATCTAACTTTTTTTCGTCCCGCTCAGGATAGATCATCACGCCAAACTCGTGCCAAGTGTTTAGCAAATAATCGAAACTTTCTGGAAACTTTTCGGCGACAAGATGATATCCGTCAGTAATCACAGAAAGTTGAAACACTAGATCACTTGGGGCATTGCCAAGTTTGAAGATATCGGTTCGGTCAGGTCGATAGCCGGCGTAGAGTTGAAATAAATCGCCGTTGACGAATGCCTCTTTGATCTCTTGCTTCCGGAATAAAATCGCCTCGGCCACTTTAGTTCGAAGTGCATCGATCGATAACTGAAAGTGCTCAATCTCTTTTTGATCGACGGGCTTTTCTTTAAATCTCTCTAAATGAAAACGTTCGAGTATCCAGAGCAGATTGAAAGAATTACTTAGTTCTGTATGGTAGGTATCTTTGCTGTTTCTTATTTTAAGGTGCTCTATGTAATCGACAATCGACTGAATAAATTGCGCTTGATACTGGCGTTGAAATTCGGCTTCCGCTTTTTCGGCATAGGTTTTTATAAGTTCGCGCGCCTGTTCTTGAAAAGGCTCCCAAGGTTTGATATTCCGAAAATCTTCGATGTGAGTCAGATGGCCATTGAGCACGTAAGGTTTAGTAAAGTCTCCAGGAAGAGATCTTAAGACGAGTTTCTCGTAATCTTTTTTTATTCGCGAGAGAAGTTCGCTCGTATAGGCTGCCGACTTCATAACCGAGTGAACGAGAGGAATAACGCCAAGACGCGTTTTTCGAGAAAGATCTTCTGGACCGACAGCGCCCTGAGTAATCATATATTCCTGTGCCTTTTCGAGCGCGCTTAATCTTTGCGGCGCATCGGGGTGCGAAGAAAGTACGCGGTGGATGAGACCTTTCGGATTGTTCTTCTGGAGCTCTCCCAATTTTCGAATCAGTGAGTAAGCTCCCTCGGCGCTATAGCCTAAGCGAATCATATGCATAAATGCTCGGATATCTTCGGTATGTTCGTTCGCTTGGTGAAACGCTTTATTTAATAGCGAAAAGTCGCGTTTAAGCGTTGCCGCACTTCCGCCTTTTTTTCGATTTCTTTGCTCCAGATAATCGTGCAGCTCCTCATCCGTGATGTCGTGATAAAACTCATGGAGCAAAACGAAAGCGAGGTCATCTTCCGATTCACAAAGTTCGAGTAAACTTTCATGCACACTCACCTTGATTTTAAAATCACTGATCTCTTTGCCGTCGACGCTGAGCATTTGTCGAGTTCTGGTCATGATCGAGGCGTTTGGCTCAACATTTTCCGACTGAACCGTGAGCTCGACACTGTCGTGATGAAGACCCGTCAGATCGAGGAGGAGTTTAAAGACGCGGTCGTGAATTTTTTGAAGCTCGGGGTTCTCGACAGGGGCCGGCGTTTCGCTCGAAGTCTCGTTCGACTTTTGAGCCATGCGCATTTTAGAAAATCGCGATCGCGCCCCTGTTAATTTGGGGAGTAGGTCTTTACAGGAATTCGCAGCATCTCCTGTTTCGCGCGCTTCCAGCGAAGTCACGACAACGCATAAACAGGCTAAAATTTGTAAGATCCTTTTCTGCACGCCTTCTCCAAACGATTGTGAATCCTCACTTAGAAGTGCAATTCACATGCCAAGGTGCGCAAAAGAGGGAGGGACATCCACCGTCTTAAGTGATTAATTTGCCGGCGCTTTTTCCTACGCAAAAATTGCGCAATGGACGCTTGATTTCATGGGTGGGATATCTCGATGAAAGAGGGGTAGTTCGTGTCGCAGTTTAAAGGAAGGGTGAGCCATTGTTTCTTGTTACCAATCGAACTCTTTCGCAGACTTAAAGCGCAGAAAAGCATTCGCCATTTTTTTCTGGTCGGGACTTCCGGAACTTACGTTTAGTCGACCCGTTGAGACGAATGGCTAGATAAACGGTCGACTTTTTTATTGAAAATGCCCTGCCGTTTTACTCAATCTATTCATTGTATTACAATTCTATTAAATGACTTACACGTCCATGAGTACCAAGTTTCAAGTTGTCATCCCTAAAGAGATTCGAGAAAGATTTCCGCTTTCGCCGGGCCAGAAGTTTATGGTCTTTGAAAGGGGAGGCGTTATTGAGCTTGTTCCGCAGCTTTCTTCCAAAAAGTTACGTGGAATTTTTAAAAATAGAAGACTGAGCTCCTCCGGGCTCCGCGATAAATCGGATTGAGCGATTTGTGTCTTTTGGATTCATCGGTCAGGGGGGAAGTGGCCGATCGTGGATCGGCCACTATTTTCCAATCTCCTCAAGCATACCGCTCACTTGATAAATCTTCGACAGTCCCTCGATGATCGCGCGCACGTCGACCGAGACCGCGCGGGCTTCGGTTTCGCTGTAGCCGTAATCTAAGACGAGCGATTGAATATTGCCGTCGAAGATGAGTCCGACGAGTTCGCCATTTCGATTGACGACCGGGCTTCCGGAATTGCCGCCGATAATATCGGCTGTGGCGACGAAGTTAAAAGGTGTGGCGAGGTCGAGGCTGGATTTCGCATTCGTCCAAGACTCGGGAAGTTTGTAGGGCTCCACATTTCTATTTTCAGATTCATGTTGGTAAGCACCTCCCATCGTGGTCCATGCGGGAATTTGTTTACCGCTTTCTTGATAGCCCTTTACTGTTCCGAAAGCGAGGCGGGGCGTGAAGGTGGCGTCCGGATAAGTTGTCGATCCTTTGACCGCGAAGATGATTTTTAAAATCTTCGCGTTCGCTTTTTGGCGGACTTCGCTGACGTTTTTTTCGTAGTCAGAGCGAACGGCTCGCGCTTCGGCATCGATCGCATCGGCGAGACATAATAACTGATCGGTTTTTTTTGCTTCATTCAAGGCGGCTACTCCGCCGGTGACGATTTTCTTTCGTTCACTGACGTCGGTAAGTTTTGTCGTCGCGATCAATTCTTCGGCGCGCTCGCTGGGGCGCTTTCCGGCTAAAAATTGCTGAGCGAGTGGATCGTTTTCATCCAGTTGATCGAGCATGAATTCGAGAGACGCTTTAATCTTCGCTTTTTCGAATTCGGGATAGATCGGTTCGTCGGAATAGAGACCCAGCTCCAAAGATTTTCGATTGGCCTCATGATATTCGGCCAGTCTGTCGGAGTCGGGTTTTTGATCTTCGGCAATCAAGCGAACGATCGTGCGCGCAATTCCAAAGAGCGGAGAATTTACGGCTTGGCCCGTTTCGAGCAAATTAAGTGGCAAAAAAAGCTTTCGATATTTTGCTTCGGCCTTCTCCATTTCCGTAAAGCCCGAAACATATTCTTTGAGAGAAGTCGTTTTTGCCGCCGTCGTACGCAGGCGAATTTCATCGATTTGTTTATTGGCCAGTAATTCGGGATCTTGCAAACCCTTGTAGCGGCCGCGATAAGCTTTTAAAGAATTTTGAACGGAGAACAATTCTTCCTTCATCTGGCGTTCTTGCTCGGCACCTAGTTTTCCAAAATCGATCAGCGATTGTTCTCGATGTCGAAGCAGTCGGAGCACGTAGGGCACGCGAAGATTTTTTTGAGTTTTCAAGCCCGCCATGGTCAGCAAGCGTTCCGTTGAGCCGGGATTTCCCGAAACGAAGATGAGATCGTTTTCGGATACGCCCGTCGCCGCGAATTTTAGAAAGTTCGGCGTGAGAGCCGGTTTTCCATTTTCATAGACGCGAAAGACGGCCATATCGAAATCATATCGTGGAAATTCAAAATTATCCGGGTCGCCACCAAAGAAAGCGATACTTGCTTCGGGCGCAAATACGATGCGCACATCGGTGTATCTCTTATAGCGATAGAGCTGAAATTGCGCTCCTCCATAAAAAGTGACGACATCGCTTTTAAGCCCCGTCTTTGCAAGCGAGCTCTTTTCGATGGCGCCAATGGCGGCGCGTTTTGCTTTGAAGCCTTCTTCATCGGTCATGCCGGGTTTGACGGCGGCTAAAACTTCGGCAGAGACATCGGTAATATCTTCCACACGATCGAGGGCTAAGCCGGGCACGGAAATTTCTTCGGCGAGCGTTTTTGCGTAAAATCCGACCTTTAAATAATCTTTGTTTGGCGTTGAAACTCTTTGAAGAGCGGCGGAAGCCACATGATGATTAGTGAGTACCAACCCCGTGCTTGAAATAAACGACGCCGAACCCCCGTCGCTAATACGGACGGAAGATTTCATCAGGTGATCCACCCAATCTGCCGTAGGAGTAAAATTATATTTCGTTTGAAGCGCGTCGGTAGGCAACTGATTGAAGAGCCACATGCCTTCATCGGCATGCGCGAGTGAAGCTCCGAGTGCTAAAATTGAAATAGTTAGAACACGGACAAAGGCCTTGCCAAAAATCCCCACGATTCCCCCTCCAAGACGCAAAAAAATGACGGACGTCTTTACCTGCTAAAATAAATTTTATTGAGAATTGGAGGATGAAAAATCCCCGAGTTCTCCCCTAGAATCTTTCTAGCAAATTGACGCAGGAAGTCAATTCCAAAGAGGGGAGTCGGGCTCGATTGTTTCGATCGCGACGCATTCGGAATCGGGTATGATTTTGCGGATAAGGCCGGAGAGGACTTTTCCCGAGCCCACTTCGATAAATTTTTTCACGCCGAATTTTTGGGCGGCCTTCTCGATGCTTTCTTGCCAACGAACCGCTCTTGAAACTTGATCGATTAAATTTTGTCGAATCTTTGCGGGTTGATCTTCCACCTCGGCGGTTGTGTTGGCGACGACCGGTGTCGATGGGCTCGTGATTTCGATTTTGGCGAGGGCTTCACCGAGCTTTTCTCCAGCACCCTTTAAGAGAGAGCAATGAAAAGGCCCCGACACCTCAAGTTTCGTCGCCGCGCGAATTCCAAATTCTTTCACCATCGGGATGGCGGTATCGACGGCTTTCACCGTGCCGGAAATCACCACTTGGCCGGGGCAATTAAAGGCTGAGGGTTCAAGTACTTCGCCCGTCAATTTTTTTGCCGCTGCACAAAGTGCCGAGGCCGATTCTCTTGTCGCTCCAATCAAGGCGGCCATGCTTCCTTGTCCCGAAGGGACGGCGGAAGCCATCAGCTGTCCGCGAAGTTGCACGAGCTTAACCGCTTCGTGAAAACTTACTGCGCCCGCATGAACGAGAGCCGAATATTCTCCAAGCGAATGACCGAGGGCAACCGTTGCTTTAAAGCCCCGCTTTTTAAGCCAGCGATCGATGGCTGTGCTTACCGTCAATAATGCAGGCTGAGTCACTTCCGTTTCTTTTAATTTCTCAGCCGGACCATTTTGAATAATCGATGACAGCGAAAATCCAAGAGCCGCATCCGCTTCGCGAAGGATTTCATTTAAAATAACTTCGAAATCGGGATATTTAGCGGCGATGGAAAAACCCATTCCGACCGATTGCGAACCTTGCCCCGGAAAAACGAATGCATAATGCTCAGACATGAAATGATTCTTACCGAATTACATTCGAGAAGAAACCGGAGAATTTTATTTTCGTAGATAAGAGCTACCGTTGACGGCAACTTCATTTTCGGAAGGGGTACTGACAAAAAGAGTAACTTCCTGAGGAAGAGCGGCAGTTCGACTGGCAACAAATCGGTTGCAAGCATCGAGGTCCGCATCGGGAACGATGGCGTAGATCAATTGCGCTTTTTTTATCCGAAACTGAAGAAGATGACTGGCTTCCGGGTGAACTCTTGGATCTTTTCGTTCAATCACCTGAAGAATCGTTCCACTTTCAATCCAAGGACATTTTAAGTCGGCAGAAAAAGACGAGTTATCGCCACCGACAGCGCGATCCATCCGCCAGCTTAAATCTTTTCCATCGATGACGATGGATTCTTTTTGGGCGACATCGATAAAAGTGCCCTGAAAGGTCTTTAGGAAATTATTTGTCACGTCGACTCCCTCAGACGAAATGCTGGGCCGTTGTGAATCGAAGTCGCTTTGCGCCGAATCGCCGCATCCTGAAATGCAAAAGGTAGAGCTACAAAAGATTAGAAAGAGCAGAGAATTTATGGTCTGTTGAAGTCCCATGGAAGGAGATTTATGACAGCGAATTCATTGAAAGGCAAGAGGGCGCTCGTTACCGGGGCGAGTGCAGGAATTGGCTATGAAACGGCCGCTCAGCTGGCCGAAAATGGCGTCGAAGTTTGGGCGCTCGCACGGCGCAAAGAGCGGTTAGCCGGTCTTCAGAAGAAATATCCTTCTGTCATTTTAGTGGAGCAAGATTTGCTCCACGATTTATCGCCTTTAAAAGAGCGCATTCGCGACGTGCATTTTGACATCCTTATTAACAATGCCGGTTTAGCCGTCGGTCGCGAGCCCATCCAGTCGACCGAAAAATCCGCCTGGCAAACCATGTTTCATACGAATGTCGAATCACTCATCGAAATTTCCCAAATGCTGATTCCAAAAATGATCGAAAAAGGCAGTGGCGATATTATCAATTTAGGATCGACGGCCGCCTACAATCCTTATGGAGGCGGCTCGGTCTATTGCGCCACGAAGGCAGCAGTAAAAATGCTGACCGAAAGTTGGCGAATCGATTTGCTTGGCACCGGAGTTCGCGTGATGGCCATTCACCCAGGCATGGTCGAAACCGAATTTAGCGAGGTGAGATTTGGCGGAGACAAGGAGCTTGCAAAAAAAGTTTACGACGGTATGAACCCGCTTCACGCCGAAGATATTGCCGACTCTATTATATGGACGCTTTCGCGACCAAGACATGTGAGCATTCAGTCGCTTCTGATCATGCCTACCGATCAAGCGGGCGCTAGAGAAATTTATCGTAGAAAGACTTAAGATTTCTTCGCGCGAAGCTCGTCTCGAATTTCTTCGAGGAGCTGTTCTTGTCGAGTGGGCGCTACCGGTGCGGCATCTTTCGCTTTTTGAAATCGATTCACCTGGCGAACGATCACAAAAATACAAAAAGCAATGATGATAAAATTAACGACGTTATTTAAAAACAGTCCGTAGTTAATGGTCGCCACTCCTGCCTTTTTGGCAGCGTCGAGCGACGGATATTGATTGGTCGAAAGGCTGATGAAGAGTTCCGAAAAATCTACATTCCCGACGATTTTTCCGATGGGAGGCATTAAGATATCGTTTACAAGCGACGTTACGATTTTTCCAAAGGCGGCTCCGATAATAACCCCGACGGCAAGGTCCATGACATTGCCGCGCATGATGAAATCTTTAAAATCTTTTGCTACCGAACATTCTTTAGCCATAGGGAAGATATGAAACGTTCCCCGCGGCAGACTCAACTCTTTTCTCTCTATCTTCTGTCCCGGGCAAGCCATGTGCGAATTCGCCAATCCCAGACTTTACAGGAAGTTCGCCTTCCACCTATCGTGAGAGCCAACTATGGCTCCGTGGCGGAATCGGCAGACGCAACGGACTTAAAATCCGTCGAGAGCAATCTCATCCCGGTTCAATTCCGGGCGGAGCCAATTCCTAAGGACGAAATATTGACATCGAGGTTCGACGAAAGGCTTAAGTCCCGTCCATCTATGACGAGGTCCGAAGTGCTCCTGCCAAAACTTTGGCTGGGTTCTCAGATGCCCCTCCTTCTAGAAGAATAGAAGTGTTCGTGTCTAAGGAACAAGGGGGAGTGCGATGAGTACTTTAAGACAGGCGCAAGTGGCCAATTCTGAAAGATTTATTCTTTTTTCGCTCGGAAAAGAATTTTACGCGCTGCCTCTTTTTAAGGTGAAGGAAGTGATTGCTTCCGTTTCTACTCGACCGCTTCCGGGTGCGCCGGCACATGTCAAAGGCGTGATGGATCTTCGCGGTCGCGTCATTACCATTGTGGATCTTCGACTTCGTTTGGGCATGCCTGCGGTGAAAGATCTTCAGCAATCGACGACCATCATTCTCGACATCGAAGGTCTCGACATCGGTGTCACGGTGGATCATGTCGAGTCGGTCTTAAGCGTTTCGCAGGAAGAAATGAAGCCGCCTCCTGTCGAAGCCACGAACGGGCAAATTGCCGGCATCGTTCAAAATAAAGATCAGCTTGTTGTGATTTTAAATATCGATACGCTCATCCAAAAAAAATAATGCGCTCTTAAAATCTTCGAAACCATTCGAGGAATGTCGAAAGTACCGTTCGCGCGTTTAAATCGCGCTCGAGTTCCGTCTGCAGAGCAAAGTGCGAGCCGAGGCGCTTACGAAGTGAAACATATTGAGATGACTCGAAATTGGAGCCGACTTCGGCAGAAATTCCTCCGGGCAGACGAACGCGAATCGAGTAGGTCTGAGAGACCGGGTTATAGCCAACATATTCAATAGGCGTAGAGGCGAACAAATAAAGTGACGCGAGTCCGAAAGCTCCGGAAGAAAGCGCATTACTGGCATTTGCAATGGCGGTCGTTTGATCGGGGTCTAAGTCGAGCGGAGATTTTCCATAAAGCAAGACCGCTAAAATTTGCGATCGCTCCATCGGAGGATCGCTTGAAAAGTCGACGCGAGGTGAACTCGCTAAACCTGAAAGCTGAATATTAATTCTGGCATCTCGAAGTTTATAGACCACTAGCCCTTCGATTTCCATCTGCGAAGAGTCTTTGCCACTTGTCAGTCGAATATGATCGACCGTGGCGGTTTGACGAAAAAATTTCACTCGGAATTTTTGAAGTCGAATTTCACCATCCTTCTTTTTCGGAGTCATCTCCAAATTCATGCGAATGGGCACGGGGTCTTCGGTCAAATTCGAGTCGATGAAGACAGGAACATTCGGCGTGTCGATCTTGGCTTTCCACTGAACCTTATAAGAAGGAGAGGCAGCGGATGCCGATCGATTTTGAAACCGATGAATTCGAGTATCCTTACCGAGGTTAGGAACTTTCCCGATTTCCAGATAGGGAAGCTGAAGTCGAACATTCTCAAGAGCGGCGTGACTGTCTAGGTCGACCGTTTTTTTCTCGAGATCGATATCGGCGAGTGTTTCCACATTCGTCTTCAAAGATTGCTTTGCGGAAGACAGATCGGTCGTAAGATGGCTGACGATATGTTGAATCGATTTGAGCGAAGCTTTTTCGCGAGAACCGATTTGAAGTTCAATCGGGCCTTTCATGGCGTTTAGCGGGGCGGGAATAGCGTAGCGAGAATTTTTCAGTTTTTGCACGACGCGCGCAAATTCTTCAATTTGGGCCTTGATGTCGAATTCATAAACTAATTCGGCATCGTTTCTAAAAAGCGGCGAGGCTTCGACTGATGCATTTAATTTTAAAAAGGGAAGTCGATGCGGCTCAATCACGAGGCGCGAGCGTGACGTGTACCCGCCGGAAGAAGCTTTGATAAATGTTTCTTCGAGAGAGCCGCGAATCGGCAAATTATTAATGGCATCGAGTTCGAACGTCATATGAATGGGGTTTAAGTTTCCATTGTCGATCAAAGACGTTTTAATTTGAGCGCTGAGATGCGCTGGCGGCGAAACATTTTGCACGTCGAGGTCGATTGCGCGATCCTCCGACAAATGAACGGCGATTTTATCTCGATATTTGTCGTAGTTGAACTGAGGAAGCTCGGCATCGAAGCGATCTAGGTGAAATTTGAAGAGAGGATGAATCGCGAGAGTGAGCTCGCCTGATATTTGAACAGAATTTGCACAACCATCCATTTTTGACTCGGGAATGGAAAAGCAAAATTCTTCCGCGCTTAAGCTCGTTTGATAGTGCAAAAAAGAGGAAGAATGAATTTGAAACTGAAGATTTTTCCAAGAAGGAGAATAGGGTGCACCGTAGCGGTTCAAAGCCCATTCCAGCGTCTTTGTCGTCAAAACCAAATCGGGCTTTGAAAGAAGCACGATGACGCCGGCAAAAAGTAAGACGACTAAACAAATGAAAGAGATGCCGATCCATTTGAAGGTGCCTCGCATTAAAACTCCTGCCCAAAGCTCTTTCCAGCACATTGGGATCCTAAGCTTAGAATTCCACGTGGACAAGTTGTCG
>JADMIO011276566.1_pt1 | contig 51072 bp, 53 predicted proteins | sample 8958161 | NCBI WGS metagenome assembly JADMIO01 (sample SAMN16585339, study PRJNA669376) | soil metagenome | isolation source: Crop rotation soil | place: USA: Cullars Rotation, Alabama | collected 2011 | reverse complement strand
GACAACTTGTCCACGTGGAATTCTAAGCTTAGGATCCCAATGTGCTGGAAAGAAAGTCCGTTTCATGGCTTCTTCGCGTCCTTGGACGCGTCGATGCGGCGCAGGACCAACACATCGCGCAAGGAGGTGATGGGTGTGATCGGAATAATTTTGGCGGTCTTAAAATAGCCGTCGGGGGCCGAGGCCACGCTTTCAATGGTGCCGACGAGAATTCCCGGCGGAAACACGCCGCCCAATCCTGCCGTGATCACGCGGTCGCCCGCTTCGGCCTGTGAGTTTTGCGACAAATAATTTAGGGACACCCAGGGCCGGTTATTCCCTTCGAGAAGGCCCATATCGTCTTTGCCGTCGATGCGTACTGAAACCGCCGAGGCGGCGTCGGTCACCAGCAAAACTTTGCTCGTGGTATCTCCCACTTCGAGAATGCGCCCAACCAAAGCCGGCCCTTCATTGGTGGCCGCCACCACAGCGGCTGAAAAAACAATGTCGCTGGTTTGGCCTTTGTCGATCACAACCGCGCGGAACCACTCGCGCCAGTCGCGTCCGGTGATATGGGCCGCAATCGCGTCCGAAAATTTCTTTTGCTTCAAATCGAGGAGAGTGCGGAGTTTGTTGTTTTCTTCCTCCAAGGCGTCGCGCTCCATTGCGCGCTTGGACAGAATCGCGTTTTGCTCGCGCAGCATGGTGTTTTCTCCGTCCACGCGCAAAAGGCGGAATATACCGCCTTTCAAAGAATCCATTTTGTTGAAAAACTGGCCGCTGTAAACCACGCTCGGCGAAAACATGTACCAGACCGAAGTTTTGATGCCATCAATGTACGGCTCAATGCGCAGCGTCATGAAAAGCAGAGATATAGTGGAGAAAAGCAGCAGCAGACAGCCGGAACGGTGGCGATGAACGAAATCAACCGTCATGGCCGGAAAACTCCGGACTGATTAGTTGAGGTCGTCGGGTGGCAGGATCGAACGGATAGACAAGCAGACAGTATTCGACAAATTGGTTGCATGGGACCTTCCTTCTGAAATCTCCAGCATAAAAACGGTGACGAAACAGGGCATCATCATGACGATGAAGACGACAACATAATGCGCTGGCGCTTAATATTGTCGAGTTCCTCGAGATACCGGCCACATCCAATGGTCACCGCCGTGAGCGGATCGGCAGCCACATGAACCGGCAGGTCTGTTTCTTGAGACAACAAATCGGTAAATCCACGAAGGAGCGCGCCGCCGCCGGCCATCATAATGCCGCGATCAACGAGATCGGCCGCCAGTTCCGGCGGTGTTTCTTCGAGAGCTTCTTTGACGGTGTCGACGATGAGTTTCACGGGTTCAGAGAGAGCTTGACGAATTTCTTCAGAGGTGACAGTGATGGTGCGGGGCAGGCCCGTGACTTGGTCGCGGCCTTTGACTTCCATGGATTCTTCTTCCGGCAGCGGGAACACGCTGCCGATTTGGATCTTCACGTTCTCGGATGTGGCTTCGCCGATGACCAAATTGTATTTGCGGCGGAAATACTGCATGACCGCCTCATCCATTTCATCTCCGGCCACGTCGATGGACTTGGACACCACCATACCGGAGAGAGAAATAATGGCCACTTCCGTCGTGCCGCCGCCGATATCCACGATCATGTTTCCATGTGGTTCGGAAATCGGCAGGTCCGAACCGATGGCGGCGGCCATGGGTTCTTCGAGGAGCTCCGTTTGACGGGCGCCCGCTTGCTCGGCCGCTTCACGAACGGCCCGTTTTTCCACCTCTGTGATGCCCGAGGGAATGCCGATCACGATGCGGGGATGAAGAAGGCTTCTGCGGTTGTGAACTTTGCGGATAAAGTATTTGATCATGGCCTGCGTGACTTCGAAGTCGGCGATGACGCCGTTGCGCAAAGGACGAACCGCTTGAATGTTGGCTGGAGTTTTTCCAAGCATGCGCTTGGCTTCGGAACCGAAGGCGAGAACTTCGCGGGTGGTGCGATCGATGGCGACAACGCTCGGCTCTCTTAAGACAATTCCCTGCCCCTTGACGTAGACCAGCGTATTCGCCGTGCCCAAGTCAATCCCCATATCGTTGGAAAACAGGCCGAGAAGGTAATTGAACATTAAAGAGCTACTGTTGTACTAAATTTAAGCCACAAGCCGAAGAAGCGCCATTTCGGCATTATCGCCCTGGCGATTCGACAGCCTGAACATCTGCGTGCATCCGCCTTGGCGGGTGGCATAACGCGGCGCCAAAACGTCGAAAAGTTTCTTGCGGACTTCGGCGTTGTGGATGTCCTGCGCCACGCGTTTCTGCGCGTTTAAATCCCCTCTCTTCGCGACGGTGATCAGTTTGTTCGCAAAGCGTGAGGTTTCACGCGCTTTCGCCACGGTGGTTTGAATTTTCTCGTGGAGGAAAAGCGAGGTCGCCAGATTGCGGAGAAGTCCCACACGGCGGCCACGCTTGGCCCCTAATTTTCGTCCGGCACCCGTCAAAGCCATTGTTAGACTCCTGCAGGCTGAGATGGCGTCCGGCCGAGGCCGAGACCCATTTCTTTCAGCCGCTCGCGGATTTCATCCAGCGATTTTTTGCCGAAGTTTTTGAAGGACAAAAGTTCTTCCTCTGACTTGCTGACCAGCTCGCCAATCGTTTTGATCTTGGCGACTTTCAAGCAGTTCGAAGCGCGGACAGACAATTCAATGATGTCCACCGGCTGCGAGAGAAGTTCATCCATTTTCGCCGATTCTTCGGAGCGCGCCGCCGGAACCGCTGGGGCCACTTCCTGCTCATCAAAGGTGATGAAGATGCTCAGCGAATCTTTCAAGATTTTCGCCGAATAGGCGAGAGCGTCGCCCGGCGTCACGCTGCCGTCGGTCCAAATTTCGACGATCAGCTTGTCGTAGTCGGTCATCTGTCCCACGCGGGCGTTTTCCACTTCATAGTGGACTTTCGACACCGGCGAGAAGAGAGCGTCCAAGGGAATGGTTCCGAGCGGCTGGCCTTCTTTCTTCAAGCGCTCCGCTGAGACATAACCACGGCCTTTCGACACTTCCATTTCGATTTCGAGTTCCGCGCCGTCGTCCAAGGTCGCGATGACCAAGTCCGGCGTCAAGATTTCAACCTGGTTGTTCGCTTCGATGTCGCGGGCGAAAATTTCACCCTGGCGGCGGATTTTCAGCGTCAACGTTTCCGGGCCCTGGCCATAGAGCTTCACGCGCAATTTTTTCAGGTTCAAAAGAATGTGAATCACGTCTTCGCGAACGCCTTTGAGCGAAGTGAATTCGTGCATGGCGCCTTTGACGCGCACAGAAGTGACGGCCGCGCCTTCAAGCGAGGAAAGCAGAATCCGGCGCAGTGAATTGCCGGTGGTGTGGCCGTAGCCTTTTTCAAACGGCTCAGCGATAAAGCGCCCGTATGTGTTGGTGAGTGTGGCCTGGTCTGTTTCGAGGCGCTGCGGTAATACGAGTCCTTGGGTAATCATTGTTTTATTCTCCTTAGCGTCGTCAAAGCCCGTTAGGCTTTGTCATGACGCAATAAAATTTATTTCGAGTAAAGTTCGACGATGTACTGTTCGTTGACGGGATAAGACATTTCTTCCCGTTTCGGTTCCAACTTAACGGTGCCTTCGAGGCTGACCGCGGCCAAGTCGATCGGCAAATCTTTGGAACGGCCGAGCGTGTCGTGAAGCGCGGTGTTCAGCTCCAGCCACGCCGGAAGCTCGCGATGGATTTGATTCGACACCGCGCGCTGCACCGACAAATTGGCCTTCAAATGATCGCTGAGTTTCACCACGTCTCCGGGCTTCAACTGCAAAGACGGGATGTTCACGCGCTTGCCGTTGACCTGCACGTGTCCGTGCGTGACCAACTGCCGCGCGGTCGCCATCGAGGTGGCAAAACCCAAGCGGCGCACCACGTTGTCGAGCCGTGTCTCCAAAAATCTAAGCAAGCTTTCGCCGGTACGGCCGGGCATTTTCTGGGCGCGTTCAAAATATCGGTAAAACGCACGTTCTAGGAGTCCGGCGATGCGTTTGGTCTTCTGCTTTTCGCGAAGACGCTTGCCGTATTCGGTCGGCTTGGAGCGGCGTTTGCCGTGCTGACCGGGAATCAAGGCGCCGGTCGGCTTATCAATCGGGCATTTTGTGTAGCACCGATCGCCTTTCAAAAATAGTTTCGTGCCCTCACGGCGGCACAACTTGCAAACTGGTCCTGTATATCTAGCCAACTTATTTCTCCTTTATACCCGACGGGGTTTTGGCGGCCGGCACCCGTTGTGCGGAATGGGCGTCACGTCGCGAATGAGACCAACACCAAAACCAGCGGCTTGAAGCGCGCGAATAGCGGTTTCACGGCCGGATCCTGGACCTCTCACAAATACTGAAACTTGTTTGACTCCGTACTCTTTTGCTTTCTGGGCGGCTCTGTCGGCGGTCACTTGCGCCGCAAACGGCGTGCCCTTCTTGGTTCCCTTGAAGCCGCAGCTGCCGGCCGAGGCCCATGAAATGGCTCCGCCGTGGCTGTCTGTGATCGTCACAATGGTGTTGTTGAACGTGCACTGAATGTAAGCGCGCGCCATCGTCACATCGCGGACAATTTTCTTTTTCTTCGCCGGGATTTTGGCCTCGGGCGCTTTTTTCTTCGCGTCCTTGCCGTCCTTGGCGTCTTTTGCTTCTTTGTTTTCTTTGGGTTCTTTTTCAGCCATAAATTATTTCCCTATCCTTAACCGGCTTTCGCTGCGGCCGGTGCCTCGGCACGCGCGGATCCGACTGTTTTACGACGGCCGCGGCGGGTACGTGCGTTGGAACGCGTCCGTTGTCCGTGCGACGGCAAATTGCGGCGGTGCCGCATGCCCGCATAGGAACCGATTTCGATCAGCCGGCGAATGTTGCCCTGAATTTCGCGGCGCAAATCGCCTTCGACGCGGTAAGCTTTCGAAATTTCCGTGTTGATCTTCGATACATCGCTTTCCGTTAAATCTTTAACGCGTGTGGCGTAATTGACGCCCACGGCATCCAAAATTTTCAGTGAGTTGGACGGCCCCACTCCGTACACATAGCGCAACGCGATATCGACGCGCTTTCCTTTCGGTAAATCAACTCCGGCAACTCGAGCCACGTTCCTTCTCCTTAACCTTGGCGTTGTTTGTGACGTGGATTGTCACAAATGATGTAAATTTTTCCATGACGCTTAACGACTTTGCATTTGTTGCACAACTTCTTGACTGACGCTCTGACTCTCATTTATTTTTCCCTGTACGTGATGCGCCCGCGGGTCAGGTCGTAGGGAGAAAGCTCCACGCGAACCTTGTCGCCGGGCAAAATTTTGATGTAGTTCATCCGCATCTTGCCTGAAATATGCGCGAGAATTTTGTGGCCGCCGTCCATCTCCACGCGGAACATCGCGTTGGGCAGGGCTTCCAAGATAATCGCATCCACTTCAATTTTTTCTTCTTTGGTCATTTTCCAACCTGTGTTAAAACCACCGGCCCGTTCTCCGTCACGGCCACCGTGTGTTCGAAATGGGCGGCCAGTGATCCGTCCTTCGTCACCACCGTCCATCCGTCCGACAAAATTTTCACTTCATAGCGACCCGCGGTCACCATCGGCTCAATGGCCAAAACCAATCCCGGCTCAAGTCTCATGCCGCTTCCGGGGGATCCGTAATTCGGAACCGCCGGCGCTTCGTGCATCTGCCGGCCGATGCCGTGTCCTACAAATTCTCTGACGACTCCGTATCCGTCGGCTTCCACCAACTTTTGAACCGCAGCGCCCACATCGCCCAGCCGGTTTCCCGGCTTCATCACGGCAATCGCGGCGTCCAGCGACTCTTTGGTGCGCTCAACCAACTTGCGCGCCTTCTCCGATACCGGCTCCGCTAAAAACGTGTACGCGGTATCGCCCACAAATCCATCCACGGTGGCGCCGATGTCGATACTGACCACGTCTCCGGCTTTGATCACCCGGTCTCCGGGAATGCCGTGCACCACTTCTTCATTGATCGAGACGCAAATGCTGGCCGGATACCCGCGATAACCCAAAAACGTCGGCTTGGCTCCGGCCTTTCTCAGCAACTTCTCGGCCAACACATCCAAATCTTTTGTTGTGACACCGGGCTTTACCTGCTTGCCCACTTCGTGAAGCACCGTGCCCGCCACGGCGCCGGCTTTCTTCATCTTTTCCAGCTCGGCCTTGGTCTTCAGTTCAATCGGCGATTTTTCCGACGACACGGCCATTTCTAACGGGCGCTGAGCGCCGACAAAGCGTCTTTCATTTCACTGTACACAACGTCGATGTCCTGCTTGGCGTTCACTCTGACGAAACCGGCACGCGACTTATAAAAATCCAGCACCGGCGCGGTCTGCTTCTCATAAACATCAAGGCGCTTGCGGATCACCTCTTCGGTGTCATCCGGCCGCTGCATGAGACTGCTGCCGCATTTGTCGCAAATTCCTTCTTTCTTCGGCGCCCGTGTCACCAAATTAAAAACTTCGTTGCACTTGGGGCACTGCCGCCGGGCGGTCAGCCGCTTCACCAATTCTTCGGAAGCGATATCGAAAAACACCACCGCATCCCAGCTCATGCGCTCCCGTTGGCCGAACGCGTCAAGCGCGTGCGCCTGATCCACGGTACGCGGATAACCGTCCAACAAAAAGGCGCGCGTGGTGCCGAGTTTCTTCAAATGTTCAAAAACAACGCGCGAGACCAAATCATCCGGCACCAGTTTTCCACCGTCCACATAGGCTTTGATCTCGACGCCCAATTCCGTTTTCTTGCCGATCGCTTCCCGGAAAACATCTCCGGTCGAAATATGCGTCAAGCCAAAATTGGCTGCGATCCGCTTGGCTTGGGTCCCCTTGCCTGAGCCGGGCGGCCCCAAGAAAACAATGTTCACGCCGTGTACCAGCGCCCGCGGGCGCCTTCGAGTTTTCCGGTTTTGCTGAAACCCTCGTAATGCCGCATGATCAAATGAGACTCCAACTGCGACATCGTGTCCAGCGCCACGCCGACCACAATCAAAATCGATGTGCCGCCGAAATAAAACGGCACATTAAACTTTCTCTGCAAAATGTTCGGCAGCACAACCAGGGCCGCCACCGCAATCGAGCCCCCCAAGGTAATGCGCTCCATGATTTTTTCCAAGTAGGCCGCCGTCGGCTCGCCCGGTCTGATGCCCGGCACAAACCCACCCCACTTTTTCAAATTTTCCGCGATGTCTTTCGGGTTGAAAGAAACCGAGTTGTAAAAATAACAGAAGAAAATGATCAGCGCGGCTTCGACGCCCAAAAAGATGCCGCTGCCGCGGTTAAAAATATCGCTGATGCGACGCGCCCACTCCGATTGCGGCGAAAAAGACGCGATGGTCACCGGGAACTGCAAAAGAGATGCCGCGAAAATCACCGCGATCACGCCCGACTGGTCCACTTTCAGCGGCAAAAATGTGCTCTGGCCGCCCATCATTTTGCGTCCGACCACGCGCTTGGCGTACTGTACCGGAATTTTGCGTTGGCCCGTTTCCAGCCACACCACGAGGCCCGTGACAATCAACAGAAACGCCATCAAGCCGGCGGCGCCGAAAAGGCTGCGTTGCTGCAACTGAAACACTTCGCGAAAAACATTGCTGACCGCCGACGGCAAGCGGTCGACGATACCGGTAAAAATAATGATCGAAATTCCATTGCCGATGCCGTACTCGGTGATTTGCTCGCCGAGCCACATCACAAACACGGTTCCCGCCACCAGCGTGATCATCGTGATCAACGTAAAAGAAAGCCCCGGGTTCTGAACCGCCGGAAGATTGCCGGGCAGCGGCAGGCGCGTGATGAGCTGTGTCAAACCGAAAGATTGAATCAGCGCCAAGCCCACTGTCGCGTAGCGGGTGATCTGGTTTAAACGTTTTTGGCCGGTTTGGCCTTCTTTGGCCAAATGGTCCAAATACGGAATCACATGCGCGCCTTGAAGCAAACTCATGATGATCGAGGCGTTGATGTAAGGCATGATGCCCATCGCGAAAATGGAAAACCGCGACAAAGCGCCGCCCGTGAACACATCCAAAAATCCAAGCAAGGTGTTGGCCTGCTGCTTAAAAATCATTTCGATGGCCGCGCCGTTAACCCCCGGCACCGGCACCGTGACACCGAGGCGGTACACAATCAACACGCCGAGTGTCATCAGGATGCGCTTGCGAAGCTCCTTAATATTGAAAAGATCGAAAATCGACTGAAGCATTACGACTTAGTGGGCGACGCTTTCTTGCTGGATTTCGCCGCCGGTTTGGCCGCCGGGACCGGTTCTGCCTTGGCGATCAGGGCTGCGGTTCCGCCGGCTTTTTTCACGGCTTCCTCGGCGGATTTTGAAAATTGCAGCGCCGAAATATTGAGCGCCTTGGTTAATTTTCCATCGCCCAAAATTTTGTAGGGCGTGGTGGCCTTCTTAATGAAACCTTTGGCGGCCAACGCTTCGCCGTTAATGGCTTCGCCGGCTTTGAAAGCAGCCTCAAGCTGGAACAAATTAACGGCCTGATAAATAATTTTCGACGGGTGATTGAAACCCCGTTTCGGAATGCGGCGCACCATGGGCATTTGTCCACCTTCGAAACCGATCATGATGGTATCGCCCGTGCGGGACTTTTGCCCCTTCTGCCCTTTGCCGGCGGTCTGGCCCCAACCGCTGCCTTCGCCGCGGCCGACAATGTGTTTTTTCGGACGTGAGCCCGGGGCGGGATGCAAATTATTGAGCGACATCGGTCACTCCTGCTTTGTGATCAAGCACCACGGTTTTGCCGCGGAGTTTGGACACGTCTTCCGGAAGCCGCAAGGTTTTCAGTGCGGCAATGGTGGCGCCCACGACGTTAAAATGGTTTTGGCTGCGCAAAGATTTGGTCAGCACGTCTTTGATCCCGGCGGCTTCCAGCACCGCGCGCGCGGTTCCGCCAGCGATAACGCCGGTTCCCGGCGAGGCCGGTTTCATCAAAAGTGTTCCGGCGCCGAAGCGACCGACGGTCTCGTGCGGAATGGTGGCGCCGATCAACGGAACCTTAATGAGTTCTTTGGTGGCCTGAGCCGTGCCCTTTTTGATGGCAGATTGAATTTCTTTGGCTTTGCCGAGTCCGACGCCCACGTGGCCTTGGCCGTCGCCGACCACCACGAGCGCATTGAACGAAAAACGTTTTCCACCCTTCACCACTTTGGCCACGCGGCCGATCTTGATGACGGTTTCCGTCAGAGTCATTTGGCTGGTATCAATTTTGGTCATTTCATCCGCCTTAAAACTGCAGTCCGGCTTTGCGAGCGCTGTCGGCCAGCGCGCGAATCTGTCCATGATACGGACGCGCGCCGCGGTCGAACACCACGGCTTTGATGCCTTTCTCGAGGGCCCGTTTTCCCAAGTTCTCTCCGACGGTGGCCGCCGCCGGAACTCCGGATCCTTTCATGCCTTTGTCGCGGGTGGAGGCGGCGGCCAGCGTCTGCTGGCTCACGTCGTCGATCACCTGCGCGTAAATGTGTTTTAAGCTCCGATAAACGGAAAGACGAGGCCTTTCCGGCGTGCCGAAGAGTTTGCTGCGCGAGCGCAGTTTTCTAAATTCGTAACGTTCCGCTTTGGTGTTCATTATTTCTTCGCTCCCGCGCCGCCGCCGGCCGCACCCACCGCCGCTTTTCCAGCTTTGCGTTTAATAATTTCGTTTTCGTAACGGATGCCGGTCCCCTTGTAAGGCTCGGGCTTCCTGATCGAACGGATCTGCGCAGCCACTTGGCCGACTTTTTGCTTGTCGATTCCTTCAATGCTCAACACATTGGGTAATTTCGGGTCCGGCTGTTTGATGCTGATGCCGGCCGGAATCGGAAAATTGACCGGATGAGAAAAACCGAGCGCCATGTTCAGTACATTGCCGTTGATTTGCGCGCGATAACCGACGCCCTCAATCACCAAACGTTTCTGAAAACCTTTGGTCACGCCTTCCACCATGTTCAAAACGAGTTTGCGGGCCATGCCATGCATGGCTTTGGAATGGCTTTCTTTTTTGGACACCGACACCTGCACCTGATTGCCGGCGACCGAAGCCGTCAAAACGTCCGGCAATTGAAAATTCAATTTTCCCTTAGAGCCCTCGACGTTCACGACACCGTTGGCAAACGATACCTTCACGCCCGACGGAATTTCGACGGGTTTGCGGCCGAGCCGTGAAAGAGGCGCTTCTTTTTTAACGTCTTTCTTGTCACCAGACATAACACAAAACCTCGCCGCCGACTTTCTTCTCTTTGGCCGTCTGTCCGCTCATCACGCCACGGGACGTCGAAATAATGACGGTGCCCAAACCGTTTTGAACCGACGGGATTTCACCATACGGACGGTACGCCCGAAGCCCGGGCTTGGAGATGCGCTTCATGCCGCGGATCACGCGCTCTTTGGCCGGCGTGTATTTCAGCGTCACGCGCAAAATTCCCTGTTTCTTGTCCGGCGCCACGCGGTAGTTTGAAATGTAGCCCTCTTCCTTCAAAACGCGGGCGATCTCCACCTTCAGCTTCGAAGACGGAACGTCGATTGATTCTTTAAATTTGTGGTTCGCATTCACAATCTGTGCGACCATGTTCGCTATGTTATCCATAATCCCCTACCAGCTCGACTTCACGACGCCTGGAATTTGCCCTTTGTGGGCCAGCGAACGGAAGCACAGGCGGCAAAGCCCGAAATCCCGATAAACGCTGCGCGCGCGGCCGCACATGCGGCAGCGGTTGCGAAACCGCGTCGAAAATTTTTGCGGACGTCTCATTTTTGCCATCCAAGCGTATGTGGCCATTTCTATCGTTCTCCTAGTTGAACCGGGCTCTTTCCTTGGCAAAGGGAAGGCCCAGCACTGAAAGCAATTCGTAAGATTCTTTGTCCGAACGTCCGGTGGTGACGAAAGTGATGTTCATGCCGCGCGGCCCGTCGGATTTCTCGACGTTCACTTCGGGGAACAGATACTGCTCTTTAAGTCCCACGTTGTAATTGCCGTTGCCGTCGAAAGCGCGCGGGTTGAGTCCCTTAAAGTCACGGATGCGTGGAATACCGAAGCTGATGAAACGGTCCAAAAATTCAAACATGCGCGCGCCGCGCAGCGTCACAGAAACGCCGATCGGCATGCCTTCGCGCAATTTAAAAGCGGAAATGGATTTTTTTGAGCGGCGGATCACCGGCTTTTGTCCGGCGATGCTGGCCAATTCGGCAGCCGCAATATCGAGCGCCTTGATGTTTTCGCGCGCCGCGGAAACACCGATGTTAATGACGATCTTCTCCAGTTTTGGCAAGGCGTTCGGGTTTGATTTTCCCAAGCGCTTCTCCAATTCCGGAACGCCCGCCTTGTAAAAGGCTTCTTTCAAGCGGGGAACAACGACTTTCATTTCTTTTGACTGAGTCACAATTCAATTCCTTCCTATTTCTTTTTGGGTTCGGCGATGGTTCCACCGCATTTGCGGCACAGCCGCACCGGCGTTCCGTCAGAGAGGGCGTCATGCTTGGGCCGCGTGGGTTTTTTGCAGTCGGGGCATACCAACATCACTTTTGACACCGGCAAATAAAGCTCTTTGTCTTTGATGCCGCCCGGCTCGGTCTGACCTTGGGGGCGGGTGTGGCGTTTGGCCAAATTGATTTTACCGACGAGCAAACGGCCTTTGTCCGGATCAACGGAAATAACGTCGCCCTCTTTGCCGCCGTCTTTGCCCCAGAGGATCTTTACTTTGTCGTGTTTGCGGATCGCCAACATCACAGCACCTCGGGGGCCAGCGAAATAATTTTCAAATAGTTTTTCTCACGCAGTTCGCGCGCGACGGGCCCGAAAATCCGGGTGCCCTTGGGTTCGTTTTCTTCATTGATGACCACGCCCGCATTGTCGTCAAAACGGATGTAACTTCCATCGGTGCGGCGCATTTCTTTGGTTGTGCGGACAACAACCGCTTTCACCACATCGCCCTTTTTCACAGCGGCGCCGGGAAGCGCTTCTTTGACCGCGCAAACCACGATATCGCCGACAGAGGCGTAGCGGCGGCCTGAGGAGCCCGACACATGAATGCACATGAGTTCACGGGCGCCGGAGTTGTCGGCCACTGTTAAATAGCTTTGTTGTTGAATCATGACGCTTTCTTCCCCAGAACTTCCATCACGCGCCAGCGTTTGAGCTTGGACAACGGCCGTGTTTCCATCAGCCGCACCTGATCGCCCGCTTTCGAGGCGTTGTTCTCATCATGCGCGTAAACTTTGGTTGTGATGTGCAAAACTTTTCCGTACTTGGAATGCGGCTTGTGGCCGCGGATTTCCACGACCCGCATTTGGCTGACTTTGTCGGAGACTACCCATCCTTCCAAGGTGCGGCGGGTGCCGTGATCCACTTCAACGGTGTTCATTGGGTCTCCTTGGTCGCCGTGGCGACCTTTTTCTGATTCATAAAAGTTTGGATGCGCGCCACTTCACGGCGCAGTCGGCGCACGTCCATCGGGTTTTTCAGCGGAGCCGAAACGGAACGGAACCGCAGCTTGAACAAATTCTGCTGTGTCTCGGCGAGCTTGCGTGAAAGTTCTTCGTGGCCGAGCTGAGAATAATGAACTTCAACTTTCTTCTTGGCCATTAGATTTTCAACCGTTCGATGACTTGGCATTTGATCGGCAGTTTGTTGCCGGCCTGGCGCATCGCGTCCTGGGCTTCCAAAGCGGTGATTCCTTCCATTTCAAACATGATTCGTCCGCGTTTTACGACGGCCACCCAAAAAGCGGTGTCGCCTTTTCCTTTTCCCATGCGGGTTTCGGCCGGCTTCTGCGAAACAGGTTTGTCCGGGAAAATCCGGATCCACATCTTGCCGCCTTTCTTCGTGTAGCGGGTCAGCGTCACGCGGGCCGCTTCAATCTGACGGGCCGTGATCCAATGACTTTCCATCGCCTGCAAACCGAACTCGCCGAAAGCGAGCGTGTTGCCGCACTGCGCGGTGCCTTTTAAGCGGCCGCGTTGGGATTTGCGAAATTTGACTCGTGCTGGCATTAACATAAAGCTCCTTAAATTTTCCCTTCGCCGCTTTCTTCACCAAACGGAGCGGGCGTTTCAACAACCGCCGGCGCTTCCGCCGGGACGGCGGCCGCGACTTGGGCCGGGGCCGTTGTGGCCGCCACAGGCTGCAAAGCGGCTTCGTTGATCAAATCTTTTTCGGACTTCAAGAAATGCTCTTGCTTGAAGATCCACACTTTCACGCCGATGCGTCCCATGGTGATGTGTGCTTCTGAAAATCCGTAATCGATGTCGGCGCGGAATGTGTGCAAGGGGACCCGACCTTCCATCAACCACTCAGTGCGCGCAATTTCGGCGCCGCCCAAACGACCGGCGATCATGACTTTGATTCCGCCCGCACCCGACTGCATGGTTCGTTCGATGGAGCGTTTCAGCGCGCGGCGAAAAGCGATGTTTTTTTCCAACTGGAACGCGATGCTTTCAGAGACCAGCTGGGCGTCGAGTTCTGGACGCTTCACTTCAATCACGTTCACGGTGGCTTCCGACTTGGTCATTTCCTGAATGACCTTTTTCAATTCTTCAATGTCGGCACCCCGTTTGCCGATCACCACGCCGGGACGGGCCGTGTGCAAATTCACGCGGACATATTTTCCGGTCCGGTCGATGGTCACCTTGGAAAGCGACGCCAGTTTGTAGCGTTTGTGTAAAAATTTGCGAATGCGAAAATCTTCTTCAATAAGGTCTGGCATCTCTTTGGGGGCGAACCAACGAGAATCCCATCCTTGAATGTATCCGAGCCTTAAGGCCCGAGGCGATATTTTGTGGCCCACCGATCCTCCCTAGTTCTTGCGGGGCTGGTCCGTGACGACGATCGTCACGTGACAGGTTTTCTTTTTCACAATACCGCGGCCGCCCATGGCCATCGGCATCACCCGTTTCATCACGGGTCCGTTATCGACCCAGGCGCTTTTCACAAACACGCGTTTGGGATCGGTCGCGCCTGAATTCGAATAGGCGCTCTTCAATGTCTTGAAAACCAAAATGCCGGCGGAGCGAGGCACATTCGGAAGCAGACCATAAGCGTATTCCACGGACTTGCCGCGAATAAGGCCCAAAACCTGTCCCACTTTGCGGGGAGAGAACCGGGCGTGATGTGCTTTGGCAATGGCTTCCATAATTATGTGGTGGCGGTGGCTTCTTTGGTGTGCGCCGCGCCGTGACCGCGGAAGAACCGTGTCGGCGAAAACTCCCCCAATTTGTGCCCCACCATCTGCTCCGTGATGCGGACTTCGATAAATTTTTTCCCGTTGTGAACTTGGACCGTCGCGCCGACAAAATCCGGAATGATCGTGCAGGCGCGCGCCCATGTTTTGATGCCGGTGCGCTTGCCGCTGGAGAGAGATTCCAAAATTTTCTTGGAGAGCTTCTCGTCGACGTACGGGCCTTTTTTTGTTGAACGACTCATAAATCTCCTTAAACCGCCGTTGACGCCAGCGATTGTTTCACGCGGCGGTCACGCACGATCAGCCAATCCGTTTGGGTACGCCGGCTGGTTCCACGGCGAGCGCGGCTGGTTGTTGCCTTTGGAACGGCCGCGGCCTCCGCCATGCGGATGGTCGACCGCGTTCATCGCGGTGCCGCGCACAGTCGGACGCACGCCCATGTGGCGCGAGCGGCCGGCATTTCCCCAAGAAACGTTTTCGTGCTCAATATTTCCAACCTGGCCGATGGTGGCCATGCAGTTCGACGGCACCAAGCGGATTTCGCCGGAGGGCAGGCGAACGTGGCAATAATTTCTCTCTTTGGCCATCAACTGAGCCGAGCCGCCGGCGGAGCGCACCATTTGCGCGCCTTTTCCGGGAACAAGTTCAATATTGTGAATGACGGTGCCTTCCGGCATGTTCATCAGCGGCATGGCATTACCGATTTTGATTTCAGCGGTCGGGCCAGCCATCACGGTGTCGCCGATTTGCTGGCCATGTACGAACAAGATGTAGCGCTTGTCACCGTTCTTGAAATGGATGAGGGACAGGCGCGCCGAGCGGTTCGGATCGTACTCGAAGGCCGCCACTTTCCCGGGAATGCCGAAATTCTGGCGCTTGAAATCAATGATTCTGTATTGGCGCGCGTGGCGTCCGCCGATGTGGCGAACCATGATCTGGCCGGTGTTGTTGCGGCCGCCGCTTTTCGAAATCGGGCGAAGAAGTTTTTTCTCCGGCGCTTTCTTGGTCAACCACGAAAAATCTTCCACCGACATGCTGCGGCGCGACGGGGTATATGGTTTATATTGCTTAACCGGCATAAATTACGACGCCTCTTCCCATTTGATTTGTTGGCCGGATTTGACCCGGACAATGGCTTTTTTCCAATCGGGCTGATAACCGCCGCGAGGTCCGGTGCGGCGGCGGAATTTGCCGCCCACAGTCACGGTATGGACTTTCAGCACGGTGACTTTAAATCTGTCCTGGATGGCCAGCTTAACTTGGCCCTTGGTGGCCCACGGCGCCACTTCGAAGGTGTAGGCGCCTTTCTCCATCAAGCGGCTCGATTTCTCGGTGACGAGCGGCCGGCGCAAAACGAAAAGTTCTTGGCTCATTAGTTAGCTCCCACCGATTTGGCCAGGCGTTCAACAAGCGCGTCAAAAGCGGGCTTCGTGATGAACAGGCGGCGCGCGCCCAACACTTCATAGGTGTTTAAGGACTGCACGTCGGTCACGCGAACGGAGTTGATGTTGCGCGAAGCGCGATTGAATTGAGAATCGATTTTATCGACGACAAGAAGGGAGCTCGTGGGGGCGTTCCATTTCTGGTAGATGGCGGCGACACTTTTGGTTTTGGGTTCGGTGATCTGGATGGGTTCGACGATTTGAAAGCGGTTGTTCTTGATTAACTGGGCGATGGCCATGCGGAATGCGGTTCTTTTTTTGGCGACCGGCAAATCTTGTTTGTAGCTGCGCGGCACCGGTCCGAAAATAATGCCGCCTTTGCGCCAGAGGGGCGAGCGAGTGGAGCCGGAGCGGGCGCGTCCCGTGCCTTTTTGTTTCCATGGTTTGACGCCGCCGCCGGACACTTCGGCGCGCGTTTTGACGCCGTGTGTGCCTGAGCGAAGTCCGGCGCGATAAGCGGTGACCACCTCGTGCAGAAGAGATGGCGAAGCTTTGGTCGCGGTGAGTTCTTCCTTCAACTCAACCGATCCGCTTTTTTCGCCTTTGTTGTTGATGACGTTCAGTTCCATAAATTCTTATTTCTTTTTCTTCTTCACTTCGACGTGGACTTTGGCTTTTACGTGTTTCGATGTCGGCCGGATCACCACATGGTTTCCGTTCGGACCCGGGATCGAGCCGCGCAACAGCACAAGCCCTTTTTCCTGGTCGACGTCGACGATTTCCATTTTCGGAACCGTCTGCCATTCATGTCCCATGTGTCCGGGTTTGCGGGTACCGGGCAAAACGTGCTGCGGGCCTTGGGCGCCGGAAGATCCCGGTGAATTTCTGTACTCACCGTTTCCGTGGCTGAACGCCATACCTTTAAATCCGTGCCGCTTAACGGAGCCGGCAAAACCTTTTCCTTTGGTAAATCCCGACACCTGGACCCAATCGCCTTTGGCGAACACGGAAACCAAAACCGGCTGTCCAACTTTAAACGGCGCGGTGTCTTTCACGGGAAATTCATGCAGCCATCTTTTCAATGGCAAATTTTTCTTCAGCAAATGCTGCGCTTCGGCCTTCGAGAGTTTGCGTTCCAACACATCTTCATAGCCGACCTGGACCGCATTGTAGCCGTCGGTGGCAGAAGACTTCACTTGAGTGACGACAACACCGCCGGCGTCCACGACGGTGACCGGCACCATGCGTGTGTTGTCCAGCGGAATGCGCGTCATTCCGATTTTAAGTCCCAACAAACCCTTCAGCGGCGCGCTTTCAACAACAGGCGCGGCAGTCGCTTCCACGGGTTGTTCGGTCTCGATTTTTCTTTCTTCAGCCATTGTTAAAAGTCAACCCGCGGCAATTTAATAGCAACATCCACCCCGGCCGGAAGATCCAAACTGCGCAGCTCTTCCACCGTTCGGGGCGTAATTTCGACAATATCAACGAGACGCTTGTGAATACGCATCTCGAATTGCTCTCTGGATTTTTTGTCGGTGTGCGGGGAGCGAAGCACTGTATATTTTTTTATGGCCGTTGGCAAGAGAACGGGACCCGCCAGGCTGGCGCCGGTGCGCTGGACCGTGTCCACGATTTTGGCCAAAGAATCATCGAGCATCCGATGGTCATAGGCGCGTAATTTGATGCGAATTCTCTGCATGTCTGGTGCTTTGTTATCGGCCATTTGTTTACCCCTTGGTGGCGACGGTCGCCTTGGCGACCAGCTCTTCAGTTAAATTGCGTGGTACTTCTTCATAGTGGCTGGGTTCCATGCTGTAGGAGGCGCGGCCCTGGGACAGCGAGCGGACCGTTGTGGCGTAGCCGAACATCTCGGCCAAAGGCACAAGACCGTGGATGTATTGGATCGCGCCCTTGTCGTCCACCTGTTCAATGCGGCCGCGGCGGCGGTTTAAGTCGCCGATCACGTCGCCCATGTATTCTTTCGGCGAAACAATGTCGATTCTCATCACCGGTTCCAGCAAAACGGGGTTGGCTTTCTTGGCCGCGTCTTTAAACGCCATGGATGAGGCGATTTGAAACGCCATGTCGTTGGAGTCGACGTCGTGGTAGCTGCCGTCGGTGAGCGTCACTTTGACGTCCACCACCGGGTAGCCGGCCAACACGCCGGTGTCGAGCGCGCCGAGCAAACCTTTCTGTACGGATGGAATGTATTCCTTCGGAATGCGTCCGCCTTTGATTTTGTCGATGAACTCGAAGCCTTTGCCTTTTTCGTTCGGTTCCAAAATGATCCAGACGTGGCCGTAGTTACCGCGACCGCCTGACTGTTTGATGTATTTTCCTTCCTGCTCCACTTGCTTGCGGACGGTTTCACGGTAAGCGACCTGCGGCTTGCCCACGTTGGCTTCCACTTTAAATTCGCGCTTCATGCGGTCAACCAAGATTTCCAAATGCAGCTCGCCCATGCCTGAAATGACGGTCTGGCCGGTTTCGGTGTCCGATTTGATTTTGAAGGTCGGATCTTCTTCGGCCAAGCGGTTCAAGGCCACACCGAGTTTTTCTTCATCGGCTTGGGACTTGGGTTCGATGGCGACCGAAATCACCGGTTCCGGGAATTTCGGCGGCTCGATCACGATCGGGGTTTTCTCATCGCAAATGGTTTGGCCGGTTTTGACGCCTTTGAGTCCGATGACCGCGCCGATGTTGCCGGCGGTGATCTGATCGACTTCTTCACGCTTGTCGGCGTGCATGCGTAGAATGCGGCCGATGCGTTCGCGGCCCTGCGTGGTCGGATTGAACACTTGGGCGCTGGCTTTTAAGGTGCCGGTATAGACGCGGATAAAGGTGAGTTTTCCGACGTGCGGGTCGGATTGGATTTTAAAAGCAAGCGCGGTCAACGGAGAGTCGTCGGCGATTTTGCGGGTCATTTCTTCACCGGTGGTCGGGTTGATGCCTTTGATGTCGGCGATTTCAACGGGCGAGGGCAAGTACATGTTCACGCCATCCAACAGCGGCTGCACACCTTTGTTCTTAAAGGAGCTGCCGCAGAAAACGGGGAAGAATTTTCCGGAAATTACGGCGGTGCGCATGACTTTCTTAATTTCATCCACGGAAATTTCTTTGCCGTCCAAATATTTGTGGGCCATGTCATCGTCGAAGTCCGACAATTTCTCGATCAAGGTTTCGTGGTATTTTTTGGCCTGTTCCATCATGTCGGCCGGAATCGGCTCTTCGGTGAATTTGGCGCCGAGCTCTTCGCCGGACCAAATGTAGGCTTTCATGGTCACCAGATCGACCATGCCTTTGAAGGCCGATTCAAGACCGATCGGCAATTGCACGGCCACGGCATTGGCGCCGAGCTTCGAGTGAAGCGAATCCATGCACATGTAAAAATCGGCGCCCATCTTGTCCATTTTGTTGGCGAACACCAGACGCGGGACTTTGTAATCGTTGGCTTGGCGCCACACGGTTTCGGATTGGGGCTCCACGCCTTGTGAGCCGTCGAGCAAAACGACCGCGCCGTCCAACACGCGCAAAGAGCGCTGCACTTCAGCGGTGAAATCGATGTGGCCAGGGGTGTCGATGATGTTGTACTCGCAATCTTTCCAGGCGCAATGCGTGGCCGCGGAAGTAATGGTAATGCCGCGTTCGCGTTCCTGTTCCATCCAGTCCATGACGGTGGTGCCGTCGTGCACTTCGCCGATCTTGTAGATGCGGCCCGTGTAATAAAGGATGCGCTCGGTCGTCGTGGTTTTGCCCGCGTCGATGTGCGCGATAATGCCGATATTACGGATCTTGTCTTTGGGGTGTTCTTTGTTGGCCATAAATTTTGGTTAGGGTTAAATTACCAGCGGTAATGCGCGAAGGCTTTGTTCGCGTCTGCCATTTTGTGGGTGTCTTCCCGTTTCTTAAACGCCAGCCCTTCTTTTTTGCTGGCGGCAATCAATTCTTCGGCAATTCTGTCGGCAATGGGTTTGCCCGTTTTTTGACGGGAGAAACCGATCACCCAGCGCATGGCGAGAGCCACGCTTCTGTCCTGACGGACTTCCGACGGCACTTGATAGGTGGCGCCGCCGACGCGGCGGGCGCGGACTTCCAAGAGCGGCCGCACATTTTCAATGGCGCGGGTAAAAGTGGTGAGCGCGTCTTCGCCGGATTTCTGTTTCACTTTTTCCATCGCCTCGTAAACCACGCGTTCGGACAGGGACTTTTTCCCGCCGATGATCAGCTTGTTGATAAATTTAGAAACCAAAACCGATTTATAAATCGGATCCGGCGGTGTGATCGCGTTCTTTTTGTCTTTCGCTTTTAAATCTCGACGAGGCATTTAAATCTTTCTCCTTTATTTCGCCGCAGCTTTCGGCATTTTCGCCCCATATTTGGAGCGGCCTTGCTTGCGGTCGTTGACGCCGGCGGTGTCCAGCACGCCACGGATGATGTGGTAGCGCACGCCCGGCAGATCTTTCACGCGGCCGCCGCGAATAAGCACGATCGAGTGTTCCTGTAGGTTGTGGCCGACGCCCGGAATGTACGCCGTCACTTCGTTGCCGGTCGTGAGTTTCACGCGGGCAATTTTGCGAAGCGCCGAGTTCGGTTTCTTAGGCGTCGTAGTTTTCACTTGAGTGCAAACGCCACGACGTTGCGGGCAGCTGACCAGCGCTGCCGACTTGGTGCGCGACTCTTGAAGAATGCGGATTCCGCGAATGAGTTGGTTGGTTGTTGGCATATTATTTCTTCTCTTTTTCCAGTTCTTTTTCGATGAGACCGCGCTCGTAAAAGCCGGTTCCCGCCGGAATCAAGTGACCGATGATCACGTTTTCTTTCAAGCCTTTCAGGTTGTCCACTCCGCCAGTGGTGGCGGCTTCGACGAGGACGCGCGTCGTTTCCTGGAAGCTGGCCGCCGAGATAAACGACTCGGACGACAGCGAAGCCTTGGTGATGCCGAGCAGAACCGGCTGCGCTTCCGCGTGCTCGGATTTCTTCACGGCTTTGTTCAATTTTTCGAATTTCGTGCGGGGCACGATTTCGCCGACCAACAGATCAGTGCCGCCGGACTTGGTGATGACCACGTTCGACAACATGCGACGAACGATGATCTCGATGTGCTTGTCGTTGATGATAACGCCTTGCAGACGGTACACTTCCTGGATCTCGTTCACCAGGAATTCCTGCACTTCTTTGGCGCCTTTGACTTTCAGCACGTCGTGCGGGTTGATGGAGCCGTCGACAAGAGACTCGCCCACGCCCACGCGATCGCCTTCATAAACGACCAAGTGTTTGCCCTGCGGAACGTTGTAGTCGCGCTGCAGGCCGGTTTCTTCGTTGGTCACGATGACTTTCATGCCGCCTTTGGGCGTCGTGGCCAAACGGACCGTGCCTTCGATTTCGGAAATGACCGAGGGGTTCTTCGGTTTGCGGGCTTCGAACAGTTCCGCCACGCGCGGCAAGCCGCCCGTGATGTCTTTCGACTTCGAAACTTCCTGCGGGATTTTTGCCAGGATGTCGGCCTGCTTCACCTGGTCGCCGTCCTGCACAACCAAGTTGGTGTCGACAGGAAGCGGATACGTCGCCACTTTCTTGCCGTTTTTCCCCATGATAACGATTTGCGGATGGAGCGCTTCCACGCGATGTTCGATGATCACGCGCTCAATCAAGCCCGTGATGCGGTTCTTCTCTTCATGGAGCGTGACGCCTTCAACGACGTCTTCGAGTTTAACCGTTCCTTCTTCTTCCGTAATAATAGGAAGCGAGTACGGGTCCCACTCGACCAAGAGTTCGCCTTTTTCAACTTTGGCGCCTTCGGCCACTTTCAGACGCGCGCCGTAGCGCACTTCGTAATGCGACCGTTCTTCTCCGCCGCTTTCCCGGATGGAAATGAATCCGTTACGGGCGATGCAAATTTGCTGGCCTTCGCGGTTGGCGATGGCGCGGATACCGTGATAACGGACTGTGCCGCTTTCGCGCGCGGTGACCTGTGAACGCTGAATCACGCGGCTGGCCGTTCCACCGATGTGGAAGGTTCGCAGCGTCAGCTGTGTGCCCGGCTCACCAATCGACTGCGCGGCGATGATGCCGACGGCTTCACCGATTTCCACCATGCGGCCGGTGGCCAAGTTCAATCCGTAGCACTGGGCGCAAACGCCGATGGCGGCTTCGCAGGTCAGGACCGAGCGGATGCGCAGGCGGTCAATGCCGGCCTTGGTCAGTTTCGCGGCAGACGGCGGCATAATCATTTCGCCGGCCTTCACAATGGTTTCATCGGCGAGCGGATCGACGACGTTGTCCAAGCAGACACGTCCGACCACGCGTTCTTCCATGGTTTCGATCACATCTTCGCCCGATTTCAGGGTTCCGACGGAAACGCCGTTGATGGTGCCGCAATCGTCTTCGGTGACCACGATGTCGTGGCCCACGTCGATGAGTCGCCGGGTCAAATAACCGGCGTCCGCTGTTTTCAGAGCGGTGTCGGCCAGACCCTTACGGCCTCCGTGCGTTGAAATAAAGTATTCGAGAACCGACAAGCCTTCGCGGAAATTCGAGATAACCGGATTCTCGATAATTTCGCCGACGGCGCCGGTGAGTTTTTTCTGCGGTTTCTGCATGAGACCGCGCATACCGCCGAGCTGGCGGATCTGCTGGCGGCTTCCGCGGGCGCCGGAGTCGGCCATCAAGAAGACGGGGTTGAATTTCTTGCCCACGCCTTTCCATTCGCCGGCGTCATGTTTCTGCATTTGATTAAACATTTCGTCGGAGACCGCGTCGGTGACGTGCGTCCAAAGGTCGATGATCTTGTTGTAGCGCTCGGAGTCGGTGATGATACCCATCTTCGCCTGTTTGGCGATGTCTTTGACCTGGCCCATGGCCTTCTTCACAAATTCCCCTTTCTGCTCGGGAATATGGAAGTCCTGAACCGAGATCGACAGGCCCGCTTTGGTGGCGTAGGTGTAGCCGAGCCGTTTGATGGCGTCCAAGAAAATAGAAGTCCGGTAAGAACCGAGTTCGCGGTAGCAGCGGTCAACCAAGCCCGACACTTCTTTCTTGGTGACACCGGTGTTCACGTAACCGAGTTCCGGCGGAATAACCGCGTTGAACAACACGCGGCCAACGGTGGTGCAATCTTTCCAATTGTTCGGGTCGCGCTGGGCGGTGGCTTCCAAGCCTTCTTCCATCAGCTTGTTGATGCCGGCGACTTTGATGCGCGCATGCAGGCTCACGTCTTCATTCTGGAAGGCGGAAACCACTTCGTCGCGCGAGGAGAAATAACGCCCTTCACCCTGAACGCCTTTTTTCATTTTGGTCATGTAGGCGACGCCGAGAATCATGTCTTGCGACGGAACCGCAATCGGTTTGCCTGAGGCAGGTGAAAGAATATTGTTGGTGGAGAGCATGAGAAGCTTGGCTTCAAGCTGCGCTTCGAGCGAGAGCGGCACGTGGACCGCCATCTGGTCGCCGTCAAAATCGGCGTTGAAAGCCGAACAGGTCAGCGGATGAAGCTGGATCGATTTGCCTTCGATCAGAACCGGCAAGAACGCCTGGATACCGAGGCGATGCAGGGTCGGAGCGCGGTTTAAGAGAATCGGAAGATCCTTGGTCACTTGCTCAAGAATGTCCCACACTTCGGGCTTCACGCGTTCCAACATGCGTTTGGCCGCTTTCAGCGTGACGTTCTCGCGTTTCATGAGCTCGCGGATAATAAAAGGTTTGAAAAGCTCCAGCGCCATTTCTTTCGGCAGACCGCATTGGTGCAATTTCAGGTTCGGGCCGACCACGATGACCGAGCGGCCTGAGTAGTCGACGCGTTTACCGAGAAGGTTCTGGCGGAAACGACCTTGCTTTCCTTTGAGAATATCGGAAAGAGATTTCAGCGGCCGGCCTCCGGCACCGACAACCACTTTGCCGCGGGCGCCGTTTTCAATCAAAGCGTCCACCGCTTCTTGCAACAAGCGCTTTTCGTTGTGGATCATGACTTCCGGCGCGCGCAAGGACTCGATGTGTTTCAAACGGTTGTTGCGGTTGATGATGCGACGATAAAGATCGTTGAGATCTGAGGTGGCGAAACGGCCGCCTTCCAAGGGAACCAGCGGACGCAAGTCCGGCGGAATCACCGGCAGCACATTTAAGATCATCCATTCTGGGCGGCTCTTGGAATGCATGAAGCCTTCCACGATGCGCAGACGTTTGATGAGTTTGTTGCGCTCGGCTTCGGATTCGATTTCGTCAAAACGTTTGCGAACGTTTTTCACTTCCTGGGGCAGATCAATTTTCTCGAGCAACTGGCGGATCGCATCGGCACCAATGCCGACTTTGAGCTTGTCGCCGAATTCGCTGCGGCCTTTGTGATATTCCTCATCGGTCAAAAGCTGCTTCGCTTCGAACTTCACTTTGCCGTCGGCGCCTTTCAAATCTTCGAGGACGACGTAGCGGGCGTAATAAATAATTTTTTCCAGATCGGTCAGACGGATGCCGAGCAAAGAACCAATGCGCGACGGGGCTTTGCGCAAGTACCAAACGTGGGCCACGGGAACAGCGAGCTCGATGGAGCCCATGCGTTCACGGCGCACGCGTGATTCGGTGACTTCGACGCCGCAACGATCACAGACGACGCCTTTGTATTTCACATATTTGTATTTGCCGCAGGCACATTCCCAGTCACGGACCGGTCCGAAAATCCGTTCGCAGAACAATCCATCGCGTTCCGGTTTGAACGTGCGGTAGTTGATGGTTTCGGGTTTGCGCACTTCGCCGTGCGACCACGAGCGCATTTCCTCAGGTGAAGCGACGGAGAGGCGGATCGCGTCGAAATCATTAAAGTTGATGGTGGGGACGCCTTTTTTCTTCCCGGCTCTGGGGATGTCGCGTTTTTTATCGGCAAGCATCATGTCCATTGGTCATCCCTCCTTATTCTTTGGGCGCCGCGGCAGGAATTTCCTGCTGCAGCGTCTCATCGGTTACGACCGCGGCGGGGGCCGCGGCTCCGTCTTTTTGGCGAAGGAGCTCAACATTGACGCCGAGCGATTGCAATTCGCGGACCAACACTTTGAACGATTCCGGGATGCCGGCTTCGGCGGCCGCTTCCCCACGGATGATCGCTTCGTACATTTTCGTACGGCCGTTGGCATCGTCTGATTTGACGGTTAAAAATTCCTGCAGAATGTGCGCGGCGCCATAACCTTCAATGGCCCACACTTCCATTTCACCGAAGCGTTGACCGCCGAACTGCGCTTTGCCGCCGAGAGGCTGGCGGGTGATCAGCGAGTACGGACCGGTTGAGCGTGCATGGATTTTGTCTTCCACCATGTGCGCGAGCTTCAGCATGTACATGACGCCGACGGTCACTTTCTCTGTGAAAGGTTCACCAGTGCGGCCGTCATAAAGAGTGTAGTCGACATAATCGCCGGGCAAGAACTCTTTGCGCGTGCCTTCCGAGACCAATTTGTCTTTGGCCTGACGGACCGCGTCGAGCACTTGTTCTTCTTTCGCGCCGTCGAACACCGGGGTGACCATCTGGACGTTCAACACACCAGCGGCCCAACCGAGCATGACTTCGAGCAATTGTCCGACGTTCATACGGGACGGCACGCCGAGCGGCGACAACACAACGTCGACCGGGCGACCATCGGGCATGTACGGCATGTCTTCCGGCGCCATGATTTTGGCCACAACGCCCTTGTTTCCGTGACGGCCGGCCAATTTATCGCCCACCTGCACTTTGCGTTTGGTGGCCACAAAAACTTTGACCACGCGGTTGACTGTAACCGGCAATTCGTCGCCGTCTTTCAAACTTTCTTTGGTGCGGGCGGCCTGCAACCGCACTTCGGCTTCCATTTTCTGGCCGAGCACTTTGGCCTGTTCTTTCAAGTCGGAAGCCTCTTTGGAGGAAATTTCTTTTTGCTCAAGCTGATTTTCGATCCGCTCGATCTGCTCTTTTTTCATGTTGCGGATCCATTCCACTTTCGCTTCGAGATCTTCGTCGTTGTCTTTGATGCGCTTGTTTTCTTCTTTCTTGCTCAAGCGCTCTTTGCGGACAAACGAACGGGTGGCGATGACTTTGCCGGAGGTGCCCGGCGGAACGCGGAGACTCGCGTCCATCACGTCTTCAGCTTTTTTACCGAAGATGACTTTCAGGAGCCGCTCTTCCGGCGTGATCTGCTGCTCGCCCTTGGGAGCGACTTTACCGACAAGAATGTCGCCGGGGCGCACTTCGGCGCCGGCGCGGATGATGCCGTTTTCGTCCAAATTGACCAACGCTTCGGCGCCCACGTTGGGAATGTCGCGGGTGATTTCTTCAGCGCCGAGCTTGGTGTCGCGGGCTTCCACTTGGAATTCTGAAATGTGAACCGAGGTGAACAGATCGTCGCGGACGAGACGCTCTGAAAGCAGGATGGCATCTTCAAAGTTGTACCCCTCCCACGGCATGAAAGCGACCGTGAGGTTCTTGCCGAGAGCCAGTTCGCCGCCGGCGGTGGAAGGCCCATCACAAACAACGTCACCCTTCTTCACTTTGTCGCCAACTTTGACCAACGGAATCTGGTTGACCATGGTGTCTTGGTTGGAACGCGCATATTTGCGCAAATGGTAAATGTCCACGTCGCCATCGTCGGTGTAAACCGCAATTTGATCGGACCAGACGGAGGCCACCACGCCGCTGCGGCGCGCGCCGATGGCGGCACCGGAGTCGCGGGCCACATTGGCTTCGGCGCCGGTGGCGACAAACGGGGCTTCCGACATCAGAAGGGGAACCGCTTGGCGCTGCATGTTCGAACCCATGAGAGCGCGGTTGGCGTCGTCATGTTCCAAGAACGGGATCAGCGCGGTGGAAATGGAAACCACCTGCGTCGGTGCGATGTCCATGTAATTAATATCGTTGGGTGTTTTCTGTGGGAAGTCGCCGCGCAAACGGCAGGCCACCACTTCACTTGTAAATTTGTTGTTTTTGTCGAGGGGCGCGTTGGCCTGAGCAACAATATATTCGTCTTCTCTATCGGCGGTCAGGAAATCCACTTTGTCGGTCACTTCGCCTTTCTGTACGGCGCGGTAGGGCGATTCGATCAGGCCGTATTGGTTGATGCGCGCGTAGCAAGCCATTGAGACGATGAGACCGATGTTCGGGCCTTCTGGCGTTTCAATCGGGCAGACGCGGCCATAGTGCGTGTGATGAACGTCGCGGACTTCAAAGCCCGCGCGCTTTCTGTGCAAACCGCCCGGCCCGAGGGCCGAAAGGCGACGCTTGTGGGTCAGTTCTGAAAGCGGATTGGTTTGGTCCATGAATTGAGAGAGCTGGCTGGAACCGAAGAATTTGCGGGCCGCAGCAGCAACCGGCGCCGTGTTCAAAACGCCACGGGGCGTCGGATTCGGCTCATCTTGAAGGTTCATGCGGTCACGGGCCATGCGGGCCATCTGCGCCATACCGGCGCGGATCTGGTTTTCCAAAAGTTCGCCCACGCCACGGACGCGGCGGTTGCCCAAGTGGTCAATGTCGTCCACTTCAATTTTGATCTGGTCGTCGCCTTCGCCAAGCGTGGTCAGCCCATTGTTGAGGGCAATCACATATTTCAGCGTGACGATAATATCTTCGATCGCCAAGGTGCGGCGGCGTTCATTGGGAATTTCGAATTTGAAATCTTTTTTCTTGGTGAGAGCGGCGAAAAGAGGGGCGAGCTTGCGGTTGATTTTGTAGCGGCCGACTTTGGTGAAATCGTAATGGCGAATTGATTTGAAGAGCAAGGTGTCCATGTAATCTTCCGCCTGCTCGGGAACGATGAATTCCTGAGAGCGCACAATCCGGTAAATCGCATGGATGGCTTCTTTGCGGCTTCTGACCGGATCCTTGGCCAAGGTATTGCGGACGGCCACGTCGTTCAATGCCGGATCAGTAATAATCACTTTCACCGATTTGATTTTCTTCTCCTGGAAACGAATGACCGCTTCCTTCGAAATTTCCTGGTTGGCTTCGAGCAAAACTTCACCCGAATCGGCTTCAACCACGTCTTCGGCCAGCACGCGTCCGGCCAAATCGCCAGCTTGCGACTGCGGGTTCAAGAATTCGGTGTCATAGAACAAAGAAAGAATTTGGGAGGTGGTTTCAATACCCGCCGCTCTCAAAAGAGTGGTGGCCGGGAATTTGCGCTTCTTGTCGATACGCACGTAAATCGCATTGTTCAAGTCGAATTCGAATTCAACCCAAGCGCCGCGATACGGAATGATGCGGGCGAAGAAAAGATTTTTACCGTAGGAAGAGATGCTTTTTTCTTCGTCTTCCTCAAAAATCACGCCCGGCGAACGGTGAAGCTGGCTGACCACAACGCGTTCCGCGCCATTGATCACGAACGACGCCGTATCCGACATTAAAGGAAGTTCGCACAAATAAACCTCCTGTTCGGTCAAGACTTTGGGTTTGCCCGAGGGCTGGCGATGAACAAGGCGAAGGACGGCTTTCAGTGGCGAGGAGTAGCTGGCATCTTTATCAATTGCTTCTTCGAGCGTGTGCTTCGGCGCGCCGAGATTGTATTGGACAAACTCAAGCGCCAAGCTCTCGTCGGAATTGATGATGGGGAAAATATCCATAAACGCGGCCTGAAGACCTTGGATTTTGCGTTCCTTGGGCGGGACGTCCGATTGCAGGAAATCTTTATAAGAAGATCTCTGCATGTCGAGCAGATACGGCAACCCAATCACAGGCTTAATTTTCGCGAAGGATATTTTTTTCAATGGACCCTCCAAAATTTTGAGACAACGAAATGGTGTTCGTGCTTATTTAACTTCGACAGTGGCTCCGGCTTCGACGAGTTTCTTTTTGAGCTCTTCGGCGGTTTTCTTGTCGACATTTTCTTTGACTGCTTTCGGCGCAGCTTCAACCAGGTCTTTGGCTTCTTTGAGTCCCAAGCCCGTCAGTTCGCGGACGACTTTAATCGTCTGGATCTTGTTGGCGCCGGCGTTGGTCAACATAACAGTGAATTCGGTTTTCTCTTCAGCGGCAGCGGCACCGGCGCCATGGGCGGCGGGAGCTGCGGCGACCGCGACGGGCGCGGCGGAAATTCCGTACTTGGTTTCGATGGCTTTGACGGCTTTGTTGATGTCGAGAATCGTCCATTTATCGAGCGAGTCGACGAATTCGTCTACGGTGACTTGTGCCATGGTATTTCTCCTTTATCAACTAACGCCCTTAAATGGCAGCGATAGCGGTCGCCATTACTGAGTGGCGACTCATTTTTGATTGAAAATTTATGCTGCCGGGGTCGATTCTTTCTTCTTGGCCAGCGCGGTTAGGCTCGCGTGCATCGCACGGAGGGGTTCGTTCAGCGTTGCCATGAGGGTTTGCAGCGGACTTTGCAGACGGGCCAATAAGGTCGACAAAAGAACCTCACGGCCGGGAAGAGTGGAAATGCTCTTGAGCTCCTGAGCATTTAAAACACTTCCGAAAGCATGTGCGCCTTTGAGTTTGAGATTTTTATGATCTTCACTAAATTTGAAAAGAACTTTGCCGATACCGGCGAAATCTTTGCCGTTGTAAACAATGGCTGACGGACCTTTCAGCTCATTCTCAAGTCCAGTGCGGCCGATATTCTTCAAAACGATTTTGGCCAAACGGTTCTTAACGATTTTGCATTTGGAACCAAGAGGAACCAGCTTCTCACGAATTTCGTTCAACTCGATTGTGGTCAGACCTTTGTATTCGGCCACGAGCACGTGCTCGGAGGTTTTCAACTCTTCCGTGAATTTTTCAACGAATTCTTTGTTGGCTACATTCGGCATTCTTTTATCCTCTAAAACTGAATATTAACTCCGGCTGAAAAACTTTCTTCGTCCGCAAACGATCCTTCTACTATAAGGCTTTCTTTCGGGAAAAATTCCCACTTCAGTCCAACAAACGGGCTCCAATCATCGGAGTTGCCGTGCGACCGGGTGAGCGTTGCCCGGTCAAAAATCTCGGTCTGCACATAATTCAGCTTAAGACCGCCGTATGGCTCCAGTTGTTTCCAGCGTTTGCTGAAGTTCACCGCGCCTTGAAACTCGTCCTGCTTTAACCGTTCGTCCAGTGGACTGACCACACCATTCGAACTGAGCCGGTCAAAGTCGACCTTCTTGTGTAGATAGGTCAAATCGAGTGCGATGCCGACGCTGACCGATGTTTGGGGCATGGCATTCCAACGCGCCCCAAATCCATATTGATACCCGTCCGAATGAGATTCGTGCCGATTGACGAAGCCGCCCGAATCAACTTGCAGCTCGTAATTACTCACCACACCGTACAAAAACCGATAATGCAAATAATCGCCGGGCCGCACCGTCAACATCAAACCGCCCACATCGTTCTTGGCGTCGAATTCCAAATCTGTTGCGCCGATTTTGATGTTCGGCTCCGTCTTTTCGTGCCGCCCGTAAGCGCTCACGCCCCAGCTTTTTCCGTCCATCGAGCTGGCCGGAGAAAGCAATTCAATCGCGTTCGCAATCCCGCCAGAGACAGCAATAGCCAAAGCAAAAAACAAAACTATTTTTTGTTTGCGTCGATTCAAAAACGGCGCGTTTTTTGCTTGGGCTAAAATACCAACCTCGTCATTATTTAATGTCTTGCTCAGAGGAACCAGTGCTGGCAACGATCTACTCTTCCAGATCCTTGCGGATCAAGTACCATCGACCCTGAAGAGCTTAACTGCCGTGTTCGGAATGGGAACGGGTGTGACCTCTTCGGACTCATCACCAGCACTCGTTCCTCTGAATTTGTCTTAACTCTAAAAAGAAAATGAGGAGAACCAAGCGTCACTTCATTAATACGGTAAAGTTGCACGACCTATTAGTACTGGTAAGCTCCACGTGTTGCCACGCTTCCACATCCAGCCTATCAATGCAGTAGTCTACTGCAGATCTTTAGTGCCCTTGCGGGCAAGGAGTTCTAATCTTGGGATGGGCTTCACGCTTAGATGCTTTCAGCGTTTATCCCGACCGCGCTATAGCTACCCAGCGATGCTCCTGGCGGAACAACTGGTACACCAGAGGCGCGTCCGTCCCGGTCCTCTCGTACTAAGGACAGCCACCCTCAAAACTCCAACGGCCATGGTAGATAGAGACCGTACTGTCTCACGACGTACTGAACCCAGCTCACGTACCACTTTAATGGGCGAACAGCCCAACCCTTCCCACCAGCTTCAGCGGGAGGATGTGATGAGCCGACATCGAGGTGCCAAACCGGATCGTAGATATGGGCTCTTGGATCCGATAAGCCTGTTATCCCCGGGGTAGCTTTTATTCGTTGAGCGACGGCAATTCCACATTCAAACCGCCGGATCACTAGGCCCTGCTTTCGCATCTGCTTGGGATGTCTCCCTCACAGTCAAGCTGGCTTCTGTCCTTGCACTCGACACCTGATTTCTATTCAGGCTGAGCCAACCTTTGGACGCCTCCGTTACAATTTAGGAGGCCACCGCCCCAGTCAAACTGCCAAGCTGTCAATGTCCTCCGGCCCGATTCAGGGCACGAAGTTAGCATCGCAAAACCAGAAGGGTGGTATTTCAAGGCTGCCTCCATCCCAGCCAAAACCAGGACTTCAAAGGCTCCCACCTATCCTACGCAACCAATCCCGCAATGCATTAACAACATACAGTAAAGCTCCACGGGGTCTTTTCGTCTAACCACAGCTAATCCGCGTCTTCACGGATACCACAATTTCGCCGAGCTTCTGGTTGAGACAGTGATCTCTTTGTTACGCCATTCGTGCAGGTCGGAACTTACCCGACAAGGAATTTCGCTACCTTAGGACCGTTATAGTTACGGCCGCCGTTTACTGGGGCTTAAGTTCAGTGCTTCTAGGTTACCCTATGACACTTCCCCTTGACCTTCCAGCACCGGGCAGGCGTCAGACCCTATACATCATCTTGTGATTTCAGCAGAGTCCTGTGTTTTTGTTAAACAGTCACGAGACCCACTTCTCTGCAACCTCTCGTTCTCCTTATCCTGTACGGACTTAGAGTAATAGAGGCCTCCCTTTTCCCGAAGTTACGGGAGTAATTTGCCGAGTTCCTTAACCAGAGTTCTCTCGCGCGCCTTAGTATATTCAACTCGCCCACCTGTGTCGGTTTACGGTACGGACACATGGCACATTCACTACGGAGTTTTTCTTGGCAGCGTGATGGATCCACTTCTCCGGGTTTGACCCCAGATCGAGGTAACGTCTCGAGGTTAATGACCGCACGGATTTGCCAATGCGATCCCTCTACGCGTTTCAACCTGCACGACCAACGGCAGGATGGACTTTTCTTCTGCAACTCTCCTTAGCTATAACACATGCCACATGGTTCAGGAATATTAACCTGATGCCCTATCGACTACGCCTTTCGGCCTCGTCTTAGGATCGACTTACCCTGAGCTGACGAACATTGCTCTAGGAAACCTTGGGCTTGCGGCGTGTGGGATTCTCACCCACATTATCGCTACTTATTCCGACATCCTCACTTGTCAACGCTCCAGTACTCCTCACGGTATACCTTCACAGCAGATGACAACGCTCCCCTACCACTAGTAAAGCAATAAATTGCTTTCTTAATTCGTGACTTCGGTATCATGCTTAAGCCCCGTTGATTTTCGGCGCAGATTCACTTGACTGGTGAGCTGTTACGCACTCTTTTAAGGGTGGCTGCTTCTAAGCCAACCTTCCAGCTGTCTCGGTAAATCCACATCCTTTACCACTTAGCATGAATTTTGGGACCTTAGTCGACGATCTGGGTTGTTTCCCTTTTGCGCACGAAGCTTAGCCCTCGCGCACTGACTGCCACGCTCATAGTTGCAGGTATTCGGAGTTTGGTTAACTTCGGAACCGGGGTTACCAGCCCTACATTATCCAGTGCTCTACCCCCCACAACAAACGCGTGACGCTAGTCCTAAAACTATTTCGGGGAGAACCAGCTATCACCAAGTTCGATTGGCCTTTCACCCCTATACCCAGCTCATGCAGAAGTTCTTCAACACTCAACGCTTCGAGCCTCCACCGTGTTTTACCACGGCTTCACTCTGTCCAGGTATAGATCACTTGGATTCGGGTCTAATAATGCAAACATAGTCGCCCTATTCGGACTCGCTTTCGCTTTGGCTTCGTCCCCGCCTTTCAGCGAAGACTTAACCGGGCTTGCACCATTAACTCGCCGGATCATTCTTCAACAGGCACGACGTCGGGCGTTTCCATCTTGCGATGGACATAGCCCTCCGACTGCTTGTAAACATACGGTTTCAGGTTCTTTTTCACTCCCCGTCAGGGGTGCTTTTCACCTTTCCCTCGCGGTACTTGTTCACTATCGGTCGTCAGAGAGTATTTAGCCTTGGAGGGTGGTCCCCCCGATTTCCTGCCAGGTTTCACGTGCCCGACAGTACTTTGGCCTCTACCACAAGTCCGATCTCTTTCGCTTACAGGATTGTCACCCTCTTTGATTGGCCGTTCCAGGCCATTCAGCTAGAGTCGGATTGCTCACTTGCTCCCATTAAAGGGAGGTAGGGCCGTAACACCTTGGTGCACGCACCAAGGTTTAGGCTCTTCCCCTTTCGCTCGCCACTACTGAGGGAATCTCAATTGATTTCTTTTCCTCCGGGTACTGAGATGTTTCACTTCCCCGGGTTGCCTACCTGTTGCTATCAGCCCGATTGCTCGAGCTCTTCACAACAGGTCGATACGTTTTACAACGTAACAGGTTTCCCCATTCGGACATCCACGGATCAAAGGCAGCTTGCGCCTCCCCGTGGCTTATCGCAGCTGGCCACGTCCTTCATCGACTTCTGACGCCAAGGCATCCACCATATGCTCTTTGTTTCTTAGCCGCATTAATGAATAAAACACGCTTCCGAAATTAAAGAAGCGTGTTCTTTATAAGACGCTTGGTTCTTCTAATTCTCTTTTTAGTTAGATTTTCGCTTGGCTTCTCTCCCCCTGAGGTCATCTACGCCCTTTCGGGACCGACGCGCTCGCGGGAGCTTCGCGAAAACAAGACATTATGTTAAAGAACAAAAAAATTGATGATCGACACTAAGGTGTGTGATTATTGGATGCAGACTGGAGCTGATCGGGATTGAACCGACGACCTCCTGCTTGCAAAGCAGGCGCTCTCCCAGCTGAGCTACAGCCCCGCAAAAACATGGACCCTGGTGGGATCGAACCACCGACCTTACGCTTATCAAGCGTACGCTCTAACCAGCTGAGCTAAGGGTCCGCGACTCCCAGCTGAGCTACAGCCCCTTAAAGTGGGGCGAAATTTTAATTCGCAAGCGAGTGTGTGCTCTTGCCGTCAAGGGATCGACCTATTTTTTTCTCGGGTCTCGAGAAAAAAATAAAAGGAGGTGATCCAGCCGCACGTTCCCGTACGGCTACCTTGTTACGACTTCACCCCAATCACTGATCACAACTTCGGCGGCTATCTCCCTTGCGGGTTGAGTCACCGACTTCGGTTGCACTCAGCTTTCGTGGTGTGACGGGCGGTGTGTACAAGGCCCGGGAACGTATTCACCGGAGCCAGCTGATCTCCGATTACTAGCGATTCCGCCTTCATGTGGGCGAATTGCAGCCCACAATCTGAACTGGGGCCGGCTTTTAGAGATTTGCTCACCCTTGCGGGATTGCTGCTCGTTGTACCGGCCATTGTAGCACGTGTGTAGCCCTGGACATAAAGGCCATGAGGACTTGACGTCATCCCCACCTTCCTCCCCGTTATCCGAGGCAGTTTCCTAAGAGTGCTGTCCTTTACGGACGTGGCAACATAGGATAGGGGTTGCGCTCGTTGCGGGACTTAACCCAACATCTCACGACACGAGCTGACGACAGCCATGCAGCACCTCTACTAGCTCCTGACTTTACAGGTCATCCTAACTTTCATCAGTTTTACTTCTAGCAGTTCAAACCCAGGTAAGGTTCTTCGCGTTGCGTCGAATTGAAAACCACATGCTCCACCGCTTGTGCGGGCCCCCGTCAATTCCTTTGAGTTTCAACCTTGCGGCCGTACTCCCCAGGCGGCACATTTAATGCGTTTGCGTCGACACGAAGGGGGTCGATACCCCTCACGTCTAATGTGCATCGTTTACAGCTAGGACTACCAGGGTATCTAATCCTGTTTGCTCCCCTAGCTTTCGCAGCTTAGTGTCAGTAATAGTCCAGGTATCTGCTTTCGCCATTGGTGTTCCTCCCGATCTCTGCGCATTTCACCGCTACACCGGGAATTCCAATACCCTCTCCTACACTCAAGTTCGGTAGTTTCCGTTGGCCTCTCCCAGTTAAGCCGGGAGCTTCCACAACAGACTTACCGAACCACCTACCTGCCCTTTACGCCTAGTAATTCCGAGTAACGCTTGCCACCTTCGTATTACCGCGGCTGCTGGCACGAAGTTAGCCGTGGCTTATTCATCCGGTACATTCACTCTCCATATTTCTATAGATTTCTTAGTCCCGAACAAAAGGAGTTTACAATCCGAAGACCTTCGTCCTCCACGCGGCGTCGCTGGATCAGGGTTGCCCCCATTGTCCAAAATTCCTCACTGCTGCCACCCGTAGGTGTCTGACCCGTGTCTCAGTGTCAGTGTGGCCGACCGTCCTTTCAGACCGGCTACCCGTCGTTGCCTTGGTGAGCCGTTACCTCACCAACTAGCTGATAGGACGCAGGCTCCTCTCTTAGCCATCCTTGCGGATGTTTCATGGTGGTCCGATGCCGAACCACAATCTTACGCGGTATTATCCCGCCTTTCGGCGGGCTATCCCCCTCTAAGAGGCAGATTGCCTACGTGTTACTCACCCGTTTGCCGCTAAGCCTATCCAGTATTGCTACCGTTAGTACTTCGCTCGACTTGCATGTGTTAAGCACGCCGCCAGCGTTCACTCTGAGCCAGGATCAAACTCTCCAATAAATCTGTTCGTTAATTGCTTAACGAAAAATTCGTGGCAGTATGAATGGCTCTATATTATTACTCAAGTTAACGTGGCTCCAACGGCGGTTTGAATGCCGTTGGATAGTTAATTGCTTCTGTTTCTTCCTTGATTTCACACACCATATTTTAAGTAGATGGGCCCTTGATTTCCGGTCTTGCGACCAGTGGCAAGAGCACCCACCCGCTTGCGTATTAGTGTCGATGTAAAAGAACAATAAAAGAACCGCGCAAAGATTCTATCTTTGCGTGGCATTTGGGTCTGGGAAAATATCAAGATTGGTCAGACAGGTCAAGTACTATTTTCAAGTACTCAATGACATTCTCAAAACCTGTCGTGAAGACTATAATACCGGCCCATGAATGTAAAGGATTCCATCGTTATTGAAGGCCTGGAGCTGCCGGCGCGTGTGGGCCACACGCAGGCCGAACGCCGTTTTCCCCAGATCGTGACCTTGGATATAGAAATCTTCCTTCCGCTGGCCCAGGCCACCCGAGAAGACCGCATGGGCGCCACCTTGGACTATGCCGGCCTGATCAAGAAAATAGAGCGTCTTCTCACCAAGAAAACATTTGTCCTGATTGAGACCCTGGCCGAAGCGGTGGCCGACTTGGCGCTGGAGCACCGGCTCACCACGGGTGTTTCCGTCAAAGCCACCAAGAAAGTGTTCGCCCATGTGCGGGCGGTCGGCGCCCATGTATGGCGCGCAAAATAGGAGTGCTTTTCTCCGGCGGGCTCGACAGCGCCGCCCTGCTTGAGCATTACCGTTCGCGCGGTTATGAAGTCCACCCCGTTTTTATTGAAGCCGGTCTGCCCTGGGAAAAAATCGAACTGTATTGGACCCGCCGTTTTCTAACGGCGCTTCATTCTTCCCAAATAAAACCGCTGCTCACCATCAAACTTCTTTTGGGCGATGCGTATCGTCACAATTGGAGCAAAATCGGAAAAATTCCGGGCCCGCGCAGCCGCGATCAGGCCGTTTATCTGCCGGCGCGCAACTTGATGCTGCTTTCCCGCGCGATGCTTTTTCTCACACCGCTTCACGTCACGGATATTGCGATCGGCACATTGGAAGGCAATCCTTTCCCCGATGGAAAGCGTTCTTACTTTAAATTGCTGGCCCGCGTTTTTTCACAGAGCATCGGCAAGCATATTCAGATTCATAGTCCGCTTCGAAAACAAAAAAAGAAAAATGTCATTGCCGCCCACAAAGAGTTGCCGCTTCATCTCACTTTCTCCTGCATTAATCCCAAGGGAAAATTTCATTGCGGCAAATGCAACAAATGCGCGGAAAGAAAAAAGGCGTTTAAACAGGCGGGCGTGGCGGATAAAACAGTCTACAAATCCTGATTTTATTTGAGCGTTTCACTTGTTCACAGGCACGGTGGAACCGCTGATCTTCCATTCATCATTTTCCAAAACCATTCTGATATCGCGGAATTTTCCTTCTTCCTCAATGGATAAGGTGGCCTCATTCCCATTGTTCTGAACACTAACCAGCTGATAATCTTTCTTTCCGAGATCTGCTCTGAGCTCGGGCGTGGTTTCGGCCATTTGAATAAATAAATCTCGCACGTTTGTTACAGGTTGCACCTTTTCTCTGCCCAAGACTTTCGTAATACCCAACCATTTCATTGTAGTGTCCAACTCCGTCTTAGCAGAACTCGAATGATCATCATAAACCGCACCCCATTCTTTGTTCGCCACATGCTCGACATACTTTTTATACGCTTTCTCTGGTGTTGGTTTGCCGGCACAACCGACAACAATGAGAATGCCGGTTAACACTGTCATGGTCGAATTTTTAAATTTTTGCGAAAGATTCATTACTTGGCTCCTTTATGAGTTGCGACTTTACGCCCGCGGATGAGCGGAATCGTAAACTTTTCTTAAGCGCTCCGTCGTCACGTGAGCGTAGACTTGAGTGGTCGACAAATTTTTGTGGCCCAGCATTTCTTGAACACTTCTCAAATCACATCCCCGATCTAATAAATGAGTGGCGAAGCTATGGCGCAATGTGTGCGGACTGACTTTTTTGGTGATGCCGGCTTTACTGGCGGCTTTTTTCACGCCCTGATGCACGGCCCGCGATGTCAGACGGCCCCCGCGCGCGTTGAGAAAAAGCGGGGCCGCCGGCGCGTTTGCCTTTTTTGTTTTCATGTAGGCGCGCACCGCCACCAGCGCCGCCTTTCCCACAGGCACAATGCGTTCTTTGTTTCCTTTGCCCACCACCCGGACCGTCTCGTTCCAAAAATCGACATCGGCCTCATTCATACCCACTAGTTCCGAAACGCGCAGTCCCGAAGAATAAAGCAGTTCCGCAATCGCTTGGTCGCGGCTGGCCGCTTGCGGCGCTTTGGCCTCTCCCATCGTTTCAATAAATTTTCCGACCTCTTCCACCGTCATAAAATGGGGAATGCGCAAATCTTTGCGCGGCGTGGGCAAATTCAAACAGGGATTGCTTGGCACCAGCTTCTCGCGCGTCAAATATTTAAAAAAGGAACGCAGGGAAGCCCATTTGCGCAGGATTGAGGCCTTTTTTAAATCCGTGGTGCGCACATGATTTAAATAAGCGCGCACAACCGTGCGGTCGGCTTTGGCCAGAGAAATTTTTTGCGTGTCGAGAAACTGAGAGAAGGATCTAAGGTCGGTGGTATAGGCGCGTAGTGTGGCGGGCGAAGCATTGTGCTCCACACGGAGCATCAGAATAAATTTTCGAAGGGCCAGCTCGGCGTTCACTTAAAACAGCCCGCTCAAGCGGCGGATTTTTCGGGCTTCTTGATGGTTTTGCATTGCGGGTATCCTGAGCAAGCGATGAATTCTCCAAAACGACCCCATTTGCGGACCATTGGCTTGCCGCAGTTTTCGCATTTTTCCGTGAGCGGTTCAGGTGCCTTCTTATCGCCCGTTAGAGATTTGGTGAATTTGCAATTCGGATATCCAGAACAGGCCAAGAATTTTCCACGGCGGCCCAGGCGAACCACCAGGTTTTTCCCACAGGTGGAACATTTCTCTTCGGTTTCCTCAGGTTTAACCAAATTGCCTTCTTTATCGATCGATACCTTGTATTTACAAATAGGATAGGTCGAACAGGCCAAAAACCGGCCGAAACGGCTTTCGCGGATTACCATCATGGCCCCGCACGTATCGCATTTGTGCTCTGTTTCCTGGGCTTTCGGTTTCATCACTTTCATTTCTGTTTCTGCGGTCGCCAATTTTTTTGAAAACGGCCCCCAAAAATTTCGGATCACCGTGTGCCATTCAGATTTTCCATCGGCAACTCCATCGAGCTGCTCTTCCATGTCGGCCGTAAAATTCACATCCACGATTTCGGGAAAATTTTCAACGAGCTGAATGTCCACCGTTTTGCCGAGCTCCGTGGGAACGAACCGCCGCTCATCCAAGCGCACATATCCGCGGGTCAAAATGGTGTGGACGGTGGGCGCATAAGTGGAAGGACGGCCGATGCCCAGCTCTTCCATCATTTTGACCAAGCTCGCCTCGTTGTAGCGCGGGGGCGGCTCGGTGAAATGCTGCTCGGGCTTGAGTTCTTTTTTGTTCAACTTATCACCCACTTTGAGCGGCGGCAAAGTTCCTTCTTTCTCATCGTCTTCCATGGCACCGGTCAATTTTAAAAATCCGTCAAACTTCAGCACGCGGCCATTGGCCCGGAATATATAAGGAAGAGGTTTGGTGCCGACATCCACGGTCAAGGTGTCATAGATCGCATCGGCCATCTGGCTGCCGAGAAAACGTTCCCAAATAAGCTTGTAAAGCTTGAGCTGCTCCGGTGTCAGAAACGATTTGATGGCTTCGGGCTCGCGCAAAACAGAAGTGGGCCGGATGGCCTCGTGAGCTTCCTGGGCACCTTTGGCTTTGGTTTTATAAACGCGCGTCTTGGGCGGCAAATACGTTTTGCCGAATTTCTTTTCAATAAAATCAGCGGCTTCGGTTTGCGCGGCTTTGGCAATGAACGTCGAATCCGTTCTCATGTAAGTGATCAAACCGACGGTGTTGCCGCCCTCTAGGGAAATTCCTTCGTAAAGCTGCTGGGCCACCGACATCGTGCGTTGGGCCCGGAAACCCAAACGGTGAGAAGCTTCCTGCTGCAGAGTCGCCGTGGTAAACGGAGCCGACGGTTGGCGGCGGCGTTCTTTTTGTTCCACCGATTGGACTGCATATTTTGCGCCTTCCAATTCGGACAAAATTTTATCGACGGTTTCTTTTTTATTCAGCTCGAGCCGATCGTATTTGTGATCGCCGTTGGCAAAAATGTTGGCCCAGAAGGGAGCCTCTGAACCCTTTTGCAAAAGCGCGGCCAGCGTCCAATATTCCTGTGCGATAAATTTGGAAATTTCTTCTTCGCGCTTGCAGATCATGCGCACCGCCACCGACTGCACACGTCCCGCGGAAAGACCGCGTTTTACTTTTTTCCACAACAGCGGCGACAATTTGTAGCCCACCAACCGGTCCAAAATGCGGCGGGCCACTTGAGCGTCGACGAGCTTGGTGTCCAAATCGCGCGGCTCGGTCAGAGATGCTTTGATGGCTTCAGGCGTGATTTCGTGGAAGGTGATGCGTTTCAGTTTATCGGGCGAAACTTTGAGCAGCTGGGCCAAATGCCAGGCGATGGCTTCGCCTTCGCGGTCATAGTCTGTGGCCAGATAAATGTGTTTGGCGGTCTTGGCCGCCTTAATCAGCTCAGGAAGAAGTTTTTTGGCACGGGGCAAAAGCACATAACTCGGCTCGAAATTCTTGTCCAAATCGATACCCAGCTTTCTTTGCGGCAAATCACGCACGTGCCCATAGGAGCTTTTCACCAGAAAATTCTTCGATAGAATTTTTCCGATGGTGCGTTCTTTTGTCGGCGACTCAACAATGACCAATGAATCCATGGTTCGCTATTGTAACAAGATGCGTTCGTTTTTCAAGTTCTTTCAACAAGTCCTCCCGGAAGAGATCGAACAATTCCTTGGAGCTCGAGTTCCAAAAGCAACACCGCCAGCGCGGGCGCGGCGATTTTTAGCCGCTCGGCCAAGACATCTCGCGCCAACGCGGTCGACTCCAATTCTCGCAGCAAAAATTTTTGATTTTCAGTTTCAACGCCCGATGTTTGAGAAAATACGGGGTGTCGCTCACGCAATCGGTCCTGCAAATGATCGGGCAACTCTTTAAGAATATCTTCCACGCTTGTGACAAGTGCGGCCCCCGATTGAATCAATCGGTGCGGTCCGCGGCTTAAGCGTGATGAAATGGGTCCCGGCACTGCAAACACGTCGCGCCCTTCTTCGGCCGCCAGGCGCGCGGTGATCAACGATCCGCTTTTTTCGTCCCCTTCCACCACAATGGTTGCATAACTCAAGCCGGCAATTACACGGTTGCGGCGTGGAAAATGGCCCTGGAAAGGCGGCGCATGCAAAGGGAACTCGCTGATCAAAGCCCCTTTCTCTACAATTTTTTCAGCCAGCGCCTTGTTTTCGCGGGGATAGAGATTAAACAAGCCACTGCCCAAAACGGCCCACGTGGCGCCGCCGCGTCGGATGGTCTCACCATGCACATGGCTGTCGATGCCGCGCGCCAATCCGCTCACGGTGGTCAATCCCAACTCAGCCAATTCTCCCGCCAACTGACGGGCCACCTTTTCTCCGTAATAAGTGGGCCGGCGGCTGCCCACCAGGGCCAAGGGCAAATGGGCCTCGGAAAGAGGATTTCCAAGCACATATATAATAGGAGGAGGCACAGCCCCTTCTTTGAGCAAAGCCGGGTAATCCTCGTTTTGCCAAAGATACACTTGGATACGGTTGGCTCGGACCTCCTTTAACTCCGCATCGGCGAAACGTTCTGCGGTGTCCCATTCTTTTAAAACGGTCTCCAATAATTCGGGAGGGAGGAGCTCTTTTTCAACCCAATGGGCCGCTCCGGCCGCCATCGCCGACACAGCCGATGAATAGACGGTTAAAAATTTTTGTTGGGAACGCGGAGAGAGGAAGGAAAGAGAGGAAAGAAAAAAAGAAGCCCGTACTTCGTCATCTGAATTTTGCACAACACCCTCCTTGAGTGAATGAAGGAGGGGTTAAAATGAATCAGGGACGGGTCAGGGACCCGTGATATAGTCAGCGGCGCGAATGGCCACGCGAGCCCGCTCAGTTCCTTTGTATGTCTCCGCGTATTTGCGATAGGCTTCGGCGGCGTCGCCGCGACGACCCAACGCTTCCAGCGAAACCGCGATGCGGAACGAGCATTCCTCTGCGACCGATGTTTTGGGGCAACGCTTAAGGACCGGATAAAACACGTGGAGGGCTTCTTCGTAGCGACTCATGGTGACATCAATTTCGCCGATGATCATGTTGATGTAACAGCTCCATCCGGCATGATGCTCGTCAGCGAATTTTTGAAAATCGTCCGATTCGATGTAATTTATGCCGTATTTAAGGCCCAGAAGAATCAGAACGACGGAAACAATGTATTTAACCATGAAAAAATGGTTATTTTTCTACGTCACGCCGGACCAAATCCCCGATTTCGATGCCATCATTCGTTTTGATGACGCGGGCCGAACAAGTTTCTTCGTCAAGCTTGTCGGTGATTTCCGAGGTGGCAATGCGGCGCACTTCATAGCCGATGAAACGACCCGATTGCGGATCGCGAATGCGGGCGCCGCGTTTATAGATGCCGACGCGATCGCCCGATTTAATTTCTTGCGCTTTGCCCACATTCAAATAAAGCAAATCGTTGGCCACAAACATGCTGCGAACTTCTTGGCCCTGCCCACCGGCCACAAAACCGTCAAATTCCCAATCAGGGCCTGCGATAAATCCGTCTGAACCGGAGAGAATCTTTTTGCCGGATTTTTTGGGCGCTGTTGTATCTGCAGCGGCCGCCGGCACTTCGTCTTGAGGGGTTTCGTCGACCGGAGCCACATCCGCTTTGTCTTGCGTGGCAGCCGGCATTAGGGGGGCATCATCCGCGGACGGACCACCGCGCAATCCAGCTTGAACTTTTCCGAATGCGAAAAAGCCCAACACAAGCGCCGTCAGCACCGCCATCAGTTTATTTTTGCCCATACCTGCCCACCTCCAAATCGAATTGTATTTTCGTACCAATAAGGTTAGGTTGTCTATGCCTTTCCGTCAAGAGAGGATTTCACTTTTCGTCCGGTCTAAAACCCGGTATGAGATCGCTTCCGCCACATGAGATGGCTCAATAAGGTCCGCGCCGCTTAAGTCCGCGATGGTGCGGGCCACGCGCAAAACACGATCATAGGCCCGCGCAGAAAAGCCCAGTTTTTTAATCGCCTGTCGCATGAGATTTTTGCCGTCGACGTTGAGCGCGCAAAACGTCTTGATCTGCTTCAAGTTCATTTGTCCGTTCTCAAAAATACCAATGGAGGAAAACCGTTCGCGTTGCCGGCGGCGCGCGGTCACAACACGATGCCGGATTTGAGCGGAACCTTCTGAAGCCGCGGGTTCTGCAATCTCATCAATCGGCAAAGCCGGCACATCCACATGCAAATCCACCCGGTCGAGCAGCGGCCCCGATATTTTGGATTGATAGCGGGCCACGGCGTGCGGAGAGCAGGAACAAGGCCGCACCGAAGAACCCAAATAACCGCACGGGCATGGATTGGCAGCGGCCACCAGCAGAAAATCGGAAGGGTAACGAACTGTGCCGGCCACGCGGGCCACCGTCACAAAACGGTCTTCCAAAGGCTGGCGCAAACTCTCCAGCACATGCCGGCCGAATTCCGGAAACTCATCCAAAAACAAAACGCCGCGGTGCGCCAGTGACACTTCCCCCGGCCGGGGGTTGGCCCCGCCACCGATCAAAGCCGCGTCGCTCATTTGATGATGCGGGCTGCGAAAGGGCCGCGTCGCCACCAGCGCATGGCCGTCGCGCAAAATCCCCGCCACCGAATGAATCTTGGTGGCCTCCAACGCTTCTTCAAATTCCATGTCTGGAAGAATGGTGGGCAGACGGCGGGCCAATAATGTTTTGCCTGAGCCGGGCGGTCCGATCAACAACATGTTGTGCCCGCCGGCCGCCGCGATTTCCATGGCCCGCTTGGCCAAAGTTTGACCTTTGACATCCGCAAAGTCGATCGCATGATGGCAGGCCGTCTCAAACAATGCCGAACGGTCGACCGAAAAAATAGGAATGTCTGCTTGTCCCGAAAGGAACTGCACCGCCTCTTTCAGATTTTGAACCGGATGAATATCAATCCCGTCCACAACAGCGGCTTCTCGCGCGTTGCCCAGCGGCAAAACCAATTTTTTGATCCCGCTCTTCTTGAAACCAAGTGTGCACGGCAAAACACCATGCACCGGTCGCAGCCGGCCGTCCAATCCAAGCTCCCCCAAAAACGCGCAGTCCGCCAGACCTGCTGCAGGAGACAAAATCTCAGCCGCCGATAAAATCCCGACGGCAATGGCCAGGTCAAATGCCGGGCCTTCTTTTTTGATGTGGCCGGGAGCCAGATTGACAGTGATACGCTGGGCCGGGAAAAAATATCCGGCATTTTTGATGGCCGAGATCACGCGCTCGCGCGATTCGCGCACGCTGATGTCGGGAAGTCCGACAATGGAAAAAGAAGGCAGGCCCGCACGAAAATCCACCTCAACACTGATGGGATAGCCGTCAATACCGTGAACGGCACCGGAAACAATGCATGAAAGCATGAGAACTCCTTTCGGAGGGGCACAACTAATATTGAAACGTCTATCGTCGGAGGGAGATGAGGAGGGAACGTGAGAAAGTTACTACATCTACGAAGCCCACGGCAAAAAAATAAGCAAAAAACGGCATCAGGTGATAAAAAAGCCGCGGATCGCGGACATCACGGAGCATGGAACCCGATATATTTAAAAAGGAAAACATCAAAAGCCATCCCCAATATTCCCGCCGGTAAAGCGTCAGAGCCAGTCCGGCGATCAAAAACGGAAACAACACATAACTGTAGGGCTGCGAATAGTGAAAGCCTAGAAATATTTTATTAAACGGATTGGTCGGGTTTAAAAAAAGGTCAAACGTTCCTTTCACGCTGTCGCTGACAACTTTCATCGCCCCTTCCTGCTGCCAGAAATAATGGAACCAATTGCTCTTTTCACCGGCGTAGGAAGGAAGGCCTGTTTCTTTTGCGTTCTTATAAAAATTTACATGGGCGTTTAGCGATTGCAACGGGTCCCCCCTGTATTGTTTCTGTTGGAACAAAAACCCGCCGACCATCAGCGACAATACAACCCAGAAGAAGACGACATTTTTAAGCGGGACTTTCCAGTGCACCCAGCGGCAAAGATAAGCCAAGACCACACCGAGAGCACCGGCCAGCCACGTCCAACTGAGCAACCCACCCAAACCGCCAAGCAATGCTTCCCGCTTCCTTGAAAGAGGGGCCATTCGAACCACGCCAAGAGAAAACGCCAGCATCAGAAAAGTAAACAGTTGGCTTCGCTCTCCGCGCACTGCGTCAATGACCGCATACTCTCCGCACGCCATTAACAAACAAGCACACACCGCGACCGCACGGCGATTCGTCGTGGCCAGACAGAAAAAATACAACAGAGGGATCGAAGCCAAAGAGAGCAACAGCGTGGTAATCCGAAATTTCATGAGTCCCGTTCCCCAAAAAACGGAGCCGATGTTCTGAACCCAAATATAGAAAGGCTCGCGGATGCCGTTTTGGAACGGGCTTTTCCACGACAACGCCAAAGCCAGGTCGCGGTAGGCGCCTGCATCTCCTTCAAGCGGTTGGCCGAATGCGGCCCCCAACACGCGCCAACGAAAAGCCAACGCAATGAGAACAAGAATGCTGACCGTTTCCCAATGATGCAGCGGTAAAAAAGGGCGGCGCTCAAGAACTCTTGTCAAAACAAGACCCGTGAAAAAAGCGGCCGCCAAAATGAGATCAAGCGGAGGAAAATAAGGAACGCCCGGAAAAACGCGAACATTGAGTTCATCCACAAAAACTTTTCCTGGCACCTTGTCTTCCATAACAAGATGCAATGAATAGGAATGGCCTGGTTTTAAGAACTTCTTGATATCAAAGTCGCGGTGCCGGTTAACAGGTCGATGGGAAAGAACCCGTTCTTTTTTCGTGGTTTCATCCAAAAGAAAAAAACGCTGCCGGGCGGACCCTTCTATCCATTGATCGATGTGCAACGTCATGAAAGCTCCATCACTGATTCCGAGCGGAACATGAATTCCATGAGCATTGTCCGAGACAACGGCTGTCTGATCCACAGGAAGTTGAAAAAGCATGGTGGGAACGGTTTTTTCACCGAGCAACAAGAGAGAGGCCCGGGGAATTGCGGCAACAGCCACGAAGAAAAGGATGGCCGACAACAGCCAATAACGCATTTTCACGGGCCGATCTTATCTTTTAATCTCTGGGCAGAGAGTTGTACACTTAAAAGCGGTGAACCATCTTGAACTTTGCTGTCCCGCCTGCGGACGCCCGCTCCCGGGCCTCAACGACAAGTCGACGCGGCCCGCGCCGGTGAAATGCTTGTGCGGATTTTCCTACCCGATCATAAACGGCATCCCCCGCTTTGTGGAATCGCAGGATTACACCCAAAGTTTTGGGTTTCAGTGGAACACCTTCGATGTCCAGCGCATTGATGAAGACCGCGAAATCTTCAAAGTCAAAACATCGGTCTATCCGGAAGACTTAAAAAATCTTCGCGTCTTAGATGCCGGCTGTGGCGGCGGCCGCTACGCTTACATCGTCGGCAAAGCGGGCGCGCAATTAGATGCCATTGATTTAAGCAGCGCCGTCGAAAAAGCCCAAGTGCTCTGCCGCACTTTCCCCAACGTCCGCATTGTTCAAGGCGATTTGCTGAAGCTGCCTTATAAACCCGCCTCGTTTGATTTTGTTTATTCCATTGGCGTCCTTCATCACACCCCGAACACCAAAGCGGCCTTCCAATCGGTCGCAAAAATGGTGAAACCCGGAGGACGGCTGGCTGTATGGATTTACCGGAAAAACACCTGGCCGCAAGAAGCCATCAACAGTTCTTTGCGCATGGTGACCTCGCGACTGCCTCATTGGTTGCTAAAGCCGCTGATGGTCGGCGTCGGCGCGGGGCTGGGCGGCATTCCTGTGGTGAACACCACATTGGCGCGGGTGGTGTCGTTTGGTTCCTCGGTGCCCGACTGGCGCTTACGTGCCTGCGACGCTTTCGATTGGTACGCCCCCCGATATCAATTTCATCATTCGCCGGAAGAAGTGAAGAGTTGGTTTGAAGAAGAAGGTTTTTCGCAGCTTCAATTTTTGCGGCCGCAAAAATCGGGCCGGCTTTACGATTGGGCTTACGACCGCAACTTGCTCAATGGCTCAGGCGTGAATTTTGTCGGCGTTAAGAAATAGAGTGCACCACTTTTAAATATTCGTTGAATTGTTCTTTCGTCAGTTTTTTCTTGGTGTCGGCACTCAAACGGCCCAGCTCATCGAAGCGTTTGGACTGCATCAAATGGATTCCCAAATCGACGCGCGCGGGCAAATAATAAGGATTAAGCGCTATCGCCGTGCGAACAGCTTCTTCCCCCTCCTGGGGTTTGTGAGCCAGAAATTGGGTCACGCCGTAACCGACATAAGAAACATAATCGTTGGCATTGATACCGATGGCGCGTTTATAAAAAACGGCCGCCTCCCCCATCCGTCGCATGTTAAAAAGAGCCTGCGCCTTTAAACGGTATAACGCACCGTTTTCAACTCCACCCTCAAGAAATCGATCAACAACTCTCAACGCGTCTTTGCTTTGGTCGCTTGCAATCAAATCGGAAATGGCATCCAAGGCGTTATCAGCCTGTTTCTCCAGTTCTGTTTTTTTAACGGCCTGCTCAGCCCGCTTTTCCACATACTGTTTACTGGAAGCTTGGCTGGCGACGCCTCCGAGCTCAGCCAGACGGCCATGCGAATAAGGCCGCAATTTATAAAGCGAATCGGCCACGTTGCGGATGGTTTGCTCACGTGTTCCGCCCGGAGAAAACAATGTTTGAAAGCGATCGATAAAAAGCGACGGCGACAGCGCGCGGACATCCGGGGAGGCGCCGCGATACATTTCCATGGGTGCGTGGAATTCAAGCCACAAATTATCATCGGTGTTGCGCTGAGGCGTGGCGTAGAGAGCGCGATCTTCCGGAAAAGAAGCCAGATAACCCACAAAAAGATCATAAGGATTATCGATATGGATGCGCGCCAACATGCGGCGCATCATGGGCGCAGCCCACAATTTTTCACTCTGTTGTTTATCGAGGGTGATCGGCTGCTGTGAAGCCAGACAAATCAAATCTCCGTGCTGGACAAAAAGAAGCAGGTAAGGAAATTGATCCGCGAGCGTGCTCAGCATCGTGTTACGGGTTTCGCTGGAGATTTCATACTCCTGAATCCACTGGCAGAACAAGCCGTTCGGAGAAAGGCGCTTCTTCACGTCCGCGTAAAATTCCGTTGTGAACAAACTGCCCACGCCGGCCACCCAGGGATTTGATGGCTGGGACACAATAAGATCGTAGGTTTCTTTGTGGTATTTGAGAAACGTGCGGCCGTCTTCAACGTGCATACGCACACGCGGATCATCCATCACATTGTTGTTGATGCTGCCGAAAAAAGCGGACGCTTCCAGCACCGCCGGCTCCAACTCCACCACGTCGATTTTTTCCAATGTAGATTGCCGCACGCCATTGACGGTCGCGCCGCTGCCAAAACCAATCACGCACGCGGTTTTGGGCGAGCGCGCAAAAAACAGCGGCAACTGCCCGACCAAATACTGAACTTCCACGTCACTGGCTGTGGAAGCGTCTGTTTTGCCGTTGACGTTCAGCCAGGTCGTGTCGGGCGTGCGAAACACGCTGACCGTGCAACTGATACCGTCTCGGATGTACATCAAATAGGGCGTACTTCCCCCTTCAGAAACAGAATGAGCCAGGATACCGCGAAAAAAACCACGCTGCAGATGCGACACGTCCAGTGCGGGGCTATACACATACAGAAAAACAAAAGTGGCCCCCAACCCGGTTAAGCTTAAACGCTTTGTGCGGACCGGAGTATCGCCGGCGCCAATGATCAGCCAGGCGCCCACCAGCATCGCCAACACCGAAACAACCATCATGGAACTGTGGATTCCGACGAACGGCAAAAAAACAAAACCGGCCAGCAGCGATCCCAAAATAGAGCCGATCGTGTTGACCGCGTACACCCGGCCCACCAAATTGACGGAAACTTCACGGCTCTCATTTTTCAGAAATGCCATGCACAGCGGCAGAAGAATTCCCATAAAGAGCGTGGGCAAAAACATGAGCGAGGCCGCCAAAACGCCTTCAATCAGAAAAAATAAAACCGCCCGCTGCTGAATGATCCCGGCCAACACCACAAAAAATCGCGGCAGATAATTGACCACAAAAAGCCCCGCCATGGCGGTCAATGCCGCCAACGAAATGAGAATACCGATATAGGTCCTCGCGGCTTCTTGGAAGAGGCGTGATTTGCTGACGATCAGTCCGCCCAAACCGATGCCCAATAAAAAAGTGATGAGAATGATGGTGAACGTGTACGTGGAAGAGCCGACCACCGGCGCCAACAAACGCGACCACCCCACCTCGTAAAAAAGACTTAAAGCACCGCTGCTAAAGGCCGCCGCGTAAATAAAAGCCGGCATGCGAACTTTTGCTGATGACTTGGCGCTTTTTTCTGGTGGAGCTCCTTTAAACGGAAGAAACCAGGCGGCTGCGCCTACAACAAAACCCCACCCCACCAACCTGTAAAGCGTGTGGGCGATGCCCCCGTGCGGCAAAAGAAAGAAACCCACCAGCAGAGCGCCGGCCGCAGCACCCACGGTGTTGATCCCGTATAAAAAACCCACCACGTTATCCAGCGAACCTTTCTTGGACAGCGCCGAAACAAGGACCGGCAAGGAGGCGCCCATCAGAAATGTCGGAACAATCAGAATGAGAAAAGCAAACAACAGCCGCAAAAGAACAAACAGATAAAAATGATTTTCAAACAAGGAGTGAAAAGGACCAATCAGCCGGTCGGTGTTCTGAAAGATGGGAATGGAAAGCAGGCCGAAGACCGCAATGCCGATTTCGAGCTGCGCATAGGTGCGAAAGGGATTTTTGAGACGCGGGCCGAAAGAACCGGCGCGCCAACTGCCAAGCCCCAAGCCGGCCATGAACGCCGCCACCACCGCCGAAATGGACCAGGCCGAATTACCGAAGTGAAGCGATAGGATTTTAATCCAGACGATTTCGTAGCCGAGGCCAATGGCCCCGGAAAGAAAAAAGAGCATCCCGATGAGCGCTGTCACATGGAGGGTTTACAATTTAATGGGAAGGGATGAAACTAGGCCTGGGAACCGACCAGTTCCAAAATTTTCGGACTGTTCTCGTTGGACAGGTCCTGCAATGACTTGATGCGCCACACTTGGTTGTTGAGCAACAACCCAAACAGGATGTAGACGGAAATCCGGTCCTGGCCGATATCTGGGTCTTTTGACAATGCCAAAATCAACTGCAGGAAATTTTCGTCCACTTTGGCGTTTTTCTGAATAAAGAACTGCACCTGGCCTTTCACAACTTGCCCTTGTAATTTTCGCATGCTAACGATGTTTTTTAATCCCTCGTAACTGTTGTATTGGGAAGGCAGATAGAATTTAACACGATCACCCATGGATTTATATTCATCGATCAAATCATTGAGTATTTTTTCATCATCGGTCGGTAAAAGAAAAGTCGCAGCCGTTCCGTACCCATGTAAGGTGCGCAGAAGGCTTCTGATTTTTGTTTTGAGCATCTTTTCATCTGCCGCGGCCAATCTGAAAACTTGATGGGATGCCTCGCCGGAAATCCGGCCTTCCTCGATCGCTTCGCCAAACGTCAGGTCGTCATACAACTTGGGGTCTGGAACAGCCTGGGCCACAGAAGAAGGTTTGTTTTCCGTTTTCGGTTTGCGGGAGAACAACTTGCTCGCGGCCGCGATTGCCACGAAGAAAGGCGCGCTGGCTTTGGTCGGCGCGGCCGTTTCATTCTTGGTGGTGTGAGTGGTGTCCTGGGGTTCTTGTTGTTTGGCCGATTTCATTTTTTCAAAAATGACATGCATGTCTTCCGGATTTTCTTGGTCGCGAATAATGGCAACCACGTCCCCTTTTTCATAACCGGCTGGAATGGGCATCGACACCGTGGCTTTGCCTCCGGTGTAATCAACCGGCGCCTCGGGAACCATTTCATTGTCTTTCATGAAAACCACGGTCACATTTCCTTCCGAAACGTTTTTCAGCCTGAGCTGCAGAACATTGCCCTCGCCGCCGATGCCGATCACATGTTCTTTCACCACGCGGTCGGTCGCATCCAAAGAGAAGAGCTCCATAAGGTCGGGGTCTAACCCCGCCGGAATCGCCAAATCGTCCGTCGGCGGTTCGTTCAAGTTCTTCACCCCTCCAGCCGGAGCTATATATTGCGGATTGAGGAGTGGTAGTCCCCCAAAGTTGGTATTTATGCCTCCTGGACCGGGCGGCTGACCACCCAACTCTAAATAATATTTCCAATCAAATCGTCCATACTTCCACCACAACCAGAGTATGGAGTCTGGAATACGAGTGTATGCGAATGGGGCTGCAGTAGCAAAACTGGCGTTCCCGGTGGGCACCGT
>JADMIO011101924.1_pt1 | contig 51080 bp, 86 predicted proteins | sample 8958161 | NCBI WGS metagenome assembly JADMIO01 (sample SAMN16585339, study PRJNA669376) | soil metagenome | isolation source: Crop rotation soil | place: USA: Cullars Rotation, Alabama | collected 2011 | reverse complement strand
GCCGCGACTTCAAGTCACGTGAATTCCAAGCTTCGGATCCCACTGTGCTGGAAAGAGGCATATCAATGTTGATTAACACCAATACAACACCAGGATTATCGATGACTCAAAATCGATGGACGAAATATCGACTCCGCATAATGCCGGTCGAAAGAGTCACAAAACACCAGCAACTGCAGATGAGTCAAGTGATGATGATGATGAAATAAAACTAGGCTTAATGCAGCGATTACGACGTCGTTTGGTTGAACAATTTGGCAGTGATTCGGAGAAAGTTCGTATGTTAATGTTGTTGTTTTACTTTTCAACCTCTACGTTCAACTGATGTACGTACAGAACAAATGGACAAAAGCGTGAACGAAACTGCAGACGCTGCTGAAGAGGCAAAGCTAGACAATATTGAATGTGCACCACCCAAGGTAGAATTGCATGTTCCACAGACAAGCTATAACTTTCATAGAAGCGAAAAGTGGCACCGAAAAAGATGAAGCAACACAAGGTTATCACCGAAACAAAAGACAACGGTAGGTTTACACACAATACTATTTCAAAATATAACTTTAGACATGTCAATCTGTGAATCTACGGACAACGATGGTAACTTTGTTCGTATATTTGAGAAATATGTTTGGCCATTGGCAACAAAGCGTTTATGGATTTACAAATTGGATAAATGCAGTGTTCGTGTTCAATAATTTATGTATAAAAACATGTTCGTTTTAGGCGCCATCAGAAGTACTACAAAACGACACACTTCCACAGCGAACGTCCAGCGGCACACTGCAGCAATTGATCGATGCATGGAATACGAAATTAGATTGTGAGCGAAAGGTGTTAGTTGTATAAATCCGTTGCAATAATTCAGACAATGCAAAACTTCTTATCCTAATGCTAATGTGCCGCTCAGATATCAAGTGGGTGCCACTACGCAAGATCAAGTTGTTCGATGATTCCAAGCTTCTCACAGACACAATCAAGTGCCTGTTGCGTGAAGAGTTCCTAGTTAATGGTACAATAAATAACGTTTTCATAATATTCTATATCCTTTATTCCATAATTTCTACAGCTGTCAACAATAGTGACACGGTGGAACAACTTCTCCCCCGTCTCAACGTGGCACAGTTGAAGGAGTTCGCTAAGATGTACAAAGTGCGTACTACAGATGCAATGAAGACGTCGTTGATTGCTGTGTTGTTGCATGCTAGTCGACAGAGGAATGTTTTTGGAAAGAATGTAGGGGAGCAGATGAAGCAGAAGTGCGTGCATTGGTCAAATGGAAATTACATGTAGAAAATATTTTGCAGAATCTTCGACATAATGGGTGATGCAGTACGAGTTTCCTGGCCTGCGTACTACCTGTTTACACTAATACAGTATCATTACTGTCCTGAAATGATGGGCCGTCCAGCAAATAACAGCAAAAGTGTATTAGAAGAGATTGTGTACGTTTTCATAATAAAAAGAAATGTTGTACAAATCAAAAAATGCAGACAAAACCTTGGCGACGCATATTATATTGGCCAAACAGCAGGAAATGTAAAAGCCAATCCGTATTTGAACATCGAAAGTGATCGTTTGAACACCGACACAGACATGAATCTGTTCTCATGTTGGGATGCAATTGAGTATTGTTATTCAACTAATTTAGAAGTTATTTCATTTCCCAGAACCATCCACGCTCGTCGTATGGAGCACCGATTTAGTGTTCATCTACAAAAGAAACAGTATCAGAATATTGCAGATGAATTGGGCACGTGCACGAGTTGGTTTAGTCGAATCAGTCGACAAGTCAACGTTGTTGATAGGTGAATCATGTCACATTCACAAATAAAATAACAAATAATAAATTGCAGTCCACCACACCCATATGATCATCTGAGTATTGCAATGCGATCAATTGTTGTACCGTACGTGTATCTTATCCGATCAATGGACGCGCTATCCATTGCGCTGATCAATTTGCAACGTTTTGTTGGTGCTAAAGAAGTGCTGCAGACGTTGATTAAGGAGAAACGACAACCAGTTTATGTGTTTGTTTTATTGCTTTGTGTCTTGACTTCCAATTTATTGTTATTTAGTGGCACGTGGTATGAACGTTTGGCAGAACTGTATCACGTTGAAATGAAACAGTTCGAGCAGGTAGAAGTTACACAAATCTAATGAAGATATGTTCCAGGCCCGTGACATCTGCATTGAGGGCATAAAACGCGAAGGTATAAAACGGCACACGCGTATTACTTTAATGGAACGTTACAAACATGTTATGCATGAACTGAAAGAAGAGCCGGTGTTGTTGAATGATGAAAGTATCGTGTTAAAATGCCAAGCATCTAAACAATTTATTCAGGTAATCGAGCGTTTAAAACTAGAAATACTGAGAGATTTACAGGTAGAACTTGACATGTCAACAGTTGTATCACTTGAGACAGTAAAGAAGTACTATTTGACATTAACAAATACTGACAATACGACGATGCAGTTTACATCAGGTGATAACCAAGACCAATGTTTGAACTATATGTTACTTCTAGGTGCCCCTGTTGAACAATCGGTATTCGTTGCACTATTCTACATAGCTACATGGGATTGCATCAGCGAATATGACGGCAACTGGTTTCATCATATGCAGATGGTACATTGATACAAGTTAACAATATAATGCATTACGTGTATAGATGCCATTAGAAGATACTGTCTACTTGAACAAAACCACATATTCATTTGTACAACACAAAAGGTACACAGATCTCATGAACATGTTCACGTCGGCTAGTAACGAGGTAGTAGCGTCATCAAATAGATATTATCTCATTGCCAATCTTCAGGACTTGATTGAATTCATTAAATCACAATACGAAGCATACTCAACACGCACAACATTGATTGGACAGATTGGCACATTATTCGATTGCGAATTGTTGATTGTAAGTTGAAAACATAACATTAGATTCAATTAAACTTGTTTTACTATTCAGTCACTGTGTAAATGTATCGGTGGTCGACGTCTAGCACAAATCTTTGAGCACATTGTCACGGATTTCGATGATATGTACACCAATTTACCAAAATTATGTGTTTGGAATAGCGAATCAGAAAATGTGAAGGTAGAGACGACTCAAAAATGAAACTTTGCTGTGGTTTTAGATAATTGCTGTTAAACGTGACAAAGAAATCCCGATGCAGCAACAACTGTGGTTGGAATGGTTTTCAGATCATGAATTCGATGTTGAAATTGCCAAATTAAACGACGAAAGCAACACAAAAGTTGCAAAATTAAAACGAAAGCACGATTAATTTGTTGTTTATGGCTATGCAGTGTTTATCGAAAATAAAACTAAATTCGAAAAGCTTTTCATCCGTCTAAATATTTTTAATGCATTAATACACCATTTCAAACAAAAATCAGTCGCACTTAACTGATACTTGTTAATAGAGTCAGGCTCAAAAGTAAATTACAACAATTCTCCTACTAGTGCATATTATCAAACAATAAAAAATAACAACTTGTTTATTAACCAGCGTGAACAACAGATATGCCGTATTACAAAAAGAAAAACGAAATGAATCTGCATCAAAATATACAAACAATCGACTAAAAATATATAAGATCACCGACGAAGTGCCCGAAATTGATGAAATACTTCCAATATGGACGGCGACAAATCTGTAGAAAACAAAAATTGTTCCAATTGTTCCGTCTGTTTCGCCGCATCAATGTGTAGCTGCAAAAAATTACAAATTAGAAATGAATAACCTTTTCACATAAAATAAAGCGAACGTCACAAGTACAAACACCAATAAATGGTTTTCAAAAACTGAAAAGAAAACAACAACCCACCAATAAAAACATGTGACGCATGCGTCCAATCATAAACTTGTACCAAAACGTATTGCAGTCAGTGCCGGCCGACTCGCATGACAATGTATATTCCGTTAAAACAATAACGAAATTCTGCAAATACATATTAACATAATAAACACCAAATACCTGAAACAATGTCATTATCAAATTCGATTGTGCCGTGTGCAAATGTTCCAACGTATTTTGCATCTTCTCACGTTCATCCGTCGCCTCCTTTAAAGAAATAAAGAATTTAGTCAATCACACACGCACAAACCTGTAACGTCTGCCGTGCTTTCTCCAATCGTGTTTCATTTTCATCATCATCACCTCCCACTGCATCAATATCAGACAATGAATCAATCAAATTCTAAACAAGTATTATCAATTAGTGATGTGCATTTCAATACACAACAAACCTGCGTTTCACGACACGTCACCGTTGCATGTTCCAATGCTTTTGTTGTAATCTTCATTTGTCGTGTATATTTTGTCATCACATTCGTCAACAAATCCCACGTCCATTGCCTAAAAGTAAACAACGTATTTACAAGTTTCAGACTTTTAACAAAACCTTCACAAAATAACACACCTCTGTATATCATGTTCCATTCGTGTGGACGTGAATATGAAACGCACAATAACGCCCAAATCCAACACTGACATCTTTATGAATTTATCGATGACAAATGTCAACATTTGATGATTTGTACGCCATAATGTATGCACGGTTTCCAATAAAACCATTTGTGCTTCTTCGATGCCGCCAATGAGTGAGTTGAAAACGGATACATATCTGAAAATAAATATGTTTGTGAAATAGAAAAACAATCTATCACATTCAAACCAAAACATACTTTGTCAATCCAGAAACGGTGTATTGTAACGACTTGCTGCACAAATTCAATAAAACACTTGTAAATACATCAATTGCAACCTCATTGTACCCATGAATGTTGCTTTTGTTGTCGATTCCGTCAAACGTGCGCATAAATTCCTATAAAATCACATCACAGTTAGTTAAATAACAATAAAACCTACAATAATCTTGGGGGCATCTGCGCGCGACTGTAATTGCTCTTCCAATTCACGTGCAAAATCTGCGCCCGGCAACAGTTCTGCAAAATTCCAAATAGAATATCTGGAAACAAGCAAAAGAATAACAAACCTCCGCCATCCTGTACATATTTGAAATTGATTTGTGGATTTTCCGGATAAAGTGGAGCCAATGTTGTCGGTACAATATGTTGAATACGACCATAATACGATAGACGCATGACACGTGAGAGACATTCGCTGAACAAATAAAGTGTGAACAAACAATATTATCAACAAGAAATTAAACAAAACATACCGTACAAACATGCGCTGTGGTTGTAGTGCATCTAATTCAATCACATTGTCCCAATCCTTCCATTGATATTGATAATTGTGCTGCGACATATGTAACGATAGCCATTCTGCTAATCGATCAATGCACATTGGTTGCATTGTTGGCATTGATGTGTAGAGACGTTGACATACTGTTGTTATTATTGGTGTTATACGTGCACCATATTCGGCTGATTTTTCTAATTCGACCTGCAAAACAAAACATTATTTAACACCAAATTACATTCAATTGTGGGTCCGAAAGAACAAAAGGTGTATGTCTCAAGGAAATGGCGCTTGAGTCAATGTTGGTGTGCGAGAGAGACGCAGCAATACTAAAGGTGACTGTATTCACATACCAATGTACTAGCATATGCGCATAACGGCAACGGACTATATGGAACTCGTAGCATATCACCAATTAATGTTTCCACCAATGAATAAAGATACGGAATTGTGTCGTTTAATGCATATTGCAATAGAGCATTTGTTCTGCAAATAATAATCAATAATTTGTGAAATTAACAAAATAAACGTACAAATCTTTCCGTGATGTGTACCATGTGTAGACAAGCCAACGAATATCTTGTTCGACCAGGAAACTTTCGATTGCATTAATATCGGGCAATGGCTTGGCGTATTTCTGTAAATAACATAAAATTTGATGAATGCGAATGAAGGACTGTCAAAACAGACACCCCGAACGTTCAAATAGCTTTAACATAATCAATTTTACAACATTCTCGGCCACCAAAACTTGACAATCGCACAAAAACACCAACAAATAAACATACAACTGTTGTAACATCAACATCACTTGTTTGAATAATCCGAAACACGACAAATGGAAGTGGGTATTCAGCGTTGATGTGATGTTGAGGTGGTAGAAATGTGCTAATATTATGCTGCAGCACATCATCGAATCGGGCGCGTAATGACGGCGCTATATACGGACTGCAAATTAATAATACGTTCATTCAATAATCATCCGTTACAAATCAACAAACCGTTGTAGAACGTAATCTTGAAATTTATCCGCCCGTAAAGTTTCCATTTGTCTCCATAATAAATCAAGTCGATCGTGTTGTGTTATTGTTTCGTCTCCTGGCCATACCTACGACATGAATTACAATATGAATAACGAGTAAGCAACAATACCTGCAACATGTGCACATGCGTTAATGTTCGTTGTTGTATATAATTATTGCATTGTTGTAGAATCGCATCAACGTCAGAAACCGAAAATAATAACAGTGCGTGGCCGCAGTAGACGAGAGAGTGAAGCACGCATTGAGTGTAGAAATCGCGTCGTGCCTGTAATTTGAGAATGTTGGCTATCAAATTTTGAAATGCAAATTGGTTCAAACAGAATCAAATGTTTTCAGTTAAATCTGTTCAACCAATAACTTTATCAATGAATCTTACAATAAAAACCGAAAAATAACATACCTGTGGTGTATCCTTTTGTAATTCATTTGTTAATGTTTGCAACAATGTCAAAGCAGAGCGGCACGAAACAACATGACAATTGACCAAATCGGACAGAAATAATAGCTGAAACAACGTAATATTAAATATGAAAACAAGAAATAAAACATAAACGTACACAATTCAATGCGTAATCGTACTCGCCAACCAACAAGCGTTCGCGTGCGGCCGCCAATATTGCGTCAACAATCTGAAAATGAACAAATCATTAATCAATTAACAAATTGTCGAGACTCCACGCATTGTTATTCACACGTAAACATACCGTAGCGCCAAGGCGATGATTTGTCGCATTCAACAGACCGACCATTGTCGAATAGAATGTGATCCGTGTAGGTAGATATTGTGCACTGAAGAACGGATAAAAATTTTATCGCTAAAAGTTGACATTAACAAACCAATTAACAATAATCCGAACCAGTGCCGCTTGTTGTTCGTGTTTGTCCGCGTGTGGTAGCGTATCGACGAATGCACTTACGCCAGCTAGGATCGCTGTTGGTTCCTGTAAACAATCAAATGGGGTGCAAGAAACAACGCTTTTGGTAAATGTGGGTCTACAATGTGATTTAAAATCAAAATAACAACGCATAGCGTCAAACATTGATTAGTGGGAATAGCAAGAGCACAAGAGTCATTAAGAAAACTAATTTTAACAAAAGGAAGAAACGCGAAACCATTTTTCAACGAAATTCCGGTAAACACATGAAACCGGTGAACAAACCTGTGCACCAAACCGTAGAATCATCGCTTCTAATTCATCATCCGGCGACATCAACTTCTGTTCGCCAAAAGATTGTCGCGCACGTTTGCCCGCATAACCGCCTGTTTGTCGTGTCGCACCTGGAATTACAACTCATATTTGGAAACTGCAAAAACGTGACAAACCTTCATTTCCCTCGTCTTCGTTGTATCTTCGCCGACCTAATGTGGACGTCATTTGTTTGTTCAATTATTATTTATTCGTTTGCAAATTATTTCTTCAAAATATCGTTCCAAATGCAATTCTAAAACCAAATTTCCGAAATTCGAAATGAGAACCGAGTTTGAAAGATTCTATTTGTAAACTGTGTTTGCCTTTGACGCAGTATACGTTTTACACTCTTTAATTTTTACGGTATTTTAAATAATAAGGAGGGCAAGGTGGTCAAATATATTCACAACCGTAATAAATAGAGTTCAATTTGAATTAGGAAAATAACGCGAGTGAATTTACAAAAGATGGAACAGTACATGATACGGAATCAACTGCATTCGATCAATGATATTTCTTTTTACGCTGCTACATCGTAGAGTACAGTTTGAACGTTTGTTACATTTATTGAACACGTACTCTGGTGTGTCCACATGGACATCACGCTTGGCAATGTGACCAGGGCGGTATGGACACGCAGCATTAGCATTGGATAACGATCGAGCATTGGTGTGTGGTGGAAATGCACCATCAACAGTTGTCAATACATGTGTCATCTATATAGCATCAGCAGACACCTGGACAAATGCATCTGCAATGGCACAAGTGCGCTATGGATTCAACCTCGTTATGTTAGATGGTATGTGGCATTGATATTGTAAGAATAAAGATATTTGCAGGCCTAATCCTAGCATTTGGAAGTATGAATACCCCAACGAATACGATTGAAGTGTACAGCACGACTGGAGGGGGGACATTATTGCCATATACAATGGCCACGGGAGGTTATTATGCGGCTGCCGTAGCAATTCATTCATTTTATTATGTGTTCACCATTTTGCAGGGGCTACCTACAACTTGTTCACACCTCGCACAACTTTCGGCATGGCACACTATGTCACGGGTGGAGTCAAGATCGGACACAAATTGGCAACAGTATTGTTCCCAAATAATGCATTGAATAATGGAACAACAGTGGTAAATATCATCGACTGTGCAGAATTCCAGCAAATATATGTATTGTACGACATTCTCGTACAATAAAGCAACAAATGAATGTCGCTTTGTAGTTGGAATGAATTCGACCAGTAATCCAGCAGCTTTGATGGTACATTAAATGTTAACAATATTCATGTTTTCGTTCTTTACTTTACAGAACGACGACGGATTTAACACCTATGAAATGGTGGTGTAGAAACATGTGGAGAAATGGACAGTTGTGAGGTGAAATAGGAATTTTGTAATTCATACATTTATTCAGTACCCGGAATATTGAATTTTAATCAAGTCTATTCATATTCGATTTCACTCAATCTTATTAAAGGGACGAACAGAGTTTTTACTCCACTAATACCCAACAAGTTTTTGTATCTTGGATTAAAATTCGTCATTTATTCTAATTACACACATCCACCTATCTAAAATACACAAATCTCATCATTTTGTATTAATAAATTCTTGTTGTTGTGTAACAATTTGCCTCATTCGATTTGTCTTAGAAGCAAGAATTGTAGCCATAAAACAAGCATATCCCCTTGACAACACTAAGCGTACATACGCGAGTAGTCATGAGTGAGTAGTGTCGTCCCAAACAGGGACATGGAAATCCCCGGGAGTCGACCAAGTAGTATTTTGATGACATTGCAAGTTGGTCGGGTCGGGAAATTCCCACGTCTCTGTTTGTGACCACATTTAAATAGTGGCGTGTGGTTTATGTGCGCGTTGTCAAGCGGTGCAATTGCAAGTCAGGAGCATTTGTGTTGATTGTTTAGCATATAATTGTTTAACGGATCCAAAGCTCAAATTCAAGACTAAGATATGGGTTTGTGGTGTGTGCAATTCACAAGAATATTAGTTTCGGGACACCGGTGTTTATGCCTATAAATCATCTGGCTTAGTACAAGCTGTAGGATTGTGTACTTGTTATTGCAACTCTGGGTTTGTGTGGTGTGTTTATGACAAATGGTGGTAAATTTGGAATTCATGTGTTCATCAGGTTATTATTGCAAAGAATTTGATGAATTTGATGTTTACCTTCACAAACAGCAAAGTTACTTTCCTTACTCATCATTGTGTGCTACATCACTCATAAATTGCAATAACAAGTATCGCTTGACACGGCGCACACATTCACTTTCTAAAGCAAAAACATATTTATAAATATTTTTTTTGTGACAAATTCATATTTACAATTTGTGAATTACAAAACGGGAAACAAACATGAAACACCACTGCTGTATTGTTATAATATTGCAATGGGTATTATGCCGTGCAACATCATGGAATGGAATAGTGATCGATAGTGACTCTGCAGATGGCAATACTCAGTTACTCTTTCTAAATACCGTGCCCCACACGGTGGGAAATGTCAGTTTTGGTCTGCCACATTATCAGTGGGCCATCGCTGTTCTACATCCTGATGGAAATGCATACTTCACGGGAGGTTGGACTGGTGGTGTTTATTTTACCACAGTGAAGAGATTCAATCCGAACACGAATACAAGTAGCGCTGCTGCATCACTGAATACAAAACGCAGCAACCATGGGGCAACAATTATTAATAATACAATCATCGTATGTGGCGGTGAGATATATTGCTACATTGCTCAAAAGTTATGAAAATTGTAGGCTTCACAACCGGAGATGTAGCAATATCATCATGTGAACAATCAAATGTCGGTGTAACATCATGGACACCTATTACATCATTACCAAGTGCTCTATACAACGTGGTAATGGTAACACTCCTTGGGAAAGCGTACGTCATTGGTGGAGACAATGGTGGAGGCTCGCCTCAAACACCAGTAAGCATGTACGATGGTGTGTCCACGTGGACATCAAAAGCGTCAGTGTCACCAGGAAGGGAAGGACACCGGGCATTAGCATTGGATAATGATCGAGTATTGGTGTGTGGTGGATATTCACCAGTACCAACAGTTGTCAACACATGCAACATCTATACCGCATCAACAAACACCTGGACAAATGCATCTGCAATGGCACAAACGCGCCATTACTTCAACCTCGTTATGTCAGAAGGTAAGTACACTGATATTGTAATGATAACGATTATTTACAGGCATAATCTACGCATTTGGCCGTTGCAGTGCCCCAACGAATACTATTGAAGTGTATAACACGACTGGTGGGGGGACATTATTGCCATATACAATGGCCACGGGAAGTTGTGCTGCGGCCGCCGTACAATTTGGTATGACAACTGAGTTTCAAGATAATATTTATTCATTTTATTATGTGCTCACCATTTTGCAGGGGCTACCTACACTACAACGACAACAACTACAACAACGACAACGTCAACGACAACAACAACAACGACAACGACAACGACAACAACGACAACAACGACAACATCGACAACAACAACAACGACAACGATAACAACGACAACAACGATAACAACAACAACGACAACACCGACAACATCGACAACAACGACAACGACAACACCGACAACATCGACAACAACAACAACGACAACGACAACAACGACAACAACGACAACATCGACAACAACGACAACGATAACAACGACAACAACGACAACGACAACACCGGCAACAACAACAACAACGACAACAACGACAACATCGACAACAACAACACCGACAACAGCAACAACGACAACACCAACAACAACAACGACAACATCGACAACAACAACAACGACAACATCGACAACAACAACGGCAACAACGACAACATCGACAACAACAACAGCAACAACTACAGCAGCAGCAGCAGCAACAACAACAACAACAACAACAACAACAACAACAACAACAACAACAACAACAACAATGATTCCAAGTAAGTTGTAATTGATTAACTCGCAAGCACTCTCAAGTTGACATTATTCACAAATGTTATACTTATTCTTGTAGTGAACATGTTCACACTTCGCCCAATCACCGGCTGGGAACAATATCACACGAGTGGAATGAAGCGCGGACAGAAATTGGCAACAGAATTGTTTCCGTATAATGTATTGAATAATGGAACAACAATGGCGAGTATGATCGAATGTGCACGTTTGTGCAACAGATATCTGTACTGCACAACGTTTTCGTATAATGATGCAACAAAGGAATGTCGTTTTGTTGTTGGAATGAATTCAACCAGCGATCCGGGGGCGTTGACGGTACAGAAAATGCTAAATTTATTCATGTTTTCGTTACAGGTAGATGGTGGCTTCAATACGTACGACATTGTGCAATTGTAGAATGTTGTTGAGAAATGGACAGTTGTGAAGTGAATTAGGAATTTTTTAATTCATATATCTATTTAGAATAATCCGGAATATCGTTATTAATCAATTCAATTATTCTTAACATTCATTTAATCATTTAAGCTTACTAAATGGACAGAAAGAGTTTTTACTACACTAATACCCATCAAGTTTTTGTATCTTAAATCAAAATTCGTGATTTATTCTGATTACACATATCCACCTATCTAAAATACACAAATCTGATAATTTTGTATTAATAAATTCTTGTTATTGTGTAAAAGCTTGCCAAATGTGATTTGTTTTAGAAGAAAGAATCGTAGACATCCCAAAATTTATTATTATGATGCAATAACGCGCATCGCTTGACAACGCGCACATACACCATACACACACTCCTGAGTTACAATAACAAGCGCATATGCAAAGTACTTTTCTATATTTATATCAAATATAATGTAAACGTATGTATTTAACGATAGTCCAATATTAGTCCATGTACAATATTGGTCTTTAAATGGAGATAATATTTTGCACAGTAAACAAGAACAATTCTTTTAATTAATAACGACAGATCTTCTTGTGTTGCCATAATCCACTCGACCATATGTATGCTTTGTCACATTTGTGACACTTGTATTTCCTTTTGTCGCTATGTCCAAGTTCATGCTGACGCAAACGCTGGCATGAGATGAACATTCGGTTGCATTGTTTGCATTCAAATGGACGTTCACCAGTGTGCATTCGGAGATGTATTTTAAGATTTGCCTTCTGTGTGTACACATTTTCGCATTCGTTGCATTTGAATGGACGCACTGTTGACGATTTGTCTTTTATTTCTGTTCGCTTTATAAACAGTTTAGGTCTAGCATCGCGTTTGTTCCGTTTTGTCTGCTTCGTGTTCTGATTGCATATTTTTTCGTCGTTAACATTTTGAATTGCTTTACAACTTTTGTGTTTCTTTAGCATATAACGAAAGGCGAACGCTTTACCACATTTAATGCAAGAATATGGATGATCGCCATGGTTTATCTTGTGCCTTTTTAACTGAATAAGTTGTCGAAATGTTTCACTGCATTTATCGCATGCGAACCGTTGCTCCGTTGTGTGAATGCGCTTGTGTACTGTCAAACATTTCACATTCGCAAACCCCTTTTCGCATATTTCACATTTATGATTTCGTCCCACAGTACGGCACACATGTCGTTTAAAATACTGCAATCCACTGTACGATTGTTTGCATGTTGTGCATTTGTATGATCCAATATTGATTTGCTGCTTTTGTTGACCAGCGTTTTTATTATGCTGATTTCGATGTGTAGTGACATGGTTTCTTTGTAATTTCAACTGTTTTGTAGTTTTTTGCTCATCATTGTTATCGTTTTGTTGACTTTCATTTTTATTGCGTTCTTCTTTGGTTGGTTTCCTCAATGAACTAACAATATGGCCGAGCTCATGATTTCGCAAGCTATCTTTAGAAGAATACACTTTTCCACATGTTTCGCATTTGTGTGTTGGCCCGTTGTAATGTAGGTTGATGTGCTCCTTCAATATGTTCGCTTTTCGAAACTTCTTTTCACACATCTCGCATTGATACGGTCGCGTTCCATTGTGGTCATTTTGATGTAGTCGCAGAAGATATGCTGTCGTAAATGTTGATGGACATTCGACGCATTTATATTCTGTCGTGTGTGAAGCTCGTCGCTCGTGCACCCGCAGTGAACCCTGATTGAGGTATTTTCGATTGCAAACACTACATTCATACTTTCCAACCATTGTTTCTTTCTTGAAATATAAAAATATTTGTGAAATGAAATATTGAATTATAACAGATACATACAAGATCTTGATGAGATTCGTGATCAACATTTGCTGCGCCAATATTTGGCAATTCGTCGTCTTCCTGTTGTGCTGAAATTTGTACTTTTTCAACGGGTTCGCATTTTGTATCCTTGGCGGCGATTTCAATATTTAATCGCAATAGTTCCACTTCACGCTAGAATTAATAAACATTATTTACGAATAATAGCAAAATGATGTTATTGCAACCTGTTTGAGGAACAATTGCGTCTTCAGTACTTCGACACTATCGTCCATTGAAGCTATGGAGCTGGTTGGCAAGTATGCCTTATTAATGTTTTGAAATGAAAAGCTGTGAAATACAAATATAAAGATCGAAAGCTCGATTTGAAAACCGATTACATAAAGTTGCAGTATATAACTTGGCGATTATGTAACAAGTTTTAACCATTCGTGTTTTCAATAATCTGTTATGAATTGCTACATTTCATTTTCACAAGTTCATTATTGCAATCAAGTTATACGATTATGCGAGAATATGTAAAGTATTATCACAAGTTGTCGGGTTATCTGCATGAAAGGATCGTGATTGAGAGAGCCAGTGGAAACAACGCTTTTCATTGTATTGTGTCGGAATGTAATGAATATCTGGAAGAGGCAAATAACAAATTTATACTTATCAAACCTTTGCCGCTTTGTTTTCAACTTGATCGCAACTGGTAATTCACTTGTCCCTTCTGCAAAAAAAACATTTTAATCACATACAATAATAAAATACCAATGAAATGGCGTTGCTCATGTGTATTTATCGCCGATGCTGATGAATAAAACAAGCAATAACGACACTTTACAACAATTCCTTTATGTACAAAGTTACGATGTCGTGTTAAATGATGTCCCGTTGTATATGTCTTGTCGCATTCCTCACATTTGTGTGTTCTGCAAATAACAGCAATTATTATCTGTACGAAAATGTGAAGTTACCGTAGCTTAGCCTCCCTTTTTCTTTTTGACATCCGTATTTGCTTCGATTTCTCGTTATTTGACTGCAAAATGATCCAATTAGTGTGCACAAAATGTTTTTACCACAGTTGATAATTCCATTTCCTGTAATTCTTGCTCTGTTCGCTTGTCTTTTGTATCAATGACTGTTTCCATTGGTGACACTGTTCGTTCGTACACAAACGGGGTTGAACTTGATGTGATCGGTGTTAATTTTGGATGTTGTCGGTTGTTTCTGATGATTTCCTGTGAAGAGTCGCTGTCATGTGAAATGTTTATTGTTGTTTTATTATCGTTCTCGATTGTTTGCCGTTGTAAATTCTGGATATGAACTTATGGTTTAGATACTGTTGCGATAAACTAACCGCATATTTTTGTTGGCATTTCTTCAGCTTCAACCGTAAATCTTTGTTAACCGTTGTGAAAGTAGACTGAAATTCGGGAACAACGTTAGCATAATATATGGTAAAGATCTTACAATAATCTCGTCTCGTTCCCTTATTTCATGTTTCAGTTTGTATGATAGAAGTTCGTTTTCAGCAACTAGCTTTTCATTCTGCAACAGGTACTTTATCAACATCCAATTTTTTTTGTTTTACTTACCTGTATTTGGAGTAATTGATACCGCAAATCGTTGTCATTTTGTTTGACAAAAGACGCAGATTTCGTCTTGTTTGCCATTGAGATGTTATAGTCAATAAAATTATGTATTGGTTTCAAAATTAAAATGTGGGCATTCACTCGACATTTTAACGATGACGTAATATAACACAGATGTTTATCTCATTTGTGTAGCTGAGCAAATATCATAGCCAGTAATTTATAATCAGTAAACACGATTCGATGAATTTTTATATGACGAAATGTCTTACTGTTTAATGTTATACAATGTTTCATCAAATATATTTGCTTGATCTCATGAGAGTTCACTATAAATTGCGACTGCGACAATACATTTTCTTTTCTAAACATGTAGCGCTGTGAAAATTTACACCCCGGAGTTATGCAATTTGGCAATATTTTTAAATAAACATATATTTATTTTCAGGTCATAAATTTTATCGAAAATTTTCAAAATGAATCGCGCCACAGAAAATTCGTATGTCTATCGCTGCTGCTGTGGGGCGTGTCATGTGACGGTATTTGAAATTAAATAAATCAAATAAAACACAATTTTTACAGACGGGCGCCTACATCGTCGCGGTCGTTTTTGCGATACTGTGTCTGATGACCTTCGGCGGCCTAATTGGAATCGTTTCTGGAGTCAAAATCGCAATTTTGATTGTCGTTGGAACTTTAAAGGAAATTCCAGTATTGCTCATTGTCGGCATTATGTTTATGGTATATGAAATACACAGTTTGTTATACATATTCTTTTCTAGGTAATTAACACTGGCTACACAGCAGTATCCGTTATTGCCTGCGGTGTGCACGCTTTTCAGAATTCCGAAGCTGTTTGTCGATATTTGAACGCAAATTTCTCACACGAATACAACTGTGCGTCCGCAGGTTTGAGTGAAAAATTATTCGCACACAAATCGTAAATATAAAACAACTAGACATCGTCATATATTGGCCATATATATATGTATTGGTCATCGTTGTTGCAGTGGCCGTTTTTCTTGCAATTGTGGCTCTTAAGGCATGGTTGACATACATTGTGTTCTGTTGCTATCGTTATATTTGTGACAAGAATTTGGCTGCTAACAGTCCGCCGATCCATATGAAGGTCGATGTTGAACAGCCACCAGCCTACAATAAAACCGTGTATCCAACGCTTCTCTCGGGTCAATGATTTTTGTTTTATAGTCTTGGAGATTTAAACACAACCAGTTTTATCTTTACCATTTGTAGGCTCCTGCCTTTATTATACTATTCTTCACATATTTTATTTACCGGTGATAAATTTTATTTAAAAATGAAAAGCGCCAGAGTTCGCTATAACAGAAATCTTACAAATAAACAGTAAATAAAAAGTATCGATTGATTGCAACAAGAATAATAATTGTACAGAATAGAAATAAATATCACAATATATCCATTCACTTTCGCATCTTGCACGATGCAATTCATAAGTGCACATGCGACGATATGAATGTGCAGTTACACGGCGCGTAGGCATTTATTTATTTATAAATAACACTCACTTGATAACAATCTATCCCAATACAACATGCGAACAGTGGCGATAACAATGTACGCCCACAATATGTTAGAGGTGTAGTTGTTTGTATATTATGTAAACTGTGGGGGTTTGGAAACTGTGAACACGATTTGATGAATTTTTACACGGCAAAATGTTATACTGTATAATGTTATACAATGTTTCATAACAAATATGTTTTTGTTATTTGATCTTATGAGAGTTCGCCATAAATTGCGACAATACATTTTCTAAACATGTAGCGTTGTGAAAATTTACACCCCGGAGTTATGCAATTTCGCAATACTTTTAAATAAACATATTTTTATTTTCAGGTCATAAATTTTATCGAAAATTTTCAAAATGAATCGCGCCACAGAAAATTCGTATGTCTATCGCTGCTGCTGTGGGGCGTGTCATGTGACGGTATTTGAAATTAAATAAATCAAATAAAACACAATTTTTACAGACGGGCGCCTACATCGTCGCGGTCGTTTTTGCGATACTGTGTCTGATGACCTTCGGCGGGGACATATTTGCAATCATTACTGCAGTTAAAGTCGCAGTTTTGATTGTCGTTGGAACTTTAACGGAAACGCCAATATTACTCATTGTCGGCATTGTGTTTATGGTAGATAAAATGCACAATTTGTTATACACATTCTTTTCTAGGTAATTAACATCGTCTACACATCAGTTTCCGCAATTGCCGTCGGTGTGTACACTTTTCTGGATCCCGTAGCTGTTTGTCAATATATGAACGCACATTCCTCAACCGAATTAAACTGTGCGACAGCAGGTTTAAATGAAAAATGATTCTCACACAACTCATAAATACAGAACAACTAACCATCGTTAAATTGGCCATAGTTGTTGCAGTGGCCTTTTTGCTTGCAATTGTGACACTTAAGGCATGGTTGACATACATCGTGTTCTGTTGCTATCGCTATATTCGTGACAAGAAATTGGCTGTTAACAGTCCGCCGATGTATATGAAGGCCGATGTTGAACAGCCGCCCGTCTACAATAAAACCGTGTATCCAACGTTTGTCTCGGATCAATGATTTTTGTTTTATATTCTTGGAGATTTAAACAACCATTTTTATCTTTACCATTTGTAGACGCCTGCCTTTATTATACTATCGGCATTATGTTATTTACTGGTATACATTACTTTGGTTTTTTAAAACATTTTTGTGACATCGACGAGTATTTTCAAGCTTATTCAATCTCTTGTAAAAATATAAAAACGTCATGTCCTTGACAAATTTATAAAATAAATCGTTGCGCGCAGATGGGAGATTCAATGCATTTATTGTTGTTACAGTAATACACACAATTATGATGATAAATGACACTTTCATTGTGTCTAGTGTGTAGTAATCAAATCGATTTAAAATTTACGCTTAATGCGATTCGCTTTATTTATTATTTATGCTTACAATTTGTGATGCAAATATTTGGTAGCGTTTTCATTGTCAGTAAACGAATACAATTTGAATTGAAATGTGCAAACCAAGAAAACGTTCAGCATGATGTTAGTACTGTACAGTAGCGCTGTATGTGGCGCTTGAGATCACAACACCTCGCAAAAGCGTAATGACACTTGTCACATTTAAACTTCTTCGGAAGTGTGTGCACCTTTTGATGTGTTCGTAAATGATTGGGATGTCTGCATTGTTTGCCACATTCATTACACTTTGACAGATCTGCGTGAACCGGCTCGTGTTGCACTAAACTACGTGCTGATGGGAATGATTGGGAGCAGTGAGCGCATTTGAATGGAATCACGTGCATGGTCAGGTGTTCGTTTAGTGAATCTTCGTAGATGAACTCCATTGTGCAGAAGGTGCACTTGTGCTTCTTGAATTTGCTGCCGCTTTCTTCAACGTTTTTTGCTGGTGACTCGTTTTCCGGTTCTAATTTTGGCTGCAATTTATCACCCTCAAATGGCAGCATTCGCACAGCGAAGTTGTATTGTTTTTGTTTTAGCTGTTTTGGATGACGACCACGTTTTCCAACTATCAATACGCGATTTTGTTGTGCCCTTGGATCGTGCTGTCTTTCCTGAAAAAGGAAGAAGAAATCGTTGAACTGTTGTGCGCTTACCATTCTTTTTATGCGTCTTTCGATTTGCTCCTGGCGGCGAGTCATGTTTGTCTTCGGTGTGACCATCGAACTGTTCTTTACCATTAAAGTGGATGTGTTGTTTACCTGAAAAACATTAATGATTTTGAGTAATTTGACAATTTGTGGTTACATCGTTCAAAATTGACGAAACAAAATTATCTTGAAGAATGGTCAACTTCGGTGGACTGGATTTAACCGGATCGGATTGTATTTTCTGTTCAATTTCAATGCTCTGCTTGCAATCAGTGTTCACGTCTATTGTTGCTGGTGACCAAAGATTGATGTTCATTTCGTTAAGGTCCTAAAATATTTGTTTTCAACGCCACATATGGACGTTTACCTCGTTTACATTGACACATTTACATTTGTTATCATACTTTGCCAGTTTCACCTGAAGCGATATCTGCAAATCAAGTGTAATTTACATATCTTTCATTATTTCCACACAATTTGCTCATCGCACTGTCGCTTATCATTGTGATACTGCATTTGCAATGCCAGATGTTTATGCTTCATCTCTGAGATGGTCATGTCGCGCTGTAATTGTTTGACATTTGATATAGGAGACGTGTGAACATACTTGTGCCAGCATTAATTCATATTTCATCTGCATGTCATTTGAATTATTTGAGATGTTCGATGCCATTTTTTCGTTCATTTCATGTTCCATTAAAGTTGCTGAATGATATTCGCTGTTTTGTAAATCCAAAGCATTTCTATTACACAACAAGTTTGTTTTGGCAAATCGTCATCAAACTTCAACTAGTCCATAAGTATTACGCTAATTTAGGTTTTTATTACGTTATCATTGCGCAATAGCAACTTATTGAACCGCTAGAGTTGCAATGTATCTCGTTTCATTAGTTACAAATGAAAAAACACCGAAACAGTCGTTTATAAAACTGTTGTAAAATAAATCATTTTCACCATAATGTTTGCCTCATTCGTGTAGTTGAGCAGCATTTAACAGTGATTACTCTACTTCTTCAAAAGACAATTCTAATTTTTTCAGGTCATCAATTTTATCGAAAATATTAAAAATGAATCGCGCCACAGATAATTCGTATGTCTGCTGTGGGGAGTTTCATGTGACGGTATTTGAAATCAAATAAATCATATAAAACACAATTTTTACAGACGGGCGCCTACATTGCCGGGACCGTTTTTGCGATAATGAATGTGCGGTTCGGCGGGCTTGGAATCGCTTTTGCGGTCATCGTCGCAATTTTGATTGCCGTTGGAAATTTCAAGGAAATGCCGAAATTTCTCATTGCTGGCATTGTGTTTATGGTAGATAAAATACACAATTTGTTATACACATTCATTTCCAGATAATTAACATCGTCTTCATAGCACTGTCGGCGATTGGCCTCAGTGTGTACACATTTCTAAATCCCAAACATACGTGTGAATATTTATTGAACATCCATTTCCCAACCGAATCAGATACTGCAATCGCAGGTTTGAATAAAAAACAAAAGATTCTCACACAAATCCCAAATACAGAACATCTAACAATCTTTAAATGGTTCATCGCTATTGCAGTAGTCATTCTTCTTGCAATTGTGATACTTGAGACATGGTGGACATACATTGTGCTATGTTGCTATCGTTATATTCGTGACAAGAATTTGAAGGGAGATGTTGAATCCGCGTACAGTAAATATGTGTACCCAACGTTTGTCAAGGGTCAATGATTTTTGCTTTGTATTTTTGACGATTTAAACACAACCACTTTTATCTTTACCATTTGTACACGCCTGTCTTTATTATACTATCTTCATTACATTATTAACTTGTATACATGACACTTCCTTAATTATGTACGAAATAAATGTTGAATGAAATCACTGTTTGAATCATTTGCCTTTATCACTCTCCTTCCACCTTCTTCTGATGTCTCATCTGCCGATGTCGATTAAGATTGCCAATGGCGGTGAATGACTTGTAGCACATATTGCAGTCATACGGCTTAGCACCTGTGTGCTTTGTCATGTGCTTTGTCAAATCGGAGTTACTACCTGCATTGATTGAATATTTTCAACGTTCAATATAATTACCTGCCGAATATTTGCACACCGCGCACATATGAACTCCTAAATGTTTGTTGCGATGAATGTTGAGTGCACTATTCGTTGTAAACTTCGCTTCACACATATTGCACGAGTGGTCGTAGGACTTTTTCATTTCAACCTACAATAAATAAATGAATCCATTCGCACTTTATTGTCCAACTTTCGGATCATGAGTATGCAAATGACGTGTGTAATGTGGTCTCGAGGAGTATGATTTGCTGCATTTATGGCATTGGAATGGTCGCTCGCCGGTGTGTGTTCGGGTGTGATCCATGTATTTGCAGTGGACGTTGAATGTCTTTGAACAGTAGGTGCATTTGAAACGATTTGCGTGTGTGATTGAATGCTTTGTCAACTTTTCAGAGGTTTTGAATGACTTTCCACAGATTTTGCATTCGTTTTGAAGCGACTTAAAAGTGTTTGAGATTGTATATGTATATTAATTGTTGTTACCGTTTCGAATGCATATTTAGACGGCAATTTCATTTCTTCAGTGCTTTGTTCGATCATTGACTGAAAAAGTTGCATGCTTTTTGTGAATAACTTCACTAGTAACCTGTTCTTCAGAGTAATTTCCGTCAGCTGACGTATTTTCTGTTATGATTTCGTCTGTAGTTCTGTCACTTGTCGTCTCAGTTATGTCAAAATCGTTGCATTCGGGACTGCCATCTTCAGTTTTATCATCTGGCGTCTTAATTGGTTGCAGTAATAACGCATGACTCGTTGCTTTGGACTACAAATAATCATTTTGCATAGGTTATATTTTGTTGCGCGCTAACTAATTCATTTGTACACTTGCACTTGTTGAGTTGGCCTCGTAGCTGTTCGTTTTCCAATGCCAACGTTTCCTGTAGGTGTTATCCAATTAATTAGCTGATAGCAATTTTAATAATAATAATTTACAATGATGGCATCTCGTGCATTTGTTTCTTCCAAGTGCTTCAATTGAATGTCCAAACTGTCCGCCTTTGCTTGCTCGGCATCACGCTGGAATGGTATTTGCTATGAATCATTGTGCAATAATGTTTACCTTTGCTTTGAGCAATTGATATCGTAGTTGCTTTACCAGCAATTCTTGACTTTCAGACATTTTTAATGAAAAAATGGACCACAAGCGACAAATTTTGAAAGTTTAACTGCTCAGCGTCACACGCGAAAACGTGTGGAAAATGTGTTGCGTAACAAAGATTTACATAAACATTTAGTATGGCAAGTATATCTCCTACAACATTAATAATAAGCCTGCTAATCAGCAGCATCATCGATAGAAACCGAAAGATTTCTGTAGAATTAGCAATGATTTAACTATAGGTCGGCACCCAATAGACGCAGAACCGTGATTTTTAATAATAAAAAATCCCTAATAGCATTTGCAATTTCTATTGGAACTTTTCTGGTACAGAATTTGATTCTCTACAAAACGTATATCTCGGATTATTATTATCGCGCGATTTGACCTCTCTATGATAACATAACATACAGTGTCATAACAGTTGTCATCTACAGGACATAAAATAAACCGATTGCTTCGTTCATCTATTCATTTGTAAAATTATACAAATAATGAATCTTAATCTTAAGCTGCTGATTCATGTGCAAGCTTATTGACATAATTGTGCATATTTCAACAACAATTGTGTGCGGACTGTGCAAACTAAACACATTTTGTAAAGCAACTTTTAAGAAAGATTCTATTTCTACTGTGAGAAATTGATCCGCTGATAATTCTCCCTGATATCGAATGCACATTCTCTGCTGTGGAAAGTTTGCCTATGGTCTACGTTTGCTGAAAGACGCATTTAACAGATTTTTATTAGTTTTTGTTAACGCAATTAAATAATTTCACTTGTGACCAAAATATGAATAAAACTAAATTCAAATGATAAGAAACTGATTTTACAAGCGAATGATTCATACATAAATGATTGTGTCAGTGAGCGCATATGAACTCATAAAAACTATGAACTGCTTTATGTATAACATAAAAGTGTTACGTGTACATCAACCTTAAATAACGGCAACTTTGTACTCTGACACGCCTGTATTCTGGCATGTTTTTCTCAAGTGGTAGGATGTTTACATCTTGTAATCTATTTTTGTGTGATTTTCTTTTATTACACACGCATATATATATATATATAATTGTTTGCGTTCGCAATATTATTAAGAAATCTAAAAGACAAGTTTTACAAATTTGAAACGGTATTTTAAAAGGAATGTTTGTTAAAAAACAAAGTTTCTTGCTAATTGCGGTTTTGTGCATGTCGAATGCATTGACAATTGAAGAGGAACTTGGAGATTTCGAACGGGAGTAAGTGTTTTGTATTCGTTAAGTGTACACAAATGTGTGTTTTAGATCGAGTGGTGACTTATGTGTTTTTCAATGTGCTTTTGAATATCTACCGGATTTCATGGCAGAATTAGGTAATGAAATACCATCGTTTGATATGAAAACAGCACTCAAGTTCGAAAAATTTCTAGCGCTGTGTGGGTAGGTGTGCGCGAAGACTTGAATGCAGTACAACGCTTTTTGTAGAAGTTACAAACAAATAAAAACTTGCATCAACTCGTGTGGCTATTCCGCAGCATACGACGAAATGAAGGCATCGTTTAAAGTACTGGACTATATGTGTATTGATCGTTTTGATGGTAAGATTGCAGCTGATATCTCCAATAATAACCTCTATGTTTTGCTAAATATCTTTAATTTTTCAATTAATTTATTATTTACATGAATTATAGAATTGATTCAAAACGAGGACTGTTATAATGCCGTGAGTGATTCAGTGAAATTGAAGAACTGTAGTGCCACATGTGAAAACCAGTATGGCAAAGTGGATAGAAGTCAAAGACCGACTTCCATATTAGAAACAATCGAAAAAATGCGTATCGTCTGCCAGTAGGTTACTAACATTTTGCGTGTTGGGGCAGGTTTGATAAGGAAAATATTTACTTGTTGGTTTTATGAAAATAGCGGAATGCGCTAATTCGATCATTTTCAACTATTTCAAGCATAATTTTTCACAAATCTAAGCAAATCACATCTTCAAATATGCATTCTCGAACATCTTATATATTGTAAAATGTCAGTAGCGTGTGAACAAAACACTAGAAATGATTTAAAGAAATCTCTGTTCGATGCGCTTTGGGCAATTTTGACAAAGAAAATGTGGGATGCAGATTGATTGCTATGTTGACACCAAGTTGCCCATATCAAAACATAACACTCATAGATGCATCTCATGCATAATGCCATGTACAAGAACAGTGTTCAAGGAGAATTGCAATTCGGACGCGCCATTCAAACTATTGACCGACATATTTGCTAATGCCGTGAAGAGTTTACCTAAACTAATGCTAGATGATGATGATAGCATGCCGCGTGAGTGCACGGAGGCAATTAATGGTAAGTTGTTTGTTTTAACTATTTGTTATTGATATTGTATTTGCTAAACTTTCCAGAGTTCATTGGTGCAACAATGAATTATAAGAAAGAATTATAAGCATATTCTACCTACTTGACAGCTATGATTCATTATAATGTTCTCTAACTTTCAACTTCAATCTTTTCAACTAACACTGCCGCATATCTTGAATACAAATAAACAGATTATAAAACGAAGCATGTTGTTCCGTTCATCTATTCATCCGTAAAATTATACAAATAATGAATCTTAATTTCGATACAAAGGCAGAAGTTGTGTTGCAATTAGGCTCAGCCATGTCCTATGCACGCCGGAAAAGGTACAATCTGGGTATACGATGCGTCAATCAATCAGTGTGTCACATTTGCCGGAACCTGTGTGTTTGACTGGCTGGGAATGAAATTGATTGCATAAACTCATGTATGCAGAGCTGAAGGAAAGTATAAGGATTAATTTTTTATTTTTGTGCGAATTTTTACAATGCTACGAGCCGCTTCAACCATTTAGGATTGAGATGAGTGGACAGGTTTCTGTATCTTTGATAAAAACAGTACTACTACTCTTGTACGCGAATTGCGATAGTTTTTAATAAACAAAACAATCCGCATCATTTGTCATCTCTTTCTAATAAATCGATTCTGTTTAAAATGTTTATTATCCGACAGTTCAAATGAAAAAAAAATGATAATACGGTTGTAACTTCCTTGAAACATTTTTTCTAATTATTTCCAGCATACCGTCAGAAAGAGGAGAAAAAGGCGATCATTTCATGTAAACATTGTATGACCTGGAAGTGCCATTTATGTGGCGAAAAACAGCAATAAAGTTGACGACCAAAAACAAGCGTTGCGTTTTCAAAAATAAGGAAAAGGCCAAATTGTTCACACTTTTTGCAGAAAGTTTCATCACATGGCCAAATGTTCGAACCAGTTTGGTGAATCAAATTCTGTACCAGAAAAGTTCCAATAGAAATTGCAAATGCTATTAGGGATTTTTTATTATTAAAAATCACGGTTCTGCGTCTATTGGGTGCCGACCTATACTTTCCTCAAATCAGATTACGGTAGAATTTAAAACGCTGAGTCTTCGGTTTTGAATTTTGAATTTGACGATTGTTCAGTTGCGGTGTAATTTGTTGTCATTTACTGTTTTCGATGCTTACATGTTGTCACCTACATGCTGTAGGATTAATGTTGCTATACTTGTGCAATGTTTTTGGTGTATCATTTTGCATTTCGCATTCTCCACCGTTCAGTTGCAGCAATAATAGCAGACACAATTTAAAAACTTTAAAAACGAATTAATTTCTGTTGTCTATCCGTTCTTTCTTCCATTCATTAATATTTTCTTACGTTACAGAAAAAACAACTTGAAGTCATGGACGATGATGGTGATTCAAGTGTTCTTCCTACACGCGACAATCTGCTATCACAAATTAATTTGATAATTCAAACGCGAAATATCCCAGTTCTCACGGTTCGTTCATTTTGTTGTTGCGTTCTCATTCATTGTTATTTACATTTTACATCCTATATTTCTCTTTCAGGGTCCAGTGAGTAGCGGTAAAACATGGCTGGTGCAGGAATACGCGCGACGACATCACAAGTTACACAGCAGCCAGCCGCCTGCATTATTCACCGTACAACTCAACGACGATACTGATGCGAAGGTTTATTTTTACATTTTCGTTGTTTACTCTACCCTTAGGTGTTATTTGGTGACTTACACGCAACCGAGACACCTGGCCAGTTTACATGGCAGCCCGGCATACTGACAGTGGTGCGTTGTTTGTGTTATTTTTGCAAAACTTGTTCATTTAGGCGGCCCAGAGTGGTGCATGGGTGTTGTTCGAAGATCTTCCACTCGCTCGCGGCGATGTATTGACGGCGATCACACGATTACACGAAGAACGACAATTAATCACCGACACAAATGCAACACCGATGCCCGTTAATGATGACTTTCGGATGTTTGCCACGATAAGGTTTGTTGTGAATTTGGGAGTTCAACTTGAGTTTTATTGCAGGACAGGTAGTGGCACTGAGACTATCAACGACAATAGGCTGGCGTACACGAACAAGCTATATTGCCACGTTGATGTGCCAGAATTTAGTGTACAGGAGATGCGGAGAGTGAGTGCTGATTTTATTTTAACCATTTCTGTATTCCAGATTGCACTCCACGTTGCACAAAAACACAACACCGACAATAATCAAACGAGTGAATTGGCGTCCGTCTCCCGCGCTATGGTCAAGACATACGAACATCTACTTGACGAGTATACATTATTGTCATTTAATAATAAACGAGCGATTGGTGCACGGTTCGTCATTGAATTATTTGCTCTAAGTTGTCAATTTGCAGCTCACTTTTTACATTAATGTCACGTCTCGGCCGCGAACACACATTCACACACGCGAGTGATGCAACAACATCGACATCGTATCGCCATGCATTTGATATCTTCTGTGCACACATTTCTGACGTTCATATTCGAACACAATTTGCACAAATTATTGCTGGTCGTATGAACATTGTTAATACACATGTGAGTTTTTATTGTTTGATGTTTATGAGTTTGATATTTGAAGGTGGACACGTTTATGAACAAGGAATTTGTGGAATGTCGTCTATCGGAACGGGAAGTCAACATTGGCACATTTACATTGCCCGTGTGCAGGTTTGTTGTTTCAGCGTTACAATTTCGTTAATCTGCTTACAGAAACAACTTTGACAACGTCGAATATGTTAACGAATGGCGAAAGAATATTGCAAATTCATCATTTGCACACACGCGATCTGCCCGTCGACTGTTACACTCGTGTGCTGCAGCGATTACAAACATGGAGCCAATATTATTAGTGGGTGAAACAGGCGGCGGTAAAACAGCAACGGTGCAATATTTGTCAATGATAACAAGTTTGTTCATTTATTTATGTTTTGTGAACCTTTCGATCACATAAAATTTTTAGATCACACACTTCATGTCGTTAACATGAACGCGCAATCGGATGGCGGAGATTTATTTGGTGGCTATCGGCCGACAAGTGCGCGTGCGGTGTTGCGTCCTATATTTGACGAAATCAGTTCAATCGTTGATAAATTGAAATGTATGACAAAGAAGCAGCGAAAAAGTGTTGTTGATCTGATAAAGGTTGCGTTTTGTATTTGCTTCTACAATAATTTTCTTTGCAATTTTCAGAATGTCAATTGGACCGAATGTGACACATCGATGTTGACATGCGTGTGTGAATCGATTGATATGGCGATAAATAATAATAATAATGACGTGGAAACAAAAAATAACGCAGACGATGATAATTTACAAGAACTCCTTCGTCGTGCGCGAACAATAATCAATTCACCACAACATATGACATTCACATTTCTACCGGTTTGTTGTCATTTGTATTTGTAAATTGTTCATTGTCAGGGTGTTCTATTATCGGCTATGAAGAATGGTGATTGGTTATTGTTGGACGAGATAAATCTTGCATCGACTGACGCGTTGAATTTCTTGTATTCACTACTTGAAGCTGTTCAATCTGGTGAACGACAATTGATTACACTACAAACTGGAGCGTATGTTTTTATTTTTAGTGATTTTTGAAGTATTGTGATGATTTTTAGCGACACCGTAATACAAATTCACGCTGATTTCCGTCTGTTCGCTTGCATGAATCCAGCCACTGATGTGAATAAAAGGAATTTACCATTAGGCATACGAAATCGGTGTGTTGACGGTTGATTTGTGAAATTTCAATCAAATTTTGCAGCTTCACGGAAATCTTTGTCGACGACATGACATCTGTTGATGATTTAACAATTCTCACACAACAATATTTACACACGCACAATACACCAACGACAGCAATGAAAGAGAATACGGCCGATATATCGTCGCGTATTGTACAATTCTACACTCATATTTGTGCACATATTTCTGAATTATGTGATGCCAATGATGCGAGACCACATTATAGGTTTGTATTTTGCTCACCATTTGTCAACACTCCGTTGTAGTTTACGTACATTATGCCGAGCGTTGGCGTGTTTGCGTGATGGACAATTGCGTTATTCGACATTGCGACGATGTGTATATGAAGTTTTATGTATGTCGTTCTTGACCGAGATGAAGGACACCGTCGCGGAACGTGTTCGGGTGTTGATTGAATTTTATGTTTTTGGCGGCCAGAAGATTGATGGGATGATAAATAAAGTTGACATGACGAAATTTATGTGAGTTATTTGATATCTATTTAACATTGATCAATTATTTGTATTTCAGTAATATCGAATCATATTTTCTACCGATTGGCGGACAACAGCAAGCAATTGATGATAATGAATTCATTTTAACAGACACAGTGCGACGAAATTTAAGAATGTGTGCAAGGATTTTATCACATGGGTTTGTCATTCAATTTGTATAAATTTGCAAATGTTTTATTCTTTTAGTCCACATGCAATATTATTGGAAGGTGAAACCTCTGTTGGTAAGACATCATTGATACAATATTTGGCGCGACAAACACATACGAAATGTGTGCGTATTAATAACCACGAACATACCGATATAAGTGAATACATTGGCACATATGCACGTGAAGCGAATAGTGATTCAATGACATTTGCATTTGTTGAAGGTTGTTTGTTGTAATTTTGTAATAGGTTTTATTTGTTTATTAGGCCCACTTGTGCGCGCCATGGAGAAGGGTGAATGGATTATCTTGGACGAATTGAATCTTGCACCGGGCGACGTGTTGGAAGCATTGAATCGGGTTTGTTTTTGTTGATTATTATTTATTTGTTTATTATTACAGGTCCTGGACACCAACCGTGAATTGTACATTCATGAGACACAACGATGTGTACGTGCTCATCCCAATTTCCGTGTTTTTGCTACACAAAATCCAGTTACATCGGGCGCATATGGTGGACGGCATCAACTAAGTCGTGCATTTCGGTTTGTTTTCACAATTATTTTGTGTTCTTATTGTTTTCTTTTAGCAATCGTTTCGTTGTCGTGCATTTTGACGAATTACCGGCTAGTGAATTGATTGTAATATTGGAGAAACGTTGTCATTTGCCAAATACGTATGCGAAGAAGATGGTTGATGTGATGCATCGTTTGCAGGTTTGTTTTATTGTTTTACTTGATGTTTTCATAACAATTTTATGCAGATGTTACGCAGCACTGAAGGTGTGTTCAGTGGCCGTGAATCGTACATGACATTACGTGATTTGTTCCGTTGGGGTATGCGATATGCACAGGCACAGACGAAGCAATCGACTGACTGGACGCAATTCTGTGCTGATCAAGGTTTGTATTTGTGTAAATCATTTTGTTAATAATTTTAGGTTATTTACTACTCGCTGGTCGCTGTCGACGTATTGAAGATGCAAATGTTGTTGCGAATGTGATTCAAACGTATTTTAAGCGTACAATTGATATCAAGCAGATATTTTCACTGCAATCACCATATTTATTATTGGATGTTGAACGGGTCAAGAATGGTTTGTACCGTCTTTTATTTGTTTTAATGTTATTTTTATTTTTTTAATTAATGTTCGTGTAGATTTTCCAAATATTGTATGGACGTCAAATTTATTACAAATGGCCGTATTGGCAACACAAGCTGCGCATCACAATGAACCAGCGTTGTTGGTTGGTGAAACCAGGTATCTTTACTATAGTTCAATAAAACATTTTATTCTTATACAATAATTTGCAGTTGTGGCAAAACAACATTATGCCAACTAATTGCACATTATAATACAACAACGACAACACAAAAGATGTACACAATATCATGTCATGAGCACACAGAGGCGGCAGATTTCATTGGGCGACAACGTCCGCGAATTGTAACAAATGATAATGACCATGATATGAATTTAAATGTGCGTTTGAGATTTGTGTAACCTATACATTTTTTTATTTAGATTGACAATGGCACAATGCAATTCGTATGGTCTGACGGTGCATTAGTGTGTGCAATGAAATCGGGCGCCGTGTTGTTATTGGATGAAATATCATTGGCACCAGATGCGGTGTTGGAACGTTTGAATCCATTGCTGGAACCACATCGAACATTGACAATAACAGAGCCGGCGGCGAACGAAAATAATAACGATTCCGCATATGTTGTAACGGCACATGAGAATTTCAAGTTTTTGGCAACAATGAACCCGGGTGGGGATTATGGTAAAAAGGAGGTGAGTTTTATCTTATAGGATTGCAATTGCTGTTTATTTTTGCAGTTATCCCGCGCACTGCGTAATCGAATGACAGAAATTTGGTGTTCAAGCGTATGTGATGCGAATGATTTACGTGCAATATTGGTGCGGAGTTTACAACAATTGCACAATGATTGTGAAATTGTGGCAGACAAGATTTTGGATTTTGTTGTTTGGTTTACAAAGAATTATTCACATATGCGGAGGTATGTTGTTGTTGCTTGCTTATTGATTTGTTTCAGTTGTGACGTGACTGTTCGTGAATTGCTACAATGGACGAAGTTTATGTGCAAATGTGGTAATGATATGCCCGTACAGTTGGCGTTTTTACATGGCGCGGCGATGACGTTAATTGATGCACTTGGTATACATGTTTGATATGTTGTTGTATTTAATACATGTACTTCTAGGTGCACACAAGGGCAGCATTTCCCCGACAGATATTCAATTGGCACGTGATATATGTGCATCGTATGCAATGTCAATGTGGCCATCAACAAATAATAATACAGCAGATTTATTGACTGAATTTTGTACACAACCAATATCATCTAGTCCATTTGGTATACGTCCATTTTTAATTGCTAATGGTCTGGTTGTTTTATGTTGCAAATGTTATTGAAATTTATTTAGGTCCAATCAGTGATACGAATATGAAACAACAACAATTTATATTTGCAATATTGAATGATAAACAACAATCAATAATGCATACACGTTATATTCGTGTGCTACGTGCAATGTATGCTGATCATGGACGGCCGATATTATTGGAAGGTGTACCGGGTGTTGGTAAAAGTGAATTGGTTGCTGCATTGGCACGTCAAACGAATCATGGATTTGTGAGGATTAATTTGAGTGAACAAACGGTATGGGTTTTGAATGTTTTGTTTTATTACATTTGTCTGTTGTAGGACATGTCTGATTTAATTGGCACATTTATGCCAATGTCGACAAATGATAATTGTGATGGACAACATTTTGAATTCATTAATGGCCCACTGTTGACAGCAATGATTGATGGCAGTTTTGTATTATTGGATGAGGTATGATTTTGGATATTTTGCATACCTTTATTATTGTGCAGATGAATCTCGCACCACAAGCTGTTCTGGAAGGGTTAAATGCATGTTTTGATCATCGTGGCACGTTGTTTGTGCCAGAATTGAATCGGGAATTTCAAATACATCCATTTACACGGTTCTTTGCTGCACAGAATCCACACTCACAAGGTGCACAACGACGCGCATTGCCACGATCGTTTGTGAATCGATTTACGACGGTAATGTGTTTTGGAGTTTTGTTGGGATAATTGTTGCAATTTCGCAGGTGTACATTGACGAGATGTCTGATAGTGATTACTTGTTTATTTTGCAATCTAGTTCGTATGGGCGTCAAGTTGATAGCGATGTTTTATTGAAAATGATACGATTTAATTCACAGGTTTGAGATGTTTATGAACGTTTTAATGCAAACAACTTGGTGTTTCAGATTCGAACCGCATACACAACACGTCAATTGGGTGTAACTGGTGGTCCATTTGAATTTAATTTGCGCGATTTGCTACGTTGGCTGGCCATCATGCATGAACATTGTGAATCTGACGCCGTTGTGTTTATTGATATGATTTATATGCAACGAATGAGATGCGATGGTGATAGGAAATTGGTTTGTTTGGTGGTATTCTAGTTTGATCATGTTTGTGTTTACAGATTTCACAAATTTGTCAACAAATCTTCAATACGCCACCATTTTCACCGTGTTTTGCCAATGCAGTATTTGATATATCGAATATTTCACTTGGTCGGGCTGTGTATCGATGTGAACCAAAGAAGCAAACAATAAATAATGATACTATTATACATTCATCGAGTTTGATATTACATTCACAAATGTCAATTATTGAAGCATTGATGTTGTCTGTTCGAATGTCTTGGCCAGTGTTATTGGTATGTGGTTATTATTTTGGATATTTTAATGTTTATTTTATTTAGGTTGGTTCAAGTGGCGTTGGTAAGACGAATATTTTACATTCATTGGCACAAATGTGTGACAAACAATTACGAACAATTTATGTGTGCAATGATACAGACAGTTTGGATTTGTTGGGCGCATATAAGCAGGTTTGTTTTAACGCTATTTGCCGTTCTTAGTTTAATAAAGATTTCAATCGATTCGACAAAACGTGTCCACGGTGAATTTCTGTCATTGTTGAGACGAATGCACTCACGTTTTGCACGGAAATTGATTCAGCGTGTAAATCCACTAGTGTTTAATGAATCTAATGAATTTTCTGTGGTGCAATTGTTACAAATTATCGATGATGTTATACAGAATTGCAACGGTGCGTTTTATATTATATTTTGGGCGTTTTAATTAGTTTGTTACAGCAAATACAATAAATCCACAAGCACAGCAGCGTCCATTGCGTGAACATAATGCACCGAAAAGGAAGAAACAACAAGAGACAACAAATAATAAATCATCAAATGTTGACAATGATAACTTGGATGAAATAGCGTCAGTGTTATGTGAATTGCAACAATTACGACATCAATTAATGCAAATGAATACAAATAAACATCGCTATACAATGCGATTTGTATGGTGTGATAGTGCATTTACACGGGCATATGAAATGGGTGATTGGATTGTATTGGATAATGTGAATTGTTGTAGGTATGATGAAATGGTTATAGTGTTTTGAATGAATTTATGATTTATGATTTTGTGATTTAGCTCGGCTGTATTGGATAGATTGAATGCCGCATTGGAACCGAATGGGGAATTGATGATTGCTGAACGGGGAAGTTGTAGTGCATCGCGTATTGTTCGTAAACATAAGGATTTTCGGTGCTGTTGTTTTTGTTGAATGTTTGTCAATTCATTCGTTTTAATTTTAGGATATTTATGACACAAAATGCACATTATGGTAATGTGTCACGTGCAATGCGTAATCGTGTTAATGAAATATATGTTGAGGATGAATGGATATTGAATGAACGTGATGCTGTTGGTGTATTGATGGAACATATGAGACATATTGATATTGGTGACAATAAACGAGAACTTGTGCAATTTGTGTATCGTGTTTATCGTAGTTTGATTGATGATTGTAAAAGTGTTGTTGGTATGTTGAATATTTATCTGCGATGTGTATATTGTTTGTGCTTTACAGACACACAACTACATGTTCACGCATATGATTTATTGTTGGCCGTACAGCGGGCGTGTGCGTCGTTAGTTGGACGTAATGATTTTGTGGAGATGATAACGAATGTACAAAACAATGAACAGAAAACATGGCAACGGCATCCAGTCTTGCGTGATTTACGTACAACATTTTTTGGGCGGATTGATGTAATTTATATTTGAGTGATACGCATAATTTCATTTTGCAGAAATCAGACGATCAACTATTCGAACGTGTTTGCATGGCGGCATCAACGGCAAACAGTGATAATGAAGAGAATTTGATTTTTGTTCCCGAACAAATGTCATGGATTGATTATCAAATCAAAATGCTGCAATTATGTGCAAAAAGGAATTCACAAATCTATGGGTGGGTGTTTAAAGGATATACAGCTTATGTTGATATTATGTATTTAGCGTTAATTATTCAAAATTGGCAATACTCAATACAGATGTGCAACATTTATTGGAACAGATCAGTGCTATTGTGCATGGTGGGTGCTGATTTGGTAAAATGAAATTTATATGAATTTAATTTAGAATTTTCGCCTTCATTCACATCATCATGTCAATCGCTGTGTGCGCATTTTCGAAATATTTCACCAACAACGCGATGGAATTTGAATAAATATTCGTGTAATGAAACTGAAATGAAACGAATTAATTGGTGAGTTTGATTGAAATCAAAATTGATAAGGTTCAATAAACAGGTTGAAAACACAAATGATGTTGATATTGATACAAGCTGATATTCACAAATGTTATGCATCGCAAAGAGTTAGTGGTAGTGCATTGCAACAATCAAAATATTTAACTGAACGTATGTTTTATGTTTCCAATTTCAAGATTTCATTCATTTTATAGAATCGTCTGCTGTTGATTCACCATTGAAACATTTGTTGCACGTCTACAATACATATGAATCGTTTATTTTACAGCAATTGCGTACATTTACAAGTATTGGCAATGTTGAGGTTTGTGTGTAATAATATGATAAATTATTAATGAACTTACAGTTCAACAATCTACTAACAAGTATTTATGATATGCATGTGGCATTGGTATTATGGAATCAACAATTAACATTTGATGGAATTGCATCGCAGAATGTACAACAGATTTTATCGGCTGCCATGTATGAGAATATGTTTCGGAGGGTTTATGACAAATTTGTGCCACAATTATTGAACACTGTTGGAATGTGGGTTTACTGTCTTTGCAGTTAGAGATGATTTGTAATTATTCTGTTTGCAGAAATGATTTTACACGTGCCTGTGATCATATGAATGAATGTTATGGTGGCAATGAAACACGAGTCTCAGTGCAATTGTATGATATGCTGATTCGACACGCGTTTTGTGCGAAACAAATGCCACGAACGGTGGATGAGTATGATATAAGGCAAAGTTGTGCTGTTATTTTGGATCAGAATTTGAAGGCGCCAACAGATTTACACAGATTTCTTAATGGTTTGTTTGTTTGTTTTGCTTGATTTGCTTGATTTACTCGTTTATAGATGAACCAACAGTTGGTGCGATGCGCACGCTTCTACAACAATTACAACAGGAATTGGTTATGAAATCACCAGAAAATAAACAAGAAGAAACGAAATTTGCAACATTATTTCAACATTTTCAAACACAACTTTGTCGTCTTTACTGCGGTTCGTATCCAGTTTCGTCGATTGGCAACACATGTTTGACACAATTATTGCATTCGCCGTCGAAACATTTAACATGGGCATTTTTGCACTTATCAACTGAACATTGTGGTCGCCTTTTGTCGCTCACACAACCGATTCAATGTGATCATAATAATTCTGATTGTGAGGATACGGTGCGTTTTGTTTATTTCTACTCAAAATTTATAATTATTGTTGCAGACAATGAGCGTATTATCCGATTCGAAATGTGATATTTTGACGCGACTTTTACAACAATTATGTGAGCATTATGCATATGATTTGTGCAATATTCAATCGGTGTTGACAATTAGAGAATCGTTATTTGTGCAAACAGATTTACAACGATTATTACAATTATTGATTGCAAATGCATCATTTGTTGATTATTCACATCAACGGGCAATGTGGGTTCTTGTAATTGTTTGATGGACGTCTTATTTATGTTTGCAGGTCGTTCATCCGTACACGTGCAATGGATGTGATATCAGTTGTGAATTGTCACGCAGATATGACAATACAAATTTGTGATAAATCAAATTGGTCGAATATTTGTTCATCATTAATGACATGTTTACAATTGTTTGTGCCACCGGTGTTTATGCAAGATCCAATTGTTGACATTGAAGCACAACGTAGAGTGTTAATTCATAAGGTGTGGCATCTGTTTCACTTTTTGCAAAATCTAATTTTCACTTACAGCAAATATTAATTGCTGATGAACTACAATTGACACGACATTATTCACAGTTGATATGTGGACGGGATGATACATTATTATCGTGTGATGATATATGCTATAGAAGTGCTATGATTGCAATGGATGAATGTGATGCGGAGTTGGTTGAGATTAGTGAACAGGTGTGGCCATCACGACCGTTGGATACGGTGAAATATGTGAGTTGTTTTGGTTGATATTTGTTGTGGTTGATGATCTTGAATTTTTTATTTCAGTTTACGAAAATCGTGCAATATCTACGCTCGTTTACTGACACGTCGAATTCATTATTGATGCCAATATTTGATGCCGATAAACGATTGACACAAAAAGATGGTGCAATTTTACGTTCTTGGTAATGGATTGATTTTGTTCCAATTGTTATTGTGTGTTTATTTAAGGCGCCGATCAGTTCACACAGCATTGACAACGTTGACATCAATGGATGCAAATAATGTAACATTAACAACACAATATCACGACGATATTTGTGTACCATTTGTTTCTGTTTTATCGTTGTTGGCTGCATGTGTTGATGCGTTAATTTCGTCGACGACATTGGCGGAACAATTGGTGTGTTTTTATGTTTTTTATTGCTTTTATTTTGTTGCAGACAATAAAGGACATTCGTATTAACGGCGCATTTGACGAGATGACCGAATTGAATACATACGTTGAAATGTCGTTAGGCGAACAATCGTTACTACCACCAAAATTGCAATATGAGTATGTTGTTTGTATCAATTTGACGGTGAAATAATGTGTTTCCTGTTACAGTTTGGCAATGTGGTGTATTGCACATAATTTGTGTCATTCAATCGTACAACAATGGTTATGGTGTGTGTGGCGAACGATTTGTTTACATGATGCTGAAAGTAATGAAGATGAACCGTCGAAATATGTTTTGTATAAACCGGCAAAAAGGAAGCATGATGATGAAGATGATGCTGAAGATGTGAATGCACTGTTTCCAGATTATTCGAATGAAATTCGTCATGGTATGTTGTGTTGTTGTATTGTCACGTTTACATTTTCGTTTCATTAGATGTGTCCGATGATCTTACAATGGAAATTGATAATAACGAAGATGTAAATAATCAACAACAAAAGCACATTGATAATGTGAAATTAACATCAGAACAAGTTGTTACACTAATTGATGCAATGATTGTTGATGATAAGAAATATAATGATCATCAACAAATACGAATGGCAATAATTGATACAACGAACACATTTTATACGATTGGAATGTATGAATTGGAGAAAGATAATAATGCAACATCAGAATTGTATGATGTTCATTTAACAACAAATATATTATCGCATCTGAGTGCTGTGAAACAATTATGTCGATCGACAGAACAACACGAGTTTGGTTGTGCATTTAATGTTTATACGGATGCGCCACCGACAAGAGAGGTTTGTTTATTTATTGCCGAAGTTTTATTTTTTTATTTGCAGCTCCATCGTTTGTGCACACAATTGACACAATTGAAAACTGATGCGGCAAGTTTATTTGATAAATATCCTGATATGGATGCACTGCGTTCAATTATGCTACAATGTGAGAAATTGATGTCAATTGGTGCTGCAACACCGTTGTTACAATTAGCAGCACATATAGAACGTTTACTTGGTGAGTGTTGTCAATGTTATTTGTTGTGATTATTTGTGAATGTTATTTGCAGTTTATGCCGATGAATGGACGCAGCGAGCGCAGAGGGGTGAACGATTTGAAGCGACATTGTTGTCATTACGTGAATTGTTATTACAATGGCGACGAGAACAAGTGCGAACATTTGGACGCACATTGGAGCATATTCATAAGAATTCACATGTTGATACGATTTTGGCGGCTAAAGGGATTTTGCAGTTCGTGTTTGATAAATTGATGGATTCGGTGAGTGCGATTGAGGAATTTTGTGGGATTGATTTGCAGAATTCTCCCGAACAAGAACATCGTTCGTCGTTATTATTGGCAATGTGTGTTGAATGGATGCGGTATGCCAGTTTATTGGATTTCGAGTCACGATTGTGTGTGCTGAAATTATGTGTTCGTATTTTACGATATTCGAATAATTGCTCATCATTGATTGATCGTCTACGTGCATTGTGTGAATATTATACAGTTTGTTTTGTACAACGAATACGTGAAAGGTCGAATACATTGACGGCGGGTGTGAAGAAAGAATTGGAGGTGCGTTTGTGGTAATTGTATTTATATGTTTCTACTTTTGTAGGAATTCATGAAAACGGTAAAGTATGAAAATTTGAATGCATATACGGTGAAAATGTCGGCACTAAAGGCACATCAGCAATTGTTTCGAATGTATCGTAAATATAAGGTAATGAATATTCTGTTTTACGCATTTTTATTGTTTGTCTTTAGGAATTACTATCGGAGCCAGTGACAGGAATATATGAAACGTGTGCACCGTGTTTACCATTGTCAAAAGATTTGAATAATTTGATTTGTATATCAACGCACAATCAAACGTATTGGACAATGCTAGTGGATGAATTGAATTCGTATGAACAAGGACGGTCGCTGACACGTGTTTGTAATTTGATACGAACACAGGTGGGTGTATTCATTTTTGCGAACATTTTACGTGTTATTTGATTTACAGTTGCAAGTAGCAAGCGATGTTGATGCTGTACAACATTTGTGTGAACGTGTTAATGATGTTTTTATTGAATTGTCGAATGATGTTACATATACTGGCACTGCAGAAGATCAACAGAAACTGTATTCACATAAACGATCGATAAGGCAACGACAATTGACGGATTTGTTGAAATTGTTGAAAGGTTTGGGATTTTGTTCATTTTGTGTACTTTATTTTTATAGACACTGGTCTGTCACATCGTTTGGGTTTAAAAATCGACGATGAACTTTTGTCGACACAATTAACAACAGATGTGAAAGTGATGCTGTTGAATGGCAATATATCAACAACAACAAAGGAATTATTATTACCAGCACAACAGATATTATTGACAATAGCGCAACAACGAACATGTACACTGCGCGTATTGAATCATAAACCGCATTCGACAATGAATTTACGATTGATACAAATTGCACGTGGATTGACGAATAGGACGACACAAATATGTGCACAATTAATGGAATGTATGACAAGTGTTGGCGATGAATTGATGTCGTTGAGAAGGTGTTCTATTTCGTTTGGGGATTTGTTGGCGGATTTGCAAATTAATCAGATTGGTTTGTGGTTTTCATTGTTGCTTGTAACATTATTATTTACAGCTGCACCCAAAACACAATTGCATACATTGTTAATGTATGTTCATGATGAATGTTGTCAAATGAAATCGTATTTGTGTCGACATGTTGATATTGTGAAATGTATGAATCAAGATATTGGCGATGACATTGTACAGCCGCCGATATGTGATGATGATAGGGAGATTTGGTGAGATTTATTTGACTATTTTTTATGTGTTTTATAATGTTTTGCTGTTTCAGTGCCACAGATGATGATAGGAGATTTGTTGGAATGACACGCAGTGAACAAGAGGAAATGTTGCGGAGATGTGATGTGGCACAAAAGGAGATTGATTTAATGAGGATACAATGTGAACAAATGGATGTTGAATGTATGAATGATGATGTCTATGTTAATCGGTGAGTGGATTAAAATATGGGGATTTAATGATTATATTTGTTTTATTTAGAATCAAAATACACACGCTATGTACAACAATTGTAACAAGTGTGCAAACATTGTATGATAATCTGTCAGCTGATGAAATGTTATTTAATGGTCGTGTGTTTTGCACAAATTTGCGTACGGTGTGTGCAATATTGCAACAGATTGATGAATATGTGACAAGATTTGAAATGGTGCGTATTGTCGATTTATTTGCAAATTGCATATCCATTTTGTACAGGATACAACAACAGCAGAGTTGTCCAATGTACAAGATTCATTTGATTGGACAACATCACGTGATGAATGTATTACAAATGCGTTGTTATTTACACAGCATATGTACAATTTGATTTGTGATGAACGACGAATGAGAAATGAGACGTCGATTAAAGATTTACAGAAGATATTTACAAATACAAAAGAGAGAATGCAATGTGTATGTTTTGTTTTAGATTTGTTTCAAATTATCATTTTGGTGATTGCAGTTTTCCACATTTCTACGGGCTACATTTGTGAGTGTTATACAAAATGCAAAATCGTCGACAATTGCGCTATCAATAAATGAAAATGAGCGTTTTTGTAAATTATTAGCATCAATTGTTGATGTGGCACAATGTTGTTTCGATTCGATGGTGCCTGTACAATTGCATACGTATGATTTGGTGTCACATTTGATTGTATTGTTTGATGTCTTGGCGCGTAATGTACGTTTTATTGCATTTGATTTATATATAACTTGTCTATATTTAGGGAATCATATCACCACCACCACAACAATCTGATGATAAAAGTGGTGATAAACAGAAGACAAAGTTTGATTCGAATCAAGATGCCGCTGGTTTGGGTGATGGTGAAGGGGTGAATGATGTGACAGATCAGATTGATGATATGTCACAAGTGGAAGGATTGAAGGGGGATGAGGTTAGTGTTTCCATAAATTGTAATTTGTCTATATCTTGTTGTTTTTTAGTCAACAGCACCAACATCAGCAATTGATGATAAACATGAACAAGCGCCAATTGATATGGAGGATGATTTTGATGCACAATTGGAGAATTTGAATTTGGATCAGGATTATGGTTTGTTGAATTTGGTGCTGGGTTAGTTTTATGAATGTTGTTGTTTTAGAATCGGACAACGATGAACAGGAGAAGGATAGTGAACAGCCAGATGCACGTATGAATGAATTGGAAGAGAATAATGAAGAAAATGAAGAGGAACAATTGGATCCACATTTATGGGATGATGAAAAGGCAAAAGATGAGAGTGCGAAACAGGATCAACGTATGTATTTATGTTTCAATACGTTTGTATTGAATTTGTTGTATTTATTTTAGGTACGAATGCGGCTACGGAACGGACGGATGAAATGTGCGCAAAGAGTAGTGGTGAAGAGAAGGAGATTGATAATGAAAATACAGATGAGACAGGTGATGATAAGAATGATGATGACGATGTGGAAACTGTCGATGAAAATAATCAAAATAATCGGGATGGTTTGTTTTATTGATTTTGTGTATTTAATTTTATTATTTCTGTAGATCAACAGCCGGATAAGAGTCAGTTGGAGGATGTTGATGATAATAAAGAGAATGATGATAAACAAGATAATGAAGAAATGGAATTATCTGATGATGTTAGCATTGGTGGTGATACGATTGATTTGAGTGGTGATGATGATAATGCAAAGGATGATAATGTTGATGACACAATTGATATTGATGATGACATGAATGATAAACATGATGAGAAACAGGATGGTTTGTGCGGATTGGTTTGTTTGTTAAGTTATTGCAATTGCAGACAATCAGACAACGGATGAACAACAACAACAACCACAAGTTGAAAGTGCAGTAAAAGAGCAGCAGCAACGGAGTACACCAGATACAATACAAGCATCGACAAGTGGTGGTACGGACAGTGTAACAAATAATGACAATCAAGAGTTAATGACACCGATGAATGATTTGAATGAACAACAAATGAATGAAAATGAAATGAGTAACGATATTCAGCAGCAACAGTCATCATCAACAGCAATGTCAGCGAATGCGAATCAATCACAGGGCAATGAAAGTCAACAAACCGGTCAACGTTCAGCACAACGTCGTGGTCGTGGTGGGGAAGATCGACATGAAAATGAAGCAAAACGGCAGAAAAGGACATTAGTTGAGCAGTCGAAAAAGGATGTGGAACGACGACGTGTTGTTGATGGGGAAGATGATGATGTGATTGAATTGAGCGGGGATGAAGGGGATAATAATGACATGAATGAGTATCAACATAAATTAGGATTGAGTGAACGGGAGAAGGAGGTTTGTGTGCTGGGATACATATTCTTATTTTATTTGTAATTATTAATTGTTTGAGGTTATGACCGCCGCTAGTGAAATGGAAGCACGTGAACAGCGCCAACTGCATAGTGGTGACACTGAACAGGATGTTGTTGATATGGATGATGATGATGATGAAGGTGAACGTGACAACGAACAACAGGTGTGGTTTTGGCTTTGTTTAAAGTTTGTTAATTTTTATGTTTTTTAGAAAACTGGTACAACAACAGAGAAAGTATTAACATACAATGAACATGTTGCTGGTGTTATTGCATCGAGCGAATTAATCGAAAAAGAACACGATTTGATGCATATGAATGATAACGTAGAAGAGAATGTTGTCGCTGGTGATGTATTATCCAGTACATATCATTCATCAATTGATTTCTATAGACATGTATGTTACATTTCATCATTCAAGTATTCAATTCTCCATTTTAGGCACTTCGTATCGGTGAGTATGATGCTGAACGTGCTGATACGGAATTTGAACGGATGCATATTGAGAATGCAGAATTGATTGATACACATATGGCGACACGATTGTGGAATAGATGTTGTGCGTCAACACAAATGTTGGCTAGTGAATTGTGTGAATGTCTGAGGATTGCATTGGAACCAACAAGTGCAAATAAATTACAGTATGTTATTTGATTATTTATTTAATATTGGATATATTTGTTCGTTTCAGAGGTGACTATCGTAGTGGGCGACGATTGAACATGCGGCGATTGATACCATTCATTGCAAGTGGTTATCGTAAGGATGCAATATGGTTGCGACGTACGCGTAAAGATAAACGGGATTATAATGTCATGATTGCATTGGATGATTCGGCATCGATGAGGGATCATAAAACTATGATGGTGCGCGCATTAATTGTTGCACATCATTATTAACACTTTATTGTAGATGTGCACAGATACACTGGCAGTGCTGTGGCAGGCAATGTCACGTGTACAGATTGGTTCATTGGGAGTGTGCTCATTTGGTGCTGCGACACGTTTGTTGCATAGTTTTGATTCACCGTTGACAGATGCGAATGCAGCTGAGTGTTTGAGACAAATGACATATGCACAAGCACATACGAATGTTCAATTGGTATGGGGGAATGATTTAATTTCATGTGAAATTTATTGCAGTTATTAACAACGTGTACGTCGTATATGCGCAAAATGTGTGCTACATCATCGGAACAATATTCATCGGCATTGCCCACACAATTATTATTTATTATTGGTGATGGTAGAAATGTTTTTGCACACGGCAAACAAAGTTTGATTGATTCGATACACGTGAGTTTTTGTCGTTTGTTTTATAGGAAATGTTTGATTCTTTTGCAGACGGCCATTGCAAGTGGCATATTTCCGGTGTATGTTATTTTGGATAATAATGTGAGTGGTGGTAAGCAGAGTATTTTGGATGTACGCGATGCAAGTATTGATGCCGTTAGTGGTATGTTGTTTTTTGTTGGATCATTCTTAATTTATCACCGTTTATTTATTAGGTCGTCTAACAATGCAATCGTATATGCAATCGTTTCCATTCCCATTTTATACAGTTGTTTCCGATTGTCGACATTTGCCCGCTGTTGTTGGCGATGCATTACGACAATGGTTTTGTATGATTACAGATTTGTGATTCATGTGCACAAGGTGATCATTTGTTATTGTGATTTTGGGGGTTGTTGTTATTTTGTTATTTGTTAAAGATTTAATATTTTGTTGTTGATTTTCATTTGTTGTTATTGATTGTTATTGAATGAAAGAGAGTTATTATACAGTTGGATAAGGTAAATGTGTTAGTTGTTTTGCGTATTTCATCGATGCGCCACAGTAATAAAACGTTCAAACTACATGAAGATGTTGTCAAAACAAAGAACGAACGTCGGTAAATATTGCATCTATTCCCGCTATTCGAAACAAGCAAAACCGGGTGTTGTTCGGGTTTGCGGGTACCCGAAGACCCGTACTTGTTCTCTTCGGTACCTTTTAGGTACCCGTGACCCGAACAGCACCTGCCTGCCGTGTTTGCGTTTCTCCAATTTTTCGAAATTTTCATTTTCTTATTTGGTTTCATTAATTTCCTACTTTTCAACATGCAAAAAGTACCAAACACTGATACTAGCACCAATAGTAATCCGCCACCACCAACAATACAACAACAGTTACAGCAGGCAATTCAAGACGAAGAAGAAACCACACGACTTGCAGCCGAGGCCGCTGGCGTTCTGGCAGCAGCCCAAGCGGCTGCAGCCCGCACCGAAGCAGCGCGCGTCGCAGCAGAGCAACGACTACAGGCACTGCAACAGCTGGCTGCACAACAAGTTTGTTTGATTCCAATCCTTTTTTCAATTTTCGGCCATTCGGCTCTACGTTTTCGGCTCAAAAATTTGTCTACAAAAATAAGATTTCGGTTCAAAATTTGTCGAAAACGTTAAATTGAGTATTTAAGCTCAACGATTGCAGAACGTGTTCTCAGCTAAAGACAGTGGCTAATGTTGGACTTGTGTGCTGTTGTTGGAATTGTAGTACGAATGATAAAATAACACCTGTTAGCATGTATATTGAGAAATTTATGATTTAATTCATCGTTGATCTCGATTTGTTGTTTCGCTTTTGAGTAAATCCAATTTGTTCGTTTACATAACTGTTTGTCGTGCGCTAGTGCGTTGTTCTAGTCAATTGAAGCGCTGTGTGTGTGTGTGTGGGTGCGTAGCTTCGTTACTCAGTGAGATTCTCACCAATCCTAGTTGCGTGCATTTTTTTCTAAATTTTTGCTGCTTGTTCCTGCGGTTACTGCATTGCCTCCAAACCACGCTTGCGCTTAGGTAGACGCTATAAGACTGATGACCTGTATAAATGATATGATAAACTTATCCATAACATATTGTGCATGTCATAAACTACCGCTGAGCTGTCTATCTAACACATTGTCAGTAAAAAAACACTTTGTTGTCGTAGTTTTTGGAAGGTAAATAAGCTAAAATTTCTATGACATTATACATCTTTAATATCTCAACCTGTGTACAGTAATTTGAACGTCACCGGTTTTTAATAGACGGAATTCAAATTAGTGAGCAAACAATATGAAAACATTTTAAAGTTAATCACATGAAACTGAGGTACAGTGTTATTAAAATTTGCATAAAACTACGGTAATGTTTAAAAATGACCGTTTTTAAAATGCGGTGGTTCTTTCCGTTGTTACCAATCGTTGGCGCAGTTAGTGTTTAGTTTTATTCGAGGTTATTGTTGAAGTTGATAATAAACGTGGGTATTAAGTATTAAAAGAAACTAAATTAGCGTATATTCAAGTCGATAACATGTTTTGGGTTAGTGCGCTGTTTGATCGCAATGGTCCGTTGGCGTTTGTTTGGTTCGTTTGTTTTCGTAGTTCAATATTTGGTTGTTGCAGGGCCGCCGCTCATATGGAAAAGGCAGGACTGTTGAAGAAGAAGCGTAAATGTCTCACAACCGATATCCCGCGTGTCTGGTATATTTCGTTTTGCTTATTCTTGTTTTCGATTTTCGTTCGTTGTTATTAGTAATTTCACAATATTCCATTTTGCAGTCATCTCATTCAAAAATGGAATTACACGCCGACGAGTAATAAGTCACAGCCGCCGCCGCCAGTTGAGGACAAGATAACGAAGAAAAAGAAGGTTGGTGGTGTTGATTTTGTTCAACAAACGTGTTTATATTAGACCGTCGAAGAACAGCAACAAGATGAAGATGAAGGATCAGATGTGGAATTGGATGAGACCGAATCGGATATCAATGACAATTACATGGCTAATGCGAGTCAACAGCAACGTGAACAAATCCGTGAAGCTGTCAGGAAAGAAAAGATTATCAAGAGTCTCGCGTTGCGCACAACAAGTCATCTCATGTTTGGTGTTATTGTTATTTATGAAATGAAAGTTCGCGATGTGTATAGTATGTTGATTTTAATTTATGTTTATTTCATTTCGATTTGCAGTCGACGCTGAACACATGTGGGGATTATTATTGGGATTGCGCAAACAGAAACAACGTGAGGCCGTTGTGAAGACAACGTTTGTTCTTATACTTTTTGTTAATCCTTTTGTAGATCAGACGCATTGAATTTGGCCGAGGCCGATCCATTGAACGATTCGTTTAGTTCAATACGACTGCGAAGCAAACGACGTGGTCAGCATTCGTTGCAAACACCGATGAATGGTTTTGAGGAATTGGTGCGTATTATTTTACTTTTAACATTTATTCTTGCGTGTTTAGGATGCATTTCTACGCGCAGAATTTGTTGACGTTACACAAGGCTATTTGGCAGATTTGGATCGTATGAATGTGGGTTGATTGTTTGTAATGTAATCGTTTCAGAACACTCATACACATGCGGACGCTCTGGAACACTCGAATGTGGAAGCGATGCGTGCACAACAGTTAGGCGATGAGTCTGGTTTCGATGGTAATAAAAATTTAATATTCAACATTTCTATCACATTAAATTAATCCAGTTCATTCACGCAATCGTGCACATACAAATACGATAACAATGCGCGATCACACGGCACGAACAGTGGATGATACAATGGATATGATGGCACCAATGGGTGGCACGTTGTTGAATGATGGGTTGCATGGGGGTGATCAAACTGGCGATTATTTCCAAGATTTGCCACAATATGATGTGGCTATTGATCAGCAGTTGATGCAGGCCACAGTTGATGGTGTTGCTGTGCATGAAGAACAGGTTTGTGTTTGCAAGGTTTTATCGTCAATTTTATCCTTTTCCAATTCTAGCCAATGCAACAAGTGCCCGAGATTATTATTGAACCACCGCCAATGGACATTACTGAAGGACAACAACAGCAGATTGTACATGAAGAAGTGGTCGAACAAGTTGCACAGGAACAACAAATTGAAGATGCTGTCAATGAATCGATGCGTAATCGTAGTGTAAGTCGATTTTTATTTTATTTTTTTTAATTTTTAGAATGATGTGTTGCATTTGGAGGAGTTGCCTGAACAGAACTCACAGCGTGTGGAGCGTCCCGTGGGCGGACGTCATCGTCGTCGTCGTGTTGCATTTGATGAAGTTAAATCGTTCGATCGTGATATATTAATTGCGGGAATGGTGTGCTTGTTTCTTTTTCTTTGTCTGCAAACATTCTTTTAGGCGGACTACACGGACTTACATTTGAGTGACGACGAGCGCGCTGAATTTCTCGCTGTGCCACCCGAATTTCTAATGAATTTGAAACGTGCTCAGCGTCCGTACAATCTGGCACGTATTGGTGTCGACAATTTCAAAAATGCACGTGTCCGTAATGATATTTTGAATGAACGGGAACTTGGTGCGCTGTGTATTCCATTTGTTGCAACAACCATATTTGTTAGATCGTTGTGGCAACAATGCAGTGCACTACATGTTCGATACATTTGCTGAAGATTATCAAATGCAATTGTTGTTTGACATGCCCGAATATCAAGAGGAATTGCAATTGGACAGGATTGTTGAGGGTCAAGAGAATTTACAAATGGTTAATGATATTTTAGTTGGAATATTTATGACAATTTTAGAGTCAACAAGTTGCTGATGAACGTGCAATGCAGGATGGGAATTTGTTGGATGGCACGGTTGCAAAGGTGTTGTTGTGTAACTGTTTGTCATGTTTGAATTTGATTATTGCAGTCTGGTTCACAATCGAGTGAACCTGATTCATTGGTTGATGCGGAAACATTGAACAAGAAATTGAAGAATAAGGACGGTGAAAATGAAGACGAGTTGCCACCAAATGCGAAACGTTTGAAGCGAACACGATCGAAGGGGGTACGAATTGTCATTATTTTCAATTATTCTATTCATAATCCAGGCCGAACACGATGCAGATGAGGAATCCACCGAACATGTTCGTGGTGCTCGTACACGCGAACGTCGTTTATCGAAATGTTGGTGTTATGATGTTGTTGGTTATATAGATATTTATGTGTATTTACAGTTGTCGATGGTGACACGGGATTGCGTGCTGGCGATCAGACACCGATTGATGGACAAATGGATGAGGTGAATATGGCGGAGTTGCGATTGAATGCTGAAGGGAATTATGTTGATGCTGATGGAAATATTGTTGATGTGCCGATTAATGGTTGGTGTTGTGTTTTTTAATTGTTTTTTATTCTTCTTTTCGTTGATTATAGAGGAATTGGCGAATCGTGAACAAGATGATACACGTGCTTCGCGTATGCAACGTGAGGATACACCGATTACGTGGCTACCAAATGGTACACTGCCAACAATGCAAATTTGGCGATTTACAAATGAAACTGAACGGGATTTGGTGTTGTATGTTTATTTGTGAATTATTTATTTATTTGTAATTGGTTGTAGAAATGTGCGTGCTGAATGTGTGGCATCAAACGATGGTTGGGCGGTGTTTCAGAATTGTTATCCACCAGTACACACCAGTCAAGTTCAGGCGGCTAAGTTGCTGCATATGTTGTTGGGTGAGTGGAATTTATTGTTTTGCATATTTTGTGTTTGTGTGTTGTCAGATTTGAAACGTCGTCGCGTGTTTAGTTTGAAACAGGAACATGGCGATCATTTGATTCGTATCAAATTGGATGTTGGTGCTGAACAATTGTTGAAAGAGTGATGAAGATATGTTGTTTTATTTGGAAATATTGTTGAGGTTTGGTGTTGTTTTTTTTGTTTTTTTACTTTTGTTTTGGTGTTTTTATCGCTTTTGGCTGTTATCGTAGTTTTTCATTTTGTTTTGCAATCGTCGCCTGTTAAGCAATATTTATCGTTTTTGTTACAAGTTTATATGTTTTACAGTTTATATATACCGATCTAGCATTTCTCGTCAGCAACTTGCAGTTTTCTCATTACTCTCATTACTGGTTTGTCTGACTAAAAACATCGGGTACTGTTTAACATATTTGTTGCATTTGTTAATAAATTGCGTTTGTTAATCTGGCTAGACTAACAATTAAAGTAAAATGGGTGAAATAATTCGCTTAACAGTGACGGAAGCGGAGGCCACCAGTCACGAGATAAAGTGTCCAATATAATGTGACTGGATACCCACTCTACGGTATATTGGTGTTTTTATTGCTAAAGAAAAAAATGATTCGTTTAGTTAGGATGTTGTTTTCCTTAACTGATGCTTACAAAGCTTTGTTGTGTTGTCTACTAGTGCCAACTGCTAAATTTACAGCAGACGCAAATAAACAATAGTAATAGTAAAAGATGCGCCGTGTCATTGCCTATTGTTGCCTGGTAACTGCCCATAAGTGCACAGCGTACTGAGCCTAGTGCATGTTGGTTCTAACACTAAACAAACACTAATTTTGCAAACAAAAATCGCACAATAGTTAGCGATAATTACTTGACCAATTTTTCTGGCAAGTGTTCAATAACGTTTGAAATTGTCCAGCTGCTACGATAAAGATGGTCGAAAAACACAAGCACGACATTATTTATTTTAATACAAACTCACTGTTGGCACGCGAAAAGCAAGTGAGACTGAAGGCCGCCTTAGCAACGCAATATCTTCATAACATTGTTATACTCACGGGTACGCGCTTCGATTACGCATTACAGGATTCACACTTGTACGATTGCAAACAACACAAGATCTACCGCGAGGACAGACCAAATGGTGGCATTATGGTTTTTGTGCCCACCTGTTTATATGCGGAAAGGAACGTGCTGAAAAATGATGGGAAAATTGTTCATGCGCTGTCATTCAATGTCGACATATATGGAAAATCCACTCCTATCAATATTGTTGTGCTACATAGGCATAAAAGGGCGGACAATAAGGAGATTGAAAACATCTTGTCGGACATAATATCAGACTCGGCGCAACCACGCCAGCGTGAAACAGTCTATGATACCGCTGACAATAAATCAATAATCATTTTCAACGACATTTGCGACACCGTGACCCAGCGCTCTGATGAAGTTATGCAAAAGCTTGTTTCCACTGAGTTTTGCAATATCGAAATTGTTAATTGCACGTCCAGTGATATCTGTGAGAGATTGGTGGACAGTCGCATGTGCACATATGAACGCACTGAAAGTGAAGAGAAGCTAATAAGATGTGTTGACAATATAGAACGCGTACAGGCGGCACTAAGTTGTGAATGGATCGTGTGCTCGTTAAAAACACGCAATCGCTTTCGTTGCAAGTCGGATAACATTGAATTCTGGAAATCTATATTGTTGTACCTGATGTACGCATGTTTGTTACTTTGTTGCCTTTCTGTGTTGGTATTAGTTAATTTCATTTTAAATGAATATATATATTTAATATTTATTATTATATATATATTATTATTATATATTATATATATTATTATAATATAATTTAATATATTTCATTTTATGATAATTTACTATACACTCTTACGTGTACTCGCTATAATTATTTTTCTAATAATTTTCCTGTACAGTAAAGTACAGAACTTAGCATACTTCAACTAAACTTATTTTATCCTCGCTATTCCTGTGAAACTAAGTATTAACGGTACTACATTGTATTGGTTAACTTGAAAAATAAAAAGTTTGCATTTTATTTCAACAAAAGAAAAAATTGTCTCAAGTGCAGGTTAGAATTAGAAAAAGGAGGAATTCAGATGAAAAAGCTGTTCCACAGCATAAAGAGGTCACAATATCTCCATTTCAATCAGAGAAGTTCTGTATAAAAAGATGAAATCAATTCAAGTTCGGTAAAAAGCGAATTGGAAATGGCTTGAATAAGGAGCGCCCACCGATATTGGGCGAATTTCATCCGTAGGAAGGGAAGAGTTCCCC
>JADMIO011583390.1_pt1 | contig 51098 bp, 48 predicted proteins | sample 8958161 | NCBI WGS metagenome assembly JADMIO01 (sample SAMN16585339, study PRJNA669376) | soil metagenome | isolation source: Crop rotation soil | place: USA: Cullars Rotation, Alabama | collected 2011 | reverse complement strand
CACCGGCTTCCTGTTCAGCGACTACGTGCGCAAGACGGGACATCTCACGCTGGAGGAAGCGGTGAAGAAGATCACCGCCGACACCGCCGACATCTGGGGCCTGAAGGATCGCGGGCGCATTGCCGAGGGGTTGGCTGCGGACATCGTCGTGTTCGATGCCGATAGCATCGGGCGCGGCGAGGAGCGTCCGGTGTTCGACATGCCGGGCGACGGCATGCGCTACACCCGCGGCGCCACCGGCATCGATACGGTGATCGTGAACGGCGAAGTCGCTTACGCGGATGGTGCATACAAGGACGCGAAAAGCGGCGTCGTCTGCGTCGGTTAGACGAACCTCAGCGCGGCGAGTTCGGTGCGGAGCAGCGTGCGGCCGGTTGCCGGCGGCATGACGAGTTGCGGGCGCTTGAAGTCGCTGATCGCGCCACCCATAACCAGCACATTGCCGTGCGCACGACCTTTCACGCTGAGCACGCGCACGTTGGCCCACGCGCTTTCCATCAGGCGGGTGAGGCGGCGGACTTTGCGATCCCTGGCGCCGTCGGCCATCACGTTCGCGATGAGGAAGCCGCGGCGCGTGAGGCGTGAAGCGGCGAGCGACATGAAAGCCTTCGTCTGGAACTGGCGCGGGATGCTGTCGCGGCTATAGGCGTCGAGCACGATCGCGTCGTAGCGATGTGCGCTCGCTGCGAGGAACGCACAGCCGTCGGCGACATGACATTTGACGCTCGGCGGCAATCGGAAGTGCTGGCGCGCTATGGCAAACGACGTCTCGTTGATGTCGAGCATTGTGACCTTCACGCGCCTCGCCCGCAACATGGTCGCGAGGGTGCCCCCGCCGCAGCCGATCAGCAGGACATCGCGCACCTTTGCCTGCAACAGCAGCCCGAAAATCGCGTGGATGTAGTCGGCAAGGCTGATCCCGTTCGGGTCCGCCATGCTCTGCTCGAGGCCGTGCTGCAGATAGCTGATCTGGCCGGCCTTGTTGTCCTGCAAGATCGCGACCGCGTCGGCGGCGGCCCGGCGGGCTTGAGGTTTCATCGCGATGGCAGGCCGGTGTTCGTGTGATGCGCCGGAATTGGGCCAAAATCATCGCGAACCCGCGGCACAGAGGCAACAAAACAATTTGTCGCCTCTCCCGACGGAACGGGTGGCCGCGGCCCCCGTCTTGCCGTTACGCTTGCGGCACAAGCCATCGATGAGGAGACGACCATGCTCGATTTCGAAATCCCGCCGGAAGCAAAGAAGATTCGCGAGACCGTGCGCCAGTGGGTGCATGACGAGTGCAAGCCGGCCGAGAAGAAGCTGCTCGACGGCGGCGACTACAAGACGATCCTGGGCGAGCTGCGCAAGAAGGCGCGCGAGCGTGGCCTGTGGTGCCCGTTCATCCCGAAGGAACATGGCGGTATGGGCCTCGGCCCGCTCGCCAATGCGCTGGTGCAGATGGAGCTCGGCGAGAGTTATCTCGGCGCGCTGTCGATGAACACGCAAGGCCCCGACGATGCGACGATGATGACGCTGCTTGCGCACGGCACGCCGTTCCAGAAGGAGAAATTCCTGAAGCCGCTGCTGAACGGCGAGAAGCGCATCTGCTACTCGATGACCGAGAAGGCGGCGGGTGCCGACGCCACCGGCATGCAGACGCGCGCCGTGAAGAAGGGCAACGACGCCTACGTGCTGAACGGCGAGAAGTGGTTCTCGTCCGCAGCCAGCGTTGCCGACATCGCGCTCGTCATGGCGATGACCGATCCGGACGCGCCGCGCCATCAGCGCTACTCGACGTTCCTCGTCGAGCTGCCGAACCCCGGCTACAACATCAAGCGCGACATCAAGACGATGGCCGCTGAAGGACCGCTGTCGCACATCCTGGGCGGCGGACACTCCGAAGTTGAGATCAAGAACCTCGAAGTGCCGGCGGAGAACCTGCTGGGCGGCGAAGGCCAGGGCTTCAACATGGGCCAGCATCGCCTCGCCTATGGCCGCCTGCGCCACGGCATGCACAACGTCGCGATGGCGCAGCGTGCGCTCGACATGGCGACGGCGCGCGTCACGCAGCGTTCGACCTTCGGCAAGCTGCTCAGCGAGCGGCAGGGCGTGCAGTTCATGCTCGCCGAATGCGCGACGCAGCTCTACATCTCGCGCCTGATGCTGCTGCACATCGCATACAAGGCGGAGAAGGGCCTCGACATCCGCAACGAGAACGGCATCGCGAAGGTCTATCTCGCCAACATGGTGCACAAGGTCGTCGACACGGCGATCCAGCTGCACGGCGCGCTCGGCTATTCGATGGATACGCCGTTGGCCGCCTGGTACACGCACATCCGCTCGCAGCGGCTGGTCGACGGGCCGGATGAAGTCCACAAGTGGACGACGGGCCGCAATGTGATCCGGGCGTTCAAGGAGCATGGCACAACGGCCTCGGCCGCTGGCGGCGATATGCTCTAACATCGGTGCTTATTGGAGAGGCGCCGTCCGATCGGGCGGCGCCTTTTTCATGCCTGCGGCAACGCGTCATCCGGCAGCGCATCGGGGCGTGCGAGACGCGGCCGGGCGTGGCGTATCCAGCGGTAGAGCGCGGGCAGCATGGTGGCAACAATGACTATTTTGATGATGAGGTACACGCCCAAATCCACCGGCAGCAGGATTAGCACTGCCAGCACCGCCGCGAAGGAGATCGTGACGAACGAGAGATTGAGTGCGTAGGACATCGGTGTTGCACCAACCCGTACCATGAGATCGGGATGCGTCCCGGCCTTCGCCAGCACCGCACGGACGAACGGGACATAGGTGGCGCTGCGATCCTCGAAGTCGGCGACCCCGGCGAAGCTCTGGTTGTCCACCTCAACCGTGCGGCCGTCGGTGAAGCTGAGCACCAGATCGTGGCGGCGGGTCTTGAAGCGGGTCGGTGCGTAACCGAGGCGCACGCCCTTCAGCTCCGCCCAAGGGTAGCGCGCCAGCCGCGCGTCGGCGGTCTGCACCACCAGCGCGTCGTCCTCGACACGCCATTCGGTCTCGCCCGCCTCGAACAGGTTGCGGCGCTTTCGGTAGATGACGGTCATGTTGCCCCCGCGGGCACGATTCCCGAAATGGCGGCGCGAGGCAAATCGGCGGGGCTTCGGTTATGGTGATTCCATGAGCGATTTGAACCTGCCGCCGAACGCGTTCCACAAAATGGATATGAGCGACGATGCGGCGTTCTATGCCGAGGCGCGGCTTGTCACCCACATCGACGACGCCGCCATCGCGGCACTGACGCGGTTCTATCGTGAGCGGCTGCCGGCGGGCGGCACCATCCTCGACCTGATGAGCAGTTGGGTGAGCCATCTGCCGGACGACGTGACGTTCGGGGAGGCGATCGGGCACGGGATGAATGCCGAAGAGCTGGCGGCCAATCCGAGGCTCAGCCGGTACTTCGTGCAGGACCTCAATCGCAATACGGCGCTGCCGTTCGAGACCGAATCGCTGGATGCGGTGCTGATCTGCGTGTCGATCCAGTATCTGCAACATCCGATCGGCGTGCTGGCCGAGTGCCTGCGCGTGCTGAAGCCGGGCGGGCAGATCGTCATCAGCTTTTCCAACCGCTGCTTTCCGACCAAGGCCGTTGTGATCTGGCAATCGCTGGGCAACGAAGATCATGCGCGGCTGGTCTCGATGTATTTGCATTGGGCCGGCTTCGAGGCCGTCTCGCCGTATCTGCTGGTCGAAGGCGTCGACAGCGATCCGATGATTGCGGTGTGCGGACGCAAGGGATGAGACGCCGGTTCTTCGTCTATGTGCTGGCGAGCGCGGCGCGCGGACGACCACGCACCTATGTCGGATGGACCAACGATCTCGATGCACGGCTAGACAAGCACAATACCGGGCGCGGTGCGAAGGCGACGCGCGGGCACGAATGGATCCTGTTCTATGCCGAGCGCCACAAATCGCGCATCGGCGCGATGCGGCGCGAATGGGCCCTGAAACACGATCGCGTTTTTCGCGCAACGTTGCGCGACGGCGTGCTCGAGGCGCTCGCCTAGACGATACCGACCACGCCGTTGTCGATCAGCCGTTCGAGGTCGGCGCCGAAGCCGAATTCCTTGAGGATGGCTTTGGAGTGCTGACCGATATCGGGCGCGAGGCGCGGCGGCGTTTTCGCTTCGCCGGCGATGCGCACGGGGCTGTCCACCGTCTTCAGATGCGAATCCTCGATCGGCTTGAAGAAGCGGTTCACCGCGACCTGATCGTCCTCGATGTGCTCGGCGGTGCGCGTGACGGTGCCGACGGGAAGGCCGGAGACCTTGAAGCGCTCGAGCCAGGTTGGCCAGTCCGCGGTGGTGAATTCCTCCGCAAGCAGCGCGGAGAGTTCGACGACGTTCGCCTTGCGCAACTCCTTGTTCGCGAAACGCGGATCGTCTTGCAGATCGGGCCGTTCGAGCAGCGCGGTGAGGCGCGGCCAGTCGCGCGTGTCATTGATGATGGCGAGGATGAACCAGCGGCCGCAGCCGGCGCGATACAGATTCATGAGCGCGCTGCGTTCGCGCGGCGCGGCGAAATCGGCGTTGCACAGTGTCGCCTGCGCATAGACACCGTTGGACCAGAGGCCGTTGGCGAGGAGCGAAGTGTGCACCTCCCCGCCCTTCCCCGTTTTCATGCGGCGATAGAGGGCGCTGACGATGCCGGCGTAGAGCGCGGTGGCGGTGGGATGGTCCCCCATGCCGGGCACCGAAAATCCCGGCGGCGTGTCGGGCGAGGCGCGCACGTGATCCATGAGGCCGGAGCGCGCCCACCATGCGGTGGCGTCGTAGCCGGTGCGATCGGCATCCGGCCCCTCTTCGCCATAGGGCGTGATCGAGGCGTAGATCAGCTTCTCGTTGAGCGGCATCAAATCGGAGGCGCAGAGGCGGAGCTTGCGCCGGACCGGGCCGGGAAAGTTGGTGACGAAGACATCCGCCTTCTTCAGCAGCGTCTCGAAGATGCGCCGGCCGTCGGCATCCTTGAGATCGAGCGCGAGACTCTCCTTGTTGCGGTTGTCGAGGATCCAGCCGAAGTCGACATCGCAGGGCGGGACACCCGGCATGTGGCGGAACTGGCGGTAGGAGTCGCCAACCTCGGGCGGCTCGATCTTGATCACCCGCGCGCCGAAATCGCTGAGGATGGTGGCGGCCGCCGGGCCGGCGATGAAGCTCGCGCAATCGAGCACCAAGAGGTCGCTGAACAATCCATCTGCCATGTGAGCTTCCCCGCCATTTCGCTGCCCACATTAGAGCGCAGTTGAGGCGCGGGGTCATCTCCTTGAATTTGCGAGAGAAACGCGACGGCAATTTTATTGCGGAATTGAACCTCGGTTTTTGTCACCCCTACTCCCTCCCCTTTGCAGATGGGTGGGCTGAGGGACCAAGGACTCTCTTCCGCATTCCACAGCGGCGAATTGTTTTGAAGTTTCTCCCCTTACGCGTCCGTCCATCGCCATTGATGGACTCATCCAATCAGCAGCGTATCTGTAGCCGATACCAGATCGTGTCAGCAGTGTTCGCGCTCTCTGCCGCCAAATAGAGTCCGGTCGCAACAGGAGGCATCCATGGCAGTGAACATTCGCGAGGCGCGGCAGGGGGATGAGAGCGAGGCGGGGCCGATTTGTTATGCGGCGTTCGCGGCGATTGCCAATGCGCACAATTTTGCGCCGGACTTTCCGAGTCCGGAGGTCGCAACCGGTGTCATCGGTTCGATGATCGGCGACCCGGGCGCATTCGGTGTGGTCGCGGAGCGCGATGGCAAGATCGTCGGCAGCAACTTCCTGCACGAGGGCGACAGCATCGTGGGCGTGGGGCCGATCACCGTCGATCCCGGCGTGCAGAACGAGGCGGTCGGGCGCGCGCTGATGGATGCGGTGATGCGGCGCTCGGAAGAGAAAGGCCGCGCGGGCGTGCGCCTGGTGCAGGCGGGCTATCACTGCCGTTCGCTCGCGCTCTATTCCAAGCTCGGCTTCGAGATCCGCGAACACCTGACCTGCATGCAGGGGCCGGCTTTGCGTGTGGTTATTCCGGGCGTTGCGGTGCGCAAGGTAGGCGAGAGCGACATCGCTGCCTGCGATGCGCTGTGCTTTGCTGTGCACGGACATAACCGCTCTGCCGAGCTGCGCGCGACGGTGGCACGCGGCGGCGCGTTGGTGACCGAGCGCGCGGGGCGCATCACCGGCTACACGACAGGCGTTTCGTTCTTCGGCCACACGGTCGGCGAGACGAACGACGATGTGAAGGCGCTGATCGGCGCAGCCGATGCCTTCTTGGGGCCAGGCTTCCTCGTGCCGTCGCGTAACGGCGATCTCATGCGCTGGTGCTTCGCGAAGGGACTGAAGATGACACAGCCGCTGACCTTGATGACGCGCGGGCTCTACAACGAACCGAGTGGAGCGTATCTGCCTTCGATTTTGTATTAGAGCGGCATTCCGTTCACACTAACAAGGCTGCTTTCGCCACCCGAGGTAGCGCTACCAGCCAATTGCATATCGAACGTAGAGGACCACCGCCCAGCCGCACAGCAGTACGAACCAACCGAGGAGGACCTTTAATCCAATGACCGGTTGAGAATGCCCGGCGCGGCGCACACCCATTGTGATCAAGAATGCGGACACAAGCACCGCTGGAATAAAAAGATCAGTGATGGTCTCGCGGTGGACGTAGTCACCGTTTGCTGATGCAGTGAGTTGCAGACTCAGGATCACGAGAACAAGGACGCTGATAACTGGAAAAATTGACCACGCCGAAATTCCAAGACTCTGTCTCCACGAGAGAGGAGAGACTTGCCATTTCAAAATTGGCGCAGAGACGGCTGTCAGTAAGACCGAAATTCCCAGTCCGAAAAATGCTTGAAAGACGAGCAAGCTCCACAAATTCAGCCCCCGCAACATCTGGGTTCGCATCATACTCTGACGACGCGTTACATGCACCACCGATCAGGTGGATGATCCTGGGTCCCCTTCCCTCGCATGACGCGCTGACGCGCGTTCATGCTCGCCGGGGATGACAGGTGAGTGGGTTGCGGTATGCGTTGGCGCGGTTAGACACTCTGTCAACGCGCTCACCCTGATGACGCGCGGGCTCTATAACGACCCGATTGGAGCGTATCTGCCATCGATTTTGTATTGAGCACACCAGTCAGTGCGGAGGTCATTCGATTGGAACGAAGATCGAATGGCGCACCTGTCCCGACACCGCCTTCGACAGATGCCCCTTTCCACTCACGTCTTCGACGAGGATGACTTCGCCGGCCCCGATCACGCGCTTCTCGCCGTCGCTCGCGGTAATTTCGACACCTGCGTCCAGGTTGATGATGAATTGCCGGCGCGGAGCGCGATGCCAGTCGAGGTCGTAGCTACCCGATGTTTCGCGGAAGATGATGCCGGTTGCGGGATGACGAGCGGACATCTTTCCGAAAGGGTGATCGTGTGTCCATTGAACCTCTATGTCGCGGAAGTGGGACTCACCTGAACTGTCTTCATAGAGATTGTGGATGCGCATGCCCGTCTCCCGTGTTCTGCCTCGTAGTTACACCCGTTGCGTCTTGAGCCATGCTAGCGCGCCGTTGGCAGCGGCGGCACCGGTGGCGAAGCAGGCTTGCAGGAGGTAGCCGCCGGTGGGGGCTTCCCAGTCCAGCATTTCGCCGGCCGCAAAGACTCCCGGGAGGGAGCGGAGCATCAGGTGTTCGTCTAGTGCTTGGAATGCGATGCCGCCGGCGGTGGAGATGGCGCGGTCGATTCCCGGTGGGCTGCCGAGGCGAAGCGGCACGGACTTGATGTGCTTCGCCAACGTTTCCGGATCGGGGACGAAGGCGGCGCCGTGCACCTCGCGCAGCAGATTGATCTCCGGCGGCGAGAGGCGGAGCGCCTTGCGCAGATAGTTCGATAGCGAGTCCTTGCCGCGCGGTTTCTTCAGGCGTGTGACGATATCGCTTTCGGATAGATCGGGGCGCAGATCGAGCGTCAGTTCGGCGAGGCCATTGCGCGCCACCGTTTCGCGCAGCGCTTTCGACAGCGCGTAGATCGCGCCGCCTTCGATGCCGTAGCGTGTGATGACCGCTTCGCCGCGAACGGTGTGGCGCGCGAGGCGGAAGAGCACATTCTTGAGCGGCTGGCTGGCGAAGCGGGTGCGGAACGGTTCGCTCCACGCAATGGTGAAGCCGCAATTGGCGGGGAGCAGTGTGTGGATGGCGACGCCTTTCTTCTCTAGCAAGCGCGTCCAGCCGCCGTCGGAGCCGAGCTTTGGCCAGCTTGCGCCGCCGAGCGCGAGGATCGTTGCGTGCGGTTTCACGCGAACGAGCGCGCCGGACGCATCGCGGAACGTCAGCGCACCGTTGTCACAGCCGCGCCATTCGTGCCGCATGCGGAACTGGACGCCCTGTTCGCGGAGACGCGCGAGCCAGGCGCGCAGCAGCGGCGAGGCTTTCATCGCCTTCGGGAAGACGCGGCCGCTGGTGCCGGTGAAGGTTTTCTGGCCGAGACCTTCCGCCCATGCGATCAAGGCGGACGGCGGGAAGCCTTCGAGCATTGGACGCAGTGTGTCCGCGGCCACCCCGTAGCGCATGAGGAACGTCGCGAAGGCTTCCGAATGCGTGAGGTTCAAGCCGCCGCGGCCGGCCATGAGAAACTTGCGGCCCACCGACGGCATGCGGTCGTACACCGTGACGGCGACGCCGTTGGCGCTCAGCACCTCCGCCGCCATCAATCCGGCCGGACCGCCGCCGATGATTGCGGCGGAGCGCGGTGCAGAGTCTTCAGCCAAAGGCGAGCCGGTCCTTGTTGTCGCGCATCAGGCTGGAAAGACCTGCCAGCTTCTCGAAGCCGAGGCCCGACGGAACGCCGGTTTCATCGTCCGCGATCATCGCCTTGTAATTCGCGCTTGCCACCTTCTCCCATTTGCCGGCCGGCTTCTTGATCTCGAGCTGCGCCATCGTCGCCTTCAGGACGAGGCGGACGATGGGGTCGCGAAACGCGGGCGGCTTCATCAGGCTGGGATGATCGCCCGCCATCTGGAATCCGTTGGCCAGCGCCCATGCGTTGAGTTCGTCTTTGGTCATCGGGCGGCCCTTGCTTGCGACAGGGCGAACCTAGCACCGGCGCACTGGGATATATAAGTAACGACGCCATGCTTCGCCTGACCGAGATAAAGCTGCCGCTCGACCATGGGCCGGACGCCCTGCGCGCCGCGGTCCTGAAAAAGCTGCAGATCGGCGGCGACAAGCTGACCGGCTTCAGCGTGTTCAAGCGGGCGCACGATGCGCGCAAGAAGAACGCCATTGCGCTGATCTATACCGTCGATGTCGCGCTGAAGAACGAAGCGCACGTGTTGCAGCAGTTTTCGCGCGATCCACATGTGAAGCCGGCGCCGGACATGGAGTACCGCTTTGTGGCGCAGGCGCCCGCAGATCTGCGGCGGCGGCCGGCGGTGATCGGCGCGGGGCCGTGCGGGTTGTTTGCGGCGCTGATCCTGGCGCAGTCCGGCTTTCGGCCCATCATCCTGGAGCGCGGCAAGGTGGTGCGCGAGCGCACGAAGGACACCTGGGGCCTGTGGCGCAAATCGGTACTCAACCCGGAATCGAATGTGCAGTTCGGCGAAGGTGGCGCCGGCACGTTCAGTGACGGCAAGCTCTACAGCCAGATCAAGGACCCGCGGCATCTGGGGCGCAAGGTGCTGACCGAATTCGTGAAGGCGGGAGCGCCGGAGGAGATTCTCACGGATGCGCATCCGCATATCGGAACCTTCCGGCTGGTGACGATGGTGGAGGCGATGCGCGAGACGATCGAGAACCTCGGCGGGGAGTATCGCTTCCAGAGCAAGGTGGTCGATATCGATGTCGCGACGCTTTCGGATGGCACGCGGCAGGTCGCCGGTGTGGCTCTGGAAGACGGCGCGCGGATCGAGGCCGATCATGTCGTGCTCGCGGTTGGGCATAGCGCGCGCGATACGTTCGAGATGCTGTACGAACGCGGCGTCGATATCGAAGCGAAGCCATTCTCGATTGGATTTCGCATCGAGCATCCGCAATCGCTGATCGACCGGGCGCGGTTTGGGAAGTCGATTCCGGAGCTGGGCGCGGCGGAGTACCGGCTGGTGCATCACGCTTCGAATGGGCGCGATGTGTACAGTTTCTGCATGTGCCCGGGCGGCACGGTGGTCGCGGCGACATCGGAGCCCGGCTGCGTCGCGACAAACGGCATGAGCCAGTATTCGCGCAACGAGCGCAACGCCAATGCCGGGATCGTGGTCGGCATTACGCCGGAACGTGACTATCCGGGGCATCCGCTGGCGGGGATTGCGTTGCAGCGCGAGCTCGAGGCGCGCGCGTTTGTTGCGGGCGGCAGCACGTATCAGGCGCCGGGTCAGAAGGTCGGCGACTTTCTGGCCGCGCGCGCGTCAACGGTGTTCGGCAGTGTGGTGCCGTCGTATAAGCCGGGTGTGCATCTGACGGATTTGTCTTCGGTGTTGCCGGAGTTTGCGATTGCCGCGATCCGCGAGGCGCTGCCGGCGTTCGAGCGACAGATCGCGGGCTTTGCGATGGCGGATGCGATGTTGACGGGTGTCGAGACGCGCACGTCGTCGCCTATCCGGATACGGCGGGGCGCGGAGTTCGAGAGTTTGAACACGCGCGGGCTCTATCCGGCGGGCGAAGGCGCGGGGTTCGCGGGCGGGATTTTGTCGGCGGGGGTCGACGGCATCAAAGTCGCCGAGGCGGTGGCGAGGAGTATTGTCGCTCTATCTTCGCGTTAAACTCAGGTTGTCATCCCGGCCGCAGTGAAGCGAAGCGGAACGGAGAGCCGGGACCCACCCCTCCGCGAAGACGGTGCCCAACCTTTGAGATCGACTTGCCGGCCCAGTGGGTCCCGGCTCGCACTCCGCTTCGCTTCGTTTGGCCGGGATGACAATCAAAGGATTGGGGATAGGAAGAAGAACACCGTGCAGAGGATGGTGGCCCTCCTCTAAGAAGAGAAGAAGGAGATTCCCCTGAGCGCTGCTGCCGAGAGACGCGATCCGAAGTTCGAGGTGTTGAAAGACATCTTCGGCTACGACGTGTTTCGGCCCGGGCAGGAGCAGGCGGTCGATGCGGTGCTGGCGGGGCGCAATGTCCTGACCGTGATGCCGACCGGCTCCGGCAAGTCGCTGTGCTTTCAGGTTCCGGCGCTGGTGATGAGCGGGCTCACCGTCGTGGTGTCGCCGCTGGTGGCACTGATGGCCGACCAGGTGGCGGCGCTGAAGCTCGCCGGCGTGGCGGCGGAGACCATCAACTCGTCGCGGCTGCGCGAGGACAATGTTGCGGTGTGGCGGCGCGCCGCGGCGGGTGAGGTGCGGCTCCTATATATGTCGCCTGAGCGGCTGATGACCGAGCCGATGCTGGCGGCGCTGGCACGGCTCCCGCTCAAGCTGATCGCGATCGACGAGGCGCATTGCATCTCGCAATGGGGGCCGGCGTTCCGCCCGGAGTATGAGGCGCTGTCGCGATTGCGCGACGTTTATCCGCGCGTTCCGCTGATCGCGCTGACGGCGACCGCCGATGAGTCCACACGCGCCGATATCGCGGCGAAGATTTTCGGGCGTTCGGTGGAGCAGATCGTGCTCGGCTTCGACCGGCCGAACATCAAGCTGACGGTTGCGCCGAAGCAGAACTGGAAGGACCAACTCGTCGCGTTCGTGCGGGCGCATCCCAAGCAGAGCGGCATCGTCTATTGCCTGTCGCGCAAGCGCACGGAGGAAGCGGCGGAGCTGTTGAACAGTCACGGCATCGCCGCCCTTGCCTATCACGCCGGCATGTCGAAGGAGATGCGGGAGACGAACCAGAACCGCTTCATGACGGAGCCGTCGCTGGTGATGGCGGCGACCATCGCGTTCGGCATGGGGATCGACAAATCCGACGTGCGCTTTGTCTTCCATGCCGACCTGCCCGCGAGCCTGGAGGCGTATTATCAGGAGATCGGGCGCGCGGGGCGCGACGGCGACGTGGCGCGGGCGCACATGCTGTTCGGGCTCGGCGACATCCGCATGCGGCGGCAGTTCATCGACGACGAAGACTCGAACGAAGACCGCAAGCGGCGCGAGCATCAGCGGCTTGGCGCGCTCCTCGGCTATTGCGAGACGCCGACCTGCCGGCGGCAGGTGCTGCTCGGCTATTTCGGCGAGGAGGCGGAGCCTTGCGGTAATTGCGATGTCTGCCTCGACGGCGTGGCGCTCGCCGACGGCACGAAGGAAGCGCGGCTGGCGCTCGACATGATTCAGCGTACAGGCGAACGCTATGGCGCGACGCACATTGTCGATCTCATCACCGGCAACGAGACAGAGCGGATCACCGCGAGCGGACAGAACCGGCTGCGCGTGTTCGGCAAGGGATCGCAACACAAGGCGCCGTTTTGGCGCACCTTGATCCGCCAGCTGGTGGCGGGCGGTTATCTGCATCACGACATCTCCGGCTACGGCGGACTGCAGCTGATGGAGAAGGGTCGTGCAGTGCTGAGCGGCGATGTCGAGTTCCACTACCGGCCGGATAGCGTGGCCAAGCGCGCGGGACGCAAGGCGAAGCTTGAAGAGGCAGCAGCGACGTTGACCGACGCGCAGTCTTCGCTGCTTGGCGTGCTCAAGCAGCTGCGGTTTTCCATCGCCAAGGCACGCGGCGTGCCGGCCTATGTCGTGTTCTCCGACCGGACGTTGCAGGAGATGGCGCGGCAGGCGCCACAGGATCTCAGCGCGTTCGCGGTGGTGAGCGGCGTCGGTGCCTCGAAGCTGCGCGACTTCGGCAACGCCTTTGTTGGCGCCATCCGCAAACATCTGCAAAGCGCAACAGGCCAATAGCGCGCCGCTGTTACGCGATCCCGAGGCGCACGTTGCGGACGGGGTCGAAGCCGAAGCCTTTGGGCTGGCGGCCGGATTTCGCATAGGCCGCGAGGCGCGGGCGATCCCAGATGCGGCGGCGGAAGGCGTTGAGCGCCGGCAGCGCGTCGAGGGCTTTGGGGAAATAGGCGCACACTTCGTCGAGGTGCGTCACCGCGTAGAAATCGGCGTAGCTCAGGCGATCGCCGGCGAAATAGGGCCGGTCACCGAGCCAGTGCTCGAGCAACGTCAGCGACGCGGGAAGGCCTTCGCGTTCGAACGCGGCCGCGGCCTCCGGCTTGTCGGAGCCGGGCATCCAGAAGTGATCCCACAGACGCTGCTGCGCATCGCGGACACCTTCGGATGACATCTCACAGCGCAAGGCTTCGGCCGGCGATGCACCGGTGAGTTCGAACTTGCGCGCTACATGACGGTAGATCACCTGGCTCTGGACCAGTGTCACGCCGTCCATCTCGAGTCGCGGCATCTGGCCGAACGGCATCTCTTTCTTGAGCGCCTGCCAGCCGGCGAAGTCCACGCGCACATCATCGAGGGGCGCGGCGGCATCCTCGAACATCAGACGCACCGGTTCCCCAAGGCCGCGAAAGCCGAAATAGGTGAGCCGCGGAATACTCATGGGTGCCTCCAGGGCGTTTCAGGCGTTTCGCGATGATGACGAACGGCAGTCTCGCAATTCGACACCCGGCAGACAAATTCCCGGGGTCCGAATTGGCGCCGGGTAGCGAGCCATCCATCAACTGAATCAAGCGGATAGCAAGGGCGGAGGGGCGATGTTAGGAAGGGCCGGCATGCCTCCCCGGCCCCCTTCACCGGCGCGTGTCGCCACCGCGTTTCTTGCCGCCGCCCTGCTCGCGAGCGTCGCGGCGCGCGCGGCCGATCCGCAGCCCTATTCGATCAAGCTCGACTCGACCGGCAGCGACACGGTCGATGATGCGATGAACACCACATCGCTGCTCGTCACACTGCGCGACAAGGCACCGGCCGGGCCGTTCGCGCTGGTGACGCGCGCGAAGGAGGATGCCGGGCGCCTCGTCACCGTGCTGCACAGCTTTGGGTTCTATGCGGCGAAGGTTTCGATCCTGATCGACGGGCATGACGCGGGCGATCCCGCACTCCTCGCGATCCTCGACGCGGTGCCGGCGGGACAGCCGGTCGCGATCCAGGCGAAGGTCGACAAGGGGCCTGTTTATACCATCCGCTATCTCGAAGTGGACGGCGTCGATGAAGAAGACGCGGAAACAAAGCTCGGGCTGATCACGGGGCGGCCGGCGATCGCTTCGAACGTGCTCTCCGCCAGCACGCGCCTTCTCACCGCATTGCAGGAAGAAGGCTATGCGCTCGCCAAAGTCGATCCACCGATCGCGTACGCAGACGACAAAGCGCATGTGGTGGACGTCCTCTACAGGGCCACACCGGGGCCGAGGGTGAATATCGGCGCGATCGAGATCGCGGGCCTCAAGGATGTGCACGAAGGCGTGGTGCGCGAGTCGATCACGGTGGAGACCGGCGATCTCTACAAGCCGACGAAGATCGAGGAAGCACGGCAGGCGGTGCTGAGCCTTGGCGTATTCTCCGCCGTCGGCGTGAAGGCGAGCGACTCGCTCGATGCCGAGGGGCGCGTGCCGCTGACCTTCACGGTGGCGGAGCGGCCGATGCATGCGGTCGCGCTCACTGCGGCGTACTCCACCGATCTTGGCGCCAGCGCGAGCGCGAGCTGGTCGCACCGCAATCTGCTCGGCAATGCGGAGCAGCTGAATCTGTCGGCGGCGGTGAACGGGCTAGGCGGCAGCGCGACGCAATCGCTCGGCTACAACGTCACCGCACAATTCCTGAAGCCGATGTTCTGGGCGCGCAACCAGACGCTGGAGGTCGATCTTTCCGGCATCAAGCAATCGCTCGAAGCCTACGACCAGACGGCGGAAAGCGCGGCGATCTATGTGAAGCGCAAATTCTCGACGCTGTGGAGTGGGAGCATCGGGCTGACCGGCGGGCGCGATCAGGTGGAGCAGCAAGGCGTCTCGCGCACCTATGACCTGATCAACCTGCCCGTCACCGTCGCTTATGACAGCACCGGCGTCACCGGATTGCTCGAAGATCCGGTGCGCGGCGTGCGCGCGGCGTTCGGGCTCACGCCGAGCATGCCGTTCAATCACGCGCCGTTCTTCACGACCATACAGGCGACGGGCTCGGGCTATATCGATGCGTCGGACTGGATCGGCGCCAAGCCGGGACGCAGCGTGATCGCGGTGCGCGGGCTGCTCGCGAGCATCCAGGGCGCGGGGCAGTTCGACCTGCCGCCGGATCGTCGCCTCTATGTCGGCGGCAGCGGCACGGTGCGCGGCTACAAGTATCAGTCGATCGGGCCGTTGTTCCCGAACGGCGATCCGATCGGCGCGACGGCGGCGGATTCGGCGAGCATCGAATTCCGCCAGCGCTTCGGCGAAGACTTCGGCGCCGCCGTGTTTGTCGATGCCGGACAGACAAGCACCACGCGCGTGCCGTTCAACGGGCCGGTGTTCGTCGGCGTCGGCGCCGGTGTCCGCTACTACACATCCATCGGGCCGATCCGTGCCGATATCGCGATACCGCTGTCGAGGCCGGCGCATGGCGATGCGTTCGAGATCTATATCGGCCTGGGGCAGAGCTTCTGATGCCCCGCTGGCTGAAACGCACGCTGTGGGGCGTTACCGCTGTTGTCGGCATTCCGGTGCTGGCGGCCTTGCTGCTCTATCTGCTGGCCGACACCGGACCAGGGCGGTGGAGCATCGAGGGCCTCACGTGGTTGATCACGCGCGGACACGTCTCCGTCACGGGCCTCGATGGTGAATTTCCGAATGCGCTGAAGGCGCAGCATGTGGAGATCGCCGATAAAGAGGGCGTCTGGCTGGTGCTCGACGACGTGGCGATCGAGTGGCAGCCATGGGGATTCCTGAGCGACAATGTTGCGGTGAAGTATGCGCATGCACGGCACGGGACGTGGCTGCGCCTGCCAATCTCCAACCAGCGCAATCTGCCGCCCGACACCACGCGCTATGACATCGCGGAGATCGTCATCGACCGCGCCGATTTCGCGGCGTGGCTCGCGGGACGGCCGTTCGCGCTCGGGATTCGCGCCCGCGGCCACTACACGAACGAGAACGATGCGCAGTGGGTGGTCGATGCCGCGGGTAGTGGCGGAGGTCACTACCACAGCGAAGGCACCATCGACGCGCAGCAGTTCACCGCGACGCTTACCGCGCGTGAGCCGGCGCATGGGTTTCTCGCGGGGCTTGTTGGGTTGCCGGACGCCGGCGCAACAGCGGTCGATGCGCGCGTGTGGGGACCGCGCAGGGCGGAGAATATCGACGCGACACTGCATTCCGGCACCGCCGTCGTGCGTGCGGTCGGCGGCTTCGATCTCAATGCACGCACCGCCAATCTCGATGTCCATGCGAACAGCGGTGCGATGGCGCCGCGGCGCGATCTTTCGTGGAACAGCTTCACGCTTGAAGGCCATCTGCGCGGCAGCTTCTCCCAGCCGGACGCATCAGGGCATCTGTCGGTCAGCAACTTCAGGCTCGCGGGTGCCGGAGCGCGGACGATCACCGGCGATCTCAGCGGCAGCGGTGGCACGCTGCACTTCGTGGGAACAGCGGACGGCACGCAGATTCCCGGCCGCGAGCCGAACGTGCTCGCGGCGGCGTCGCTGGCACTGACGATCGATGCCGACCTCAATCGCGATGCGCCGTTGGTTGTGTTCCACGGCACGCATCCGCTGGTGAGCCTCAACGGCCGCGCGACGCTGGACACGCACACGGTGGTCGACGCCACGCTGCGGCTGAAGCGGGTGGCGCCGTTTGCGCAGCTCGGCGGCGTGGATATCGATGGCGATGCGGCGCTGACCGCGCACGTCGATACTGCCAGTGAGGCCGATGCGTATGCGGTGAGCGGCGTTGTGAATGCGGCGGGACCGGCGTTGCTGTCGCGGGTCGTTGGGCGCAATGCGCGTATCGATTTCGCCATGCGCCGGAGCGGCAACAGCTTCGCCATCGACAAGGCGCACATCCAGAGCCCGACACTGACGCTCGACGCGCAGGGCAGCCAGCAGGACGACACGCTCGACTTCAACTACACCGCAAAGCTCGCCGATATGTCGCGCGTGCTTTCGACCTTGGTGGGATCGCTGTCATCGGAAGGCCGCATTCAGGGCGGCGCGAAGGACTTCGCGGTCACGGCAACAGCAGACGGCAAGCTGGCGACCAAGGGGTACGCGCAGGGTCCGGTCAATCTCACCCTCGCGGCCACGCATGTGCCAGACAACGCGACCGGCACGCTCGACGCGCGCGGCCGGTTCGACTCCGCACCGTTGCGGCTCAACGCGTCGTTCGATCCGCGCGGCAGTGGATTTCATCACATTGCGCTGAAGACGCTGGAGTGGCGCAGCGTGCGGGCAAACGGCGACTTCACGGTGCCAAGCAATTTCCGCAGCGCAGTCGGACACAGCGAAATCCACATCGCGCAGCTTTCCGATATCGGGCTTCTGATCGGCCAGACGATCAAGGGCGCACTGCACGGCACGGTCGATCTTGCGAATGAGGGCGGACGGACGACGACGCGCATCAATGCGAACGCGAGCGGGCTTGCGGTGGCCGGCATTGCGGCGCAATCGCTAGGCATCGACGGACGCATCGGCGATCCGCTCGGAAAGCCTGACGCCGCACTCACGCTGAAAGCGGGCGGTCTTGTTGTGGCTGGTGTCGGCGGCGATGCAACGGCGCAATTGAACGGGCCGTTCGCGGCGCTGCGTGTGGGGCTTACCGGCGACTTCAAGAACGGCGGCGATGCGATCCCGCTTGTGGCCGACGCGACGCTCGATCTCGATGCGAAGAAGGGGACGCTGGCGCGGCTCGAGACCACCTATCGCGGCGAACCGTTCCGCCTCATCGCACCGGCGCATGTCGATTTCGCGAATGGCGGGCTCGCGGTCGACCGGGTGGTCCTGCTCTCCAACTCCGCCGAGATCGCGTTGGCCGGGCGTATCCGGCCGGAGCTGGCCGCCACGCTCACCTTGCGCAATGCCTCGCCGGAGCTGATCAAGATCTTCGTCCCGTCGCTCGACGCCGAAGGCACGCTTTCGGGCGATGCGAAACTCGCGGGAACGCTCGAGGCACCGAAAGGCACCTATTCGCTGCGCGCCACCGGCGTCCGCTTGCGCGGCCAGGCGAGCGGCTTGCCGCCGGCGACCATCACCGCCGATGGCGCGCTCTATGGCAAAACCGTTTCCGTCACGGCGCATATCGATGCCGGAAGCACGGCGCATCTGAAACTCGACGGCACCGTCCCGCTGCAATCCTCCGCCGGATTCGATCTCGCGGCGGACGGGACGATCGATCTCGCTGTCACCGATCCGATTCTGGCCGCGGACGGGCGGCGGATGCGCGGACAGGTCACCGTCAACGGCCATCTCATGGGGACATTCGATGCGCCGCGCGCCGCCGGAACAGCGGTGCTGACGGGCGGCGAGTTCGACGACTTCGTGCAGGGCGTGCGCATCAACAACATCTCCGCCCATCTCGACGCCAAGGGCGACACGATCACGGTCAGCGATCTTTCCGGGCGCGCCGGCCGCGGCACCATCTCCGGCCACGGCACCATCGCGCTGTGGGCCAAAGGTATTCCGCTCGACCTCGACATCGCGCTGAAGAACGCGCGGCCAGTGGCGACCGATCTTTTCACCGCCGATCTCGACGCGACCCTGAAGCTGGCGGGCCGTCTCGACGAGAAGCTGACGCTCAGCGGCACGGCGCGGATCAATCGCGGCAACATCAATATCGCGGAGAGCTATTCCTCCGCCGTCGCGGTGCTCGACGTGCGCCGTTCGCGCGATGTACCCGCGCCGCCACCGCCGCCGAAGCCGCTCTCGATCAATCTCGATCTCATGGTGACGGCGGCAAACGGCATCTATGTGCGCGGCCGCGGGCTCGATGCGGAAACCGGCGGTACGCTTTCGGTGAAAGGATCGAGCACGGCGGGCATCATCTTCTTCGGCCGCATCCTGCTCAACGTTTTCGTCTGGAGCCGGGCACCGCGCGTGGCGCGCCCGACTCCCAAAATCGTGCAGTCCGTACGGGATCTCGAGCTGGGCAAATATCTCAGCCTTCTGGTCCTCGCCTTCGGCCTCCTCCTGCCATGGCTGCCTATCGCCGACCGGTACGTTCTCGACGTCGCCATCCTCATCTGCACATACATCATGCTCGGCTGGGGCCTGCAGGTGGTCGTAGGCCTCGCCGGGCTGCTCGACCTGGGCTATGTCGCCTTCTACGCCGTCGGCGCCTACTCCTACGCGCTGCTCGCGCTTCACTTCGACTTCAACTTCTGGATCTGCCTGCCACTGGCGGGATGCCTTGCCGCGCTGTGGGGAGTGGTACTGGGCTTTCCCGTGCTCCGGCTCCGAGGTGACTATCTCGCCATCGTGACGCTGGCCTTCGGCGAGATCGTGCGCATCGTCCTCCTCAACTGGCAGGAGTTCAGCGGCGGTCCGGCCGGACTCTCCAACATTCCCCGGCCGTCGTTCTTCGGCGTCCCCTTCACCCGCGACGAGAATGGATTTGCTGCGACCTTCGGCTTCGAGTTCTCAAACCTGCATCGTCTCATTTTCCTCTACTACCTCATCGTCGCGCTCGCCTTCGTCACCTTCTTCGTCACCAACCGACTGCGCCGGCTGCCGATCGGCCGAGCCTGGGAAGCCCTGCGCGAGGACGAAGTGGCGTGTCGATCGCTCGGGCTCAACACGACCAACACCAAGCTCACCGCTTTCGCCATCGGCGCGATGTTCGGCGGCTTCGCGGGTTCGTTCTTCGCGACCAAGCAAGGCTTCATCTCGCCCGAGTCCTTCAATTTCCTCGAGTCGGCGACCATCCTCGCCATCGTCGTGCTCGGCGGCATGTCGAGCCAGATCGGTGTCGTCTTGGCCTCGGTCGTCATGATCGGCGGCCTGGAGATGCTGCGACAGCTCGATTTCCTGAAGCTCATCTTCGGCCCTGAGTTCGATCCCACGCAGCTACGGATGCTGCTGTTCGGAATCGCCATGGTGCTCGTGATGTTGTGGAAACCGCGCGGGCTCGTATCGAGCCGCGACCCGACCGTGTTCCTCAAGGAAAAGAAGAAGGTATCGTCCGAACTCGTGGCGCAGGGGCGCGGCTGATGTCGCAGTCGTGGACGGACAATCCCATCCTGACGGTCGAACATCTGACCATGCGGTTCGGCGGGCTCGTCGCCATCGACGATCTTTCGTTCACCGTCGGACGGCAGGACATTACGGCTCTGATCGGCCCGAACGGTGCCGGCAAGACGACCGTCTTCAATTGCATCACTGGATTCTACAAGCCCTCCGAAGGCCGGCTGACGTTGAGGCATCACGACGGCAAGGAATACCTGCTCGAACGCATGGACGACTTCCGCATCTCGTCGCATGCGAAGGTGGCGCGAACCTTCCAGAACATCCGACTGTTCAGCGGCATGACCGTCCTCGAGAACCTGATGATCGCCCAGCACAACATGCTGATGCGCGCGTCGGGCTACACGCTGGCCGGAATCTTCGGACTGAAAGGCTACAAGCACGCCAATGCGGCGGCGATCGACAAGAGCAAATACTGGCTGGACCTCGTCGGGCTGGTGGAACGCGCCGACGATCCGGCCGGCGACCTGCCGTATGGCGCCCAGCGGCGGCTGGAAATCGCGCGCGCCATGTGCACCAATCCTTATCTTCTCTGCCTCGACGAACCCGCCGCCGGCCTCAATCCGCGCGAGTCGGAAGAACTGAACCAGCTGCTGCGGCGCATCCGCAACGACCACAAGATCGGCATCCTTCTCATCGAACACGACATGAGCGTCGTCATGGGAATCTCCGATCACATCGTCGTTCTCGACTACGGCCAGAAGATATCGGACGGCACACCGAAACACGTCCGCAACGATCCGACCGTCATCCGGGCCTATCTGGGCGTCGATGAAGAAGAGCTGGCGGACGTGGCCAAGGAAGTCGACCTGTCGCTGCCGGCGGCGGCCGCCAAGAAGAAAACCGGCAAGGCCGCGAAGGCACACGAATGAGCAAGGCGCTGCTGTCCATTCGCGGGGTCGAGACGTTCTACGGCCGCATCCAGGCTTTGCGGGGCGTCGACATAGAGGTGCGCGAGGGCGAGATCGTCACCCTCATCGGTTCGAACGGCGCCGGCAAGTCGACTCTCATGATGACGACGTGCGGGGTAAACCAGGCGCGGAGCGGCCGGATCACTTTCGACGGCACCGACATCACGACGATGCCCACGCACGAGATCATGCGGATGGGCATATCGCAGGCACCCGAAGGCCGGCGCATCTTTCCGCGCATGACGGTTCTCGAGAATCTCCAGATGGGCGCCGCCACCACCGAGCCCAAATATTTCCAGGAGGATCTGGAGCGCGCCTTCGTGCTCTTCCCGATCCTCGCCAAGCGCCAGACGCAGCGGGGCGGCACGCTGTCCGGCGGCGAGCAGCAGATGCTGGCAATCGCCCGGGCCCTGATGAGCCGGCCACGCCTGCTCCTGCTCGACGAACCGTCGCTCGGGCTCGCGCCACTGATCGTCAAGCAGATCTTCGGCACGATCAAGGAGCTCAACGAGCAACAGCACCTCACGGTGTTCCTCGTCGAACAAAACGCTTTTCATGCGCTGAAACTCGCGCATCGCGGCTACGTCATGGTGAACGGCCGGATCACGATGACGGGCACGGGCAAGGATCTACTCAGCCGAGACGAGATCAGGGCGGCCTATCTCGAAGGCGGGACGCACTAGGAGCGAACCGTGGAACTGGCACGACTGGTTAGCGAAACGAATTTCTGGATCTTCTTCTTCCTGACCTGCGTGTTCGGGGCGGGCGCGGCCTTCCTCGTCGGCAGGACGCAGGCCCAGCTTTGGCGTCCCATCGGGGCCACGATCGTGTACATGCTACTGCTGGGCGTGGCGGTGCGCTTCTGCCACTATGCGTTGTTCAACGAGAGCCTGATTGCACCTTACTATTTTGCCATCGACACGGTAGTCCTCCTGGCTGCGGCGCTGATTGGTTACCGCATGCGGCGGGCCGAACAGATGACCACGCAGTACAGCTGGATGTACGAAAGAACAGGCCCCTTAAGCTGGCGCGAGAAGGCATCCGGCGGCTGACACGGGGGTTTCAGCAATGCTAGTGTCGCGCCAATTCACGACTGCGACGTCTTGCATAAACGGAGTGAAGAGTTCGCCGAGTAGGCGATTAACAAGGGAGTTATGAGAATGAAGAAAGTTCTGATGACGGGGGTGGCCCTGTCGTTCGGCCTGGCCATTGCGGCCACCGCAGCGCTGGCCGACATCACCGTTGCCGCCGTTGGGCCGATGACTGGCCAGTATGCCGCCTTCGGCGAGCAGCTCAAACGGGGTGCGGAGATGGCCGTCGCCGAAATCAACGAGGCGGGCGGCGTCAACGGCGAGAAGCTCGTGCTGACCATCGGCGACGACGCCTGCGATCCGAAGCAGGCCGTGGCGGTCGCCAACGACCTCGCGTCTAAGAAGGTGGTGTTCGTCGACGGGCACTTCTGCTCGGGCTCTTCCATCCCGGCGTCCGCCGTCTACGCGGAAGAGAACATCGTGCAGATCTCGCCTGCTTCAACGAACCCGAAGTTCACCGATGAGCGTCCCGGCAAGGGCATCATGCGCGTGGTCGGCCGTGACGATGCGCAGGGCATCGTGGCGGGCAACTTCCTCGCCAAGAACTTCAAGGACAAGAATATCGCCATCCTCGACGACAAGAGCCCCTACGGGAAGGGCCTTGCCGACGAGACGCGGAAGTCGCTCAACGCCGCGGGCGTGACCGAAAAGCTGAACGAGTCCTATACGGCCGGCGAGAAGGACTATACCGCCCTCGTCTCCAAGATGAAGGCTGCCAACATCGACGTCGTCTATGTCGGCGGTTATCACACGGAAGGCGGGCTCATCCTTCGCCAGATGCGTGACCAGGGCATGACCGCGCAGATGGTCTCCGGCGATGCCTTCAACACGGCGGAGTTCTGGACGATCACCGGTCCGGCCGGCGAAGGCATGATCTTCACCTTCGCTCCGGATCCGCGCAACGTCCCGGCCGCTGCCGACGTCGTCAAGAAGTTCAAGGACCAGGGCTACGATCCCGAGGGCTACACCCTCTACTCGTACGTCGCGATGAAGCTGTGGGCCGAAGCGGTCACCCGCGCCGGCAGCACGGACTTCGACAAGGTCGTCGAGGAGCTCGGCAAGACCGACGCCGACACGGCGGTCGGCAAGATCCGCTTCAACGACAAGGGCGACATCCAGGATGCCACCTACGTGTGGTACAAGTGGGCGAACGGCACCTACGCCGAGGACCCCTCCATCCAGTAGCCAGCCGCACATTCAAGACCCGCGCGGAGCGATCCGCGCGGGTTTTGCTTTGCGCTTGACGGAGGGCGGTGCGCGGGAAAGAGTACGCACGTGAAGGCATTCTTCGTTCAGATCAAATGCGAGCTCGGCTCCGCCTACAAGGTGGCGACCGCGATTGCCGATGCCGAGATCGCGTCGGAAATCTATTCGACCGCCGGAGACTACGACCTCTTGGCCAAGTTCTATCTGGAAGACGGCGAAGACATCGGCCACTTCGTCAACGAGCAGGTGCATTGCATCGCCGGCATCCGGGACACGTACACCATCATCACCTTCAGGGCTTTCTGAACTTCATGCGCGGGCTCCTCGCCATCCCGTTCCTGTGCTGGATGTCGGCGAATCTCCTGGCCGCCGACGCCGCGGAACGCGTCTTCCTAGGGTTCTCGGCGGACGGCCGATATTTCGCCTTCGAGCAATTCGGCGTGCAGGATGGGTCGGGTTTCCCCTACTCCGACATCTTCGTCATCGATGCCGATGCCGATGCATGGCATGCGGGGACGCCGGTGCGCGTGATGCTGCAGGACGACGGGGCAAACGTGGCGGCGGCGCGGCGGAAGGCGGCAGAGCTGGCCCGACCGGTCATGACTGCACTCAAGATCGAGGAACCCGGCATCGTCCTGGCCAGCCAGTCGTCCTATCAGAACGGGTCCGATCCGCAGCGATTGGCGTTCCACAAATCCTATGTGCCGACCGAAGCCGTAGAGAACGACGACGTAACCACCGTCGAGCTCGAAGAGATCGTGCTGCCCGGGCCGTCAAAGTGCCCGGCAGGCGATCTTCCCTATGTGGGCTTCGCGCTCAGGATCAAACTCAGCGGCGCGCAGGCGTTCACCAGCGTCCATCGGGACGCGGAGATTCCCGCCTCGAGGGTGTGTCCACTGCGCTATTCGCTCTCCGACATCGTGGGCTTTCGTCCGACCATCGACGGCCCCATCCGGCTGCTCGCACTGGTCAGCGTCTTCAGCTATGGTTTCGAGGGCATGGACCGGCGTTTCGTCGCCGTCACGCTGCAATGACGTTGTGGCGCGATTGACGATTTGCTAAGCAATCGCCTGACCCGCCCTTTCCCCGTGACCCGATGATCCCGCGCTACACCCGTCCCGAAATGGCCGCCATCTGGACGCCGGAAACACGCTATCGCATCTGGTACGAGATCGAAGCGCATGCCGTAGATGCCATGGCCAAGTTCGGCATGATACCGGCCGAAGCGGCCGCCAACATCCGGGCAAAGGGCGACAAGGCAAAATTCGATCCGCGCCGGATTGACGAAATCGAACGCGAAGTCCGGCACGACGTCATCGCCTTCCTTACCCATCTCGGCGAGATCGTCGGCCCCGATGCGCGATACATCCACCAGGGGATGACGTCGTCCGACGTCCTCGATACGTGCCTCAACGTCCAGCTGGCGCGCGCCGCCGACATCCTCGACGCCGACCTCGCCGCGCTGCTTGCAGCTCTCAAGCGGCGCGCCTTCGAACACAAGACGACGCCGTGCATCGGCCGGAGCCACGCAGTTCACGCCGAGCCCACCACGTTCGGCTTGAAGCTCGCATTCGCCTATGCCGAGTTCGAGCGAGCGAAGGGCCGGTTGGCCATGGCGCGAAAGGACGTGGCGACATGTGCCATCTCCGGCGCCGTCGGAACGTTCGCCAACATCGATCCTCGCGTCGAAGCGCACGTCGCGGCGGCCATGGGCCTGGCGGTGGAACCGATCTCGACGCAGATCATCCCGCGCGACCGGCATGCCATGTATTTCGCCACACTCGCGGTCATCGCAAGCTCGGTCGAACGGCTCGCGGTCGAGTTCCGCCATCTGCAGCGGACGGAGGTGATGGAGGCGGAGGAACCGTTCGCGGAGGGCCAAAAGGGCTCATCAGCCATGCCGCACAAGCGTAATCCGGTGCTGACGGAGAATCTGACGGGACTTGCGCGGCTGGTGCGCTCGGCGGTCGTCCCGGCTCTCGAGAACGTGGCCCTGTGGCACGAACGCGACATCTCGCATTCGGCGGTCGAACGGGGCATCGCGCCGGATGCCACCCTCCATCTCGATTTTGCCCTGAACCGCCTGACCGAGGTCGTCGACGGCCTCGTCGTTCATCCCGAGAACATGGCGCGCAACCTCGATCGCTGCGGTGGTGTCGTCCATTCGCAGCGGGTCCTTCTGGCGCTTACGCAGAAGGGGATGAGCCGCGAGACCGCCTACATCGCCGTACAGCGCAACGCCATGCGGGCTCTTAGGGGCGAAGGCGACTTCAAGTTGCTTGTCGGCGCCGACAGCGACATCGCGGAGCATCTCAACGGCAAAGAGCTCGAGAGCCTTTTCGACCTTGGTTATCACCTGAAACATGTGGATACGATCTTCGCGCGCGTTTTCGGCACGAAGCACTGATCACTTGCGGATGCGGATGCGCGTGTGATCGAAGCCGTGCTGAAGAACAAGCGTGTAGAGCTCAGCGGCATTTTCGGGGCGAAGCCGGATGCAGCCGTGCGATGCGGGCTTGCCCAAGCTCTTCACGTAGTCCGTGCCGTGGATCGCGTAGTCGCCGCGAAAAAAGACTGAGTGCGGCATAGGCGCATTCTCGTATTTGCTCGAATAGTGCATCCGTCGAAGCAGATACGGCTGGAAGCTGCCCACCGGGGTCACGTATCCGCGCCGGGCCGTGGAAACGGACCAAGTGGCGTAATACGCACCATCGATCGTCACGATCATCTGCTGGGTTGAAAGATCGATATCCGCCTCGACGCTCGCCTGCACCGGCGCGGTCGCGAACGCCAACCCAACCAACGCACCAACCCAAACATACGATTTCGGAAGCATTCGGAACCCAGGAGCCAATTCGAAGCAGGACTATGCCCAACGCATATCCGGTGATCAAGGATGCAGTCGGGCGAACTAAATCGTCAGTCAAACAGAAATTCCCGACCGACCTTGACCCGCCTCACCCCGTCATAGGCAATGATGTCGGCGGTGGCGTAGGTTTCCGTTAGGGTAGCAGGAAGGAAGCTTCCCGTGCCGACCGTGTCGATCGGGGCGCCGGCGGCGCCCATGACCTGGCATTTCTGCGGATCGAAACCCGACGAGCCGACGATCTGCGTCTTGCCGAATCCGGCGGCGTCCAGCGAGCGGCGGGCATGAATGATGGACGCGACCGATACACCCTTGCCGAACAGCACGCGGCGGACCTTGTCGACGAGGATATTGTTGGGGTCGAGCTGGAAGGCCCGCTGGCCGAGTATTCGCTCGACGATGTTGTATTCGCCCGAGACATTAAGCCATTCGCCCACGAGGTCGACGGAGCGCTCATAGTCCAGACCTTCGGCGAACCGGCCGCCATGCGTATCGAGCCGAATGCCGAACGACTTGCCCTTCTTGTCGAGCGCGGCTTCGTTGAAGAACCATTCAGCACAGCGGAGAGAATCGGAAATCTCCTGCCCCGTATAGTCGACTAAAGCCACCAGGGTCTTGGCGTCGGAGATGGTCTGGGCAAAGAGCTTCAGCGCCGCCAGCACGTCGCCGCCGGTGTACCCGACAAGGGCGTGCGGCATGGTGCCCATGCCCTCCTCCGCGCCGAAGAACGCCGCAGTGAGGTCCTGGGACGAGCCAACGAACCCCTGCACCTTGGAATTGATCCCCCGCGCCGCCAACGAGCCGACCGCCGCGCCGTAAGCTGCCAACAGGTTCATGTCGGCACCGGTTCCGTGCCGGGCATGCATGTCGAGAAACGACGATCCCGGCAGTGCCAGGCACATCTCATAGGCATTGTTGGCGGTCACGCAGGGAAAGCCGATCTTCTGCAGGAAGAGCGTCTCGACCTCGGACAGGCGCGACATCGGGCCGGTGATTTCCATCATCTTTACTTCGGAGGGCACAAGATCACCGTCCTCGAAGTAGCGCCGGATGCGGGCCTCGGGAACAAGCCGGGTGATCAGCCGGACCGCGGGCTCGAGCGCCGCAATGACCCTGCGCCGCATGAACACCGCATAGGTCACTGTCGAATCGCCGCGCGAGGCGACGATCAACGAGGTGTTGGCGAAGTACTTGTCGCTTTGCTGCGATACGGGTCCGGCCGCCAGGCATAGATCGACGATATGCTCCATGGCAGCGTGCCATTTCGTCGAATGCGGCGATGTCTGATCCATGCGACCCTCAAATCGTCCAGTAGTGTGACGCGCCGCTTGGCTTGGGTCAAATAGCGCCAACCCTGGGGGCGAACCGCGTGTAGTCAGCCTTGGCGGATACCGGTTAGAAAATTTCCTATGCCACTCGCCAGGTAGTTGGCGTCGGAGCCGATCGGCAAATAGCTGAAACCCATCCCGGCATAGCGCAGGGCGAGCTCGGCACTGCCGCAATATATACCGGCGACGATCCTCGCCTTCTTGGCTGCATTGACGATCGCCTTGAGAGCTTCCTGGGTTTCCCTGACCTGGCTGTCGTTCGACCGTCCGCCGGAAAGCGAGATCGATAGGTCGGACGGTCCGACGAAAACACCATCCAAACCGGGCGTGGCGCAGATGGCATCGACGGCATTCAGCGCCTCGCGGGTTTCGACCATGGCGAAGGCCATGGAAATGGCGTTGGCGTTCTTGAGATAGTCGGCGGGCGAGAACTCCGGATAGCTCACTGACGCATAGGAACCCCAGCTCCGCGTGCCTTCCGGCGGGTATTTTGTCATCCTGACCAGCCGCTCGGCGTCGGCCGTCGAGTTGACCATGGGCATGATGATACCCTGGGCGCCCACGTCGAGCGCCCTGCCGATGAGCCCCCATCCTTCCAGGGGAACACGAAGCAAAACCGGCTTCTGGTGGCTGAGGGAGACATTGACGAGGGCGACCATCTCGCTGAAGCCCATGAGGCCGTGCTGCATGTCGATGGTCATGGCCTCGAAAGCGGAGCGCGACACGACGTCGGCCTGCAACGCGCCGGGAAGGGCCATCCAGGACGTGAACAGCGGCTCGCCCGAGGCAATTCTCCTGCGAAGCGATGCCTGGCTCACTGGTGCCTGCTACTTCTTTTCGTTCTGGATCTGCTCAATGGCGGTCGCCATCAATTCGTCCATTGTCCGGCGAATCTGGTGATCGGACTGGCTGACCTGCTTCTCGTCGAAGTCCTGCCGGATCTTCCTGAAGACGTCTTCGTCGCCGGGCTCCTTGAAGTCGGCATGGACGACGGACTTCGCGTATGTGTCCGCCTCCGCGCCACTCAGGCCCAGCTTTTCGGCGGCCCAAAGCCCGAGGAGCTTGTTCCGCCGCGCTTCCGCCTTGAACCGCAGCTCCTGATCATGGGCGAATTTCCGCTCGAATCCTTCCTGCCGCTTGTCAAACGTCGTCATCGAACCGGTACCCCTTGGGATTGAGCCAATTTCCTCAGCACGGTGGCACAGATAGCCGTCGGAAGCGGCCAAATCAACTGGCGACGGACGGCTTCGAGGAAAACTTACGATGCGGCAAATGGCATATTGAATTCCCATTTGGAAACAGCCATTTCAGCCGGCATCGGCTAAAGTTGTTCGGGGCCCGAAAGCGCCACTATCCTCAGGTGCGGAGAGGCGCTATACGAGACGAACCTCCGATAGACGGAAGCCCCGACCCAGGCCACGCAGCTCCAAGAGCCGGCGGGAATGCCAGGCATCTAGAAGGATCCTCGTCATGAACCAGCGCCGAACCCGAGTTTACGAGGGAAAGGCCAAGATCCTTTACGAAGGTCCAGAGCCGGGAACGCTCGTCGTCCACTACAAAGACGACACGACCGCCTTCAACAACCAGAAGAAGGAGGTCATCGACGGCAAGGGCGTTCTCAACAACCGCATCTCGGAAATGATATTCACGCGCCTCAATGAAATCGGAGTGCCGACGCACTTCCTGAAGCGGATCAACATGCGCGAGCAACTCATCCGCGCCGTCGAGATCATTCCTCTCGAGGTCGTCGTCAGGAATGTTGCCGCGGGCTCGCTCGCCAAGCGGCTTGGGCTTGAGGAGGGAACGGCGCTTCCCCGCTCGATCATCGAGTTCTACTACAAGAAGGATGAGCTCGGAGACCCCATGGTCTCGGAAGAGCACGTCACGGCCTTCGGCTGGGCGACGCCTCAGGAAATCGACGACATCATGGCGCTCGCCATCCGGATCAACGACTTCCTGACCGGCATGTTCCTCGGCATCGGTATCCGGCTCGTGGATTTCAAGCTCGAGTTCGGCCGCCTCTACGAGGGCGAGATGATGCGCATCGTGCTCGCCGACGAGATCAGCCCCGACAGCTGCCGGCTGTGGGACATCAAGACCAACGATAAGCTCGACAAGGATCGTTTCCGCCGCGACCTCGGCGGCCTGGTCGAGGCCTATCAGGATGTCGCCCGGCGTCTCGGCGTGCTGGTCGAGGGCGAGATGCAGAGCCGTCCAAAGCCGAAGCTCGTAAAGTCCGACTGACCGCAGCTGCCTGGCGATGAAGGCAAAGATCAAGATCACCCTCAAGAAGGGCATCCTCGATCCGCAGGGAAAGGCCATCGAGAATGCTCTGGGCAGCCTCGGCTTTTCCGGCGTCGGCAACGTGCGCCAAGGCAAGTACATCGAGCTCGACATCGCGACTCCCGACAAGGCCGCCGCCCGGTCGGAAATCGAGTCGATGTGCCAGAAGCTGCTGGCCAACACGGTGATCGAGAACTACGAGATCGACTTTGCATGAGATCGGCAGTGGTCGTCTTCCCTGGCATCAATCGCGAAGGCGATATTGCCCGGGCGCTCGAAAGTGTCACGGGCCGGCCGGCGGCCATCGTCTGGCATAGGGAACGCGAACTTCCGCCGGTGGACCTCGTCGTCCTTCCCGGCGGCTTTTCTTATGGCGACTACTTGCGCTGCGGCGCCATTGCGGCGCGCTCTCCGATCATGGCGGACATCCGCGAAAAGTCGAAGAGGGGCGTCAAGGTGCTCGGAATCTGCAATGGATTCCAGATACTGACCGAAGCCGGCCTTCTTCCGGGAGCCTTGGTGCGCAACGGGGGGCTCCGATTCGTTTGCCGGTATGTCAAACTGCAGGTGGAGAACACGGCCACGTTCTTTACCGCAAAACTGAAGCCGGGCACCATCCTGCAGTGCCCGGTCGCTCATGGGGAAGGCAACTACATCGCGGACCCGGAAACATTGAAGAGGCTCGAGGGTGAGAACCGGATCGTCTTCCGGTATGCCGAGCAGAGCAATCCCAACGGCGCCGTCAACGACATAGCGGGAATCGTCAGCGCCGATGGCAACGTCATCGGCATGATGCCGCATCCGGAGAACATGGTGGAGCCGCTCCACGGCAGGCAGGATTGCAGGTTGCTGTTCGAGAGCCTCCTGGAGGCGGCGTGAATTCGGCTGCCCCCCAAATCTCGCCCGAGCTCGTGGCGGAGCACGGGCTCACGCCGGATGAATATCAGCGCATCCTCAAGCTCATCGGGCGGGAGCCCTCCGTCACCGAGCTCGGTATCTTCTCGGCGATGTGGAACGAGCATTGCTCATACAAGTCGTCCAAGAAGTGGCTGAGGACGCTGCCAACGAGCGGAGCGCGGGTCATCCAGGGGCCGGGCGAAAATGCCGGCGTCGTCGATTTCGGCGACGGCGATGCCGTGATCTTCAAGATGGAGAGCCACAATCATCCCTCCTACATCGAGCCGTACCAGGGTGCGGCCACCGGCGTAGGCGGAATCCTCCGCGACGTCTTCACGATGGGTGCGCGACCCATCGCGGCACTCAACGCGCTTAGGTTCGGCGATCCCGCGCATCCGCGCACCCGTCATCTCGTTTCCGGCGTCGTCGGCGGGATCGGTGGGTATGGAAACTCGTTCGGCGTTCCGACGATCGGCGGCGAAGTGAATTTCCACCCTCGCTACAACGGGAACATCCTGGTGAACGCGATGGCGGTCGGTCTTGCCCGCACCGATGGGATTTTCTACTCGAAGGCGGAAGGCGTCGGCCTGCCGGTCGTCTATCTAGGCGCCAAGACCGGCCGGGATGGCATCCATGGGGCTACCATGGCCTCGGCGGAGTTCGACGACCGGTCGGAGGAGAAGCGACCCGCCGTCCAAGTAGGCGATCCTTTCACCGAAAAGTGTCTGCTCGAGGCGTGCATCGAACTCATGAAAAGCGGCGCCGTCGTCGCCATCCAGGACATGGGGGCGGCCGGCCTCACCTGCTCGGCCGTCGAGATGGGCGCCAAGGGCGGACTTGGCATCGAGCTTGACCTGGACAAGGTCCCGTGCCGCGAGAAGGGGATGACGGCGTACGAGATGATGCTGTCGGAGAGCCAGGAGCGAATGCTCATGGTGCTCAAGCCGGACATGCAGGCGGAGGCAGAGGCGATATTCGCGAAGTGGGAGCTCGATTTCGCGGTGGTTGGAAGAACGACGGATACGCTGCGGTTCGTGGTTCGCCACCAGGGAGTGGTCATGGCCGATCTTCCGATACGAGAACTCGGAGATCAGGCACCCGAATACGACCGTCCCTGGACGGTGCCGAAAGCACCGACGGCCGTCGCGGCACAAGATGTGCCCGCCCCCAACGACATGAAGGCGGCTATCCTCAAGATCGCAGCCTCGCCCGATCTTTGTTCGCGGCGCTGGGTCTTCGAGCAATATGACTATTTGATCCAGTCGAACACCGCGACGATCCCAGGAGGCGACGCCGGCGTCGTGCGGCTCGACGGTAGCAGCAAAGGCCTGGCGGCGGCGACCGACGTCACGCCACGCTACGTCGAAGCAGACCCGTACGAGGGCGGCAAGCAGGCCGTCGCCGAGTGCTGGCGCAATCTCACCGCGGTCGGGGCCCAGCCGATCGCCGTGACGGACAACCTCAATTTCGGCAGCCCCGCACGTCCCGAGGTGATGGGGCAATTCGTGCGGGCTGTGGAAGGCGTCGGCGAAGCGTGCAGAGCTCTCGGCTTTCCGGTCGTGTCCGGCAATGTGTCGTTCTACAACGAGACCAACGGCAAGGCGATCCTGCCCACACCGGCGATCGGCGGTGTTGGACTAGTGAAGGATGTCTCCAAGGTCATGACCATCGCCTTCAAGTCGGAAGGCGACGCGGTCATCCTCATCGGCGAACACGGCACGCATCTCGGACAAAGCATCTACCTGCGCGAAATCCTCAGCCGCGAGGATGGAGCGCCCCCGCCGGTCGACCTCGAGCGCGAGAGACGCCATGGCGACCTTGTCAGGGAGCTGATCCGCGAGAGCCTGATCACAGCCTGCCACGACATCTCCGACGGAGGGCTGATGACGACCCTGGTGGAAATGGCCCTGGCCGGAAACTTGGGTATTCGTATCGCTCTCGAAGGGGTCGTTCCGCACGTCGCCCTCTTCGCCGAAGATCAGGCCCGGTACGTCCTGTGCGCCTCGGCTACTGCCGCTGCGACCGTTTCGGAGAGGGCCCACAAGGCCGGAGTGCCCGCCAGCGTCATCGGCACCGTCGCCGGCAACCAATTGATTGTGGGGGATTTGGCCTCTATATCCCTAGAGGAGCTCCGAGCGGCCCACGAGGGCTGGTTTCCCGCGTATATGAAGGCGTAGCGACTAAAAATGGCAATGGACGCGCGCACTATCGAATCCCTGATCCGGCAGGCGCTGCCGGACGCGAAGGTCGAGATTCGGGATCTTGCCGGCGACGGCGATCACTATGCGGCGAACGTGGTGTCGGCGGCATTCCGCGGGCTTTCAAGAGTCAAGCAGCACCAGTTGGTCTACCAGGCCCTGAAGGGCAAGGTGGGCGGGGAGCTACATGCCCTCGCGCTCCAGACGAGCGCTCCCGAAGATTAGCGAAAGGCAATGCAATGGCTGACATCAACCAAGTGATCGACAACGAAGTGAAGGCCAACAAGGTCGTGCTATTCATGAAGGGCACGCCGCAGGCTCCGATGTGCGGATTCTCGAGCCGCGTGGTTCAGATCCTCAATCACATCGGGGTGCCGTTCAAAGGCATCAACGTGCTGGCGAGCGACGAGCTCCGCCAAGGCATCAAAGACTACTCGAACTGGCCGACGATTCCGCAGCTCTACGTGGAAGGCGAGTTCGTCGGCGGCTGCGACATCGTCACGGAGATGTTCCAGTCTGGCGAGCTCAAGGAGATGCTCGCCACAAAGGGTGCGGTCGAGCATTCCCCCACTTAAGTTTTCCGCTTCCGTCGCGCCGCCCGGCTACCTCAAACAGTCCGCCGGGACTTGCGAGGGCGTGAAGGCGCGGAGAGGCGGCCGCAAAATCGCACGGCAATGAAATCGAACCGGGCCATCATTGCGCTGCTCTTCACGATGTTCGTCTGGGGTATCGCCCCGGTCTTCATCCGCTCCCTGTCGACCGAGCTCGGGCCGCCGAATGCCCTGGTCATCCGGTACGTCATCGTGACCCTGATCTACGGCGTCGGCCTCTACATCGTCGGCATGAAGCCGATCGCGCGGGTGCATTGGCCGCGACTGCTCGCCGCCTCGATTCTCGGCATGCTCCTCTACAATCTCGGCTCGGTGTTCGGGTTCGAACTGGTCCCGGCCGGCATCGGCGGACTGATCATCGGAACTCAGCCCCTGCTCATCGCCCTCCTGGCAGCCATCCTCACCCGTGAGGAACTGACGCCGGCGGCGATTTGCGGCCTCGTCGTAGCTTTTATTGGAACCGCACTTCTCTTTTGGAACGATCTCGGCGACGGCACCGGGGGGACCGAGCTCCTTGGCGGTATCTTTATCTTCCTGAGCGGACTTGCGTGGGCATTCTACGTCATCCTGGTCAAGCCGCTGATCCAAACCTACGGGGCGTACCAGACGACGGCGCTGACCATCATGATCGCCACGGTGCCGATGTTGACCCTGGCGTCGGCCGAAACGGTGACGACCGTCATCGAGATGTCGCCTCGCCAGTGGTCCGAGATGCTGTTCATGGCGATCCTGGCGAGCATCGTTGCGGCGGTCACCTGGAACTATGGTGCGGGACGGCTTCCCAGCGTCACCTCGGGAACGTTCCTCTACCTGGTGCCGGTGCTGGCCGTGGCGGCCGGCGCCATCATCCTGGGCGAGACGATCACGGCGACGATGATCGTCGGAGGCATCCTCATCCTGCTGGGCGTCGCGGTCGCGCAGTTCGGCAATACTTGGATCGGCCGCCTTTTCGGGTCGCCCGCTCCCGCCTTGCTCCATGCCTACGCGGCGCTTGGATTCGCCGTCGTCGCATGGGGGTGCGTACCGGTAGCAATCCGGTTTCTGGTCACCGACCTGACGTCAGGCAACGTGCTGCTGCTCCGTCTCGTCCCGACAGGCGCGCTGGCTCTCGCCTTTCTCCTCGTCACGGGGGTCCGCCCGATCGCCGCGGCGGACTGGCCGCGTATTCTGATCGCCGCCCTGCTTGGGAACGGAGGCTACCAGGTGCTGGCCCACTTCGGCCTGGCCACCGTTCCCGCCGCCTGGACGGGCATGATCTTCGGATTGGAACCGCTGTTCATCGCCCTCTTTTCGGTGCTGCTCGCCAACGAGCGCCTGTCGGTCGAACTTGTGGCCGGCATGATCATCGCATTCGCAGGCACCGCACTGATCGCCGCGAGGACGCTCGGTGGCGGGACGGGGGTGCCGGCTCTCGGTCTCGCACTCGTCATCGCCAGTACGATGGGCTGGGGCATCTACACGGTGGTCTTGCGTCCGATCACCCGGAAATACGGCGCTGTCTACATATCGTGCGTGAGCCTCGCCATCTCTGCCGTTCCGATGATCGCCTTCGCCCGTCCGGACCTTGGCGAAACGCTGTCGCGCATGACGCTCGCCCAGTGGAGCGCCTTGGGGTTCCTAATCGTCGCCGGCACGTTCGCGGCGGTGATCTTCTGGAACTACGGGATCGGCATCGTCGGCAGCGCCCGCGGGGCTCTCCTGCTCTACGTGCAGCCCATCGTCGCCGCCGCCGGCGGCATGCTGCTCCTCGGCGAACGCCTGACGTGGACGCTGGTGGGAGGCGGATTGCTCATCATGGCGGGCGTTGCCGTCGCTCAGGTGAAGCTCCCCTACCTTTCGGCACGGACGCGCGAGGTCGAGCGGGACGACAGGCGGGCGGCTGTCGAGCGGCTGGTCGCCTCTGCCAAGACGGCCAGGCTTCCGAAATAGCTTCCCACCAGACCGCCGCATGCGGATTTCGCCGGTCGGTTATGACTTTGCGCAACCTCGCAAAGGTCCTATTTTCCCCCTCCTGCAAAGGCCGCCTATCGAGGACCGCATGTCCGCTGCCGCACGAGCTCCCTGGTACTTCAATCCACCCGTGATCATCGTGGCGGGCTGCATCGTCGCGATCATTTCGTTCGGCACGCGCGCCTCGATGGGGCTCTTCACCTATCCCATCTCGGAATTCCACCAGTGGAACCGGGAAATCTACGGGTTCGCGATGGCGCTCCAGAATCTCATGTGGGGTGTCTTCCAGCCGATCGCCGGCGGGTTTGCGGATCGCTACGGTCCGACCCGAGTTCTTGCCGTGGGCGCCATCCTATATGCGGCGGGCGTGGCGCTCATGTCGGTGGCGCACACGCCAGCGCTGATCTACCTCTCCGGTGGATTGCTCGTAGGCGTCGGCATCGCGACGGCATCTTTCTCGATCGTCATGGCGGCATTCGGCAAGCTCGTGCCGCCGGAAAGGCGGTCGTGGGCGTTCGGCATCGCCACCGGAGCCGGCTCCATCGGTCAATTCATCTTCGCGCCCCTGGGCCAGGGTTTCATCGCCGCCTTCGGATGGCAGACGGCCCTCGTGCTGTTGGCCTCGATCGTCCTCCTGATCATTCTCTTCGCAATTCCCCTGAACGCACCTCGGGCCGCCGCTGCCGTCGAAGATCGCCAGATCTCCTTGCGCGAGGCGATCTCGGGAGCGTTCGGGCATTCGAGCTACGTACTGCTGGTGCTCGGATTCTTCGTGTGCGGCTTCCAGATCGCGTTCGTGACCATCCATCTCCCGGCCTACCTGGTAGAACACGGAATCAGCGCATGGCTGGCGGCGGGGTCGATCGCCATCGTCGGCATCTTCAACGTCATCGGCTCCTATTCGGCGGGCGTCATCGGCGGCAAGTACCAGAAGCGGTATTCCCTGTCGCTGATCTACCTCCTGCGATCGATCGTCGTCACGCTGTTCATCACCACGCCGGTCACACCTACGACGACCGTCCTGTTCACCGCGGCCCTGGGTCTCCTCTGGCTGTCGACCGTGCCTCTCACCATGGGACTCGTCACCGTGATGTTCGGCACCCGCTACATGGCAACGCTCTACGGCTTTGTGTTCCTCAGCCACCAGATCGGCTCGTTCTTCGGCGTCTGGTTCGGGGGGCTGTTCCACGACCTCTATGGAACCTACGACCCCGTGTGGTGGCTTGGCGTGGCGCTCGGACTGTTCGCGGCGCTCGTTCACTGGCCCATCCGCGAGGAGCGGGCGCCAGCGTTCGCGGCGTAAATCAAGATGGGCTGGCCAGGACACAGGCTGGCATTGCTCCTCGGCGCTGCCGTCATGCTGGGGTGGCTTGCGGTCATGCTGGCCATCGCCCATGAAGCGCGGCTCGAACCGGCCGCGGCAGGAAGCGTTCTTGCGGTGTTCGAACCCGGAACCGAGGCGGATGCGGCCTTCGCGGCCATCGTCGAAGCAGGCGGCAGGCCGGTTCGGACGACGTGGCTGCCGTTCGTCTGGGTGGCGGCCAGCGACGAGCCGGGCTTCGTCGGGAGATTGACGGGGCACGGCGCGATCGCCGCCTACGGCGAGATGCCGTTCGCCCCCTCGCTTGCGGGTTGCCTAGCCTACGCCGATTCGAAGGTGGCAGAACTCTTCACGATCCGCCCTTAGCAGCACCTTCGAGGCGATGCTGCCATCCCCCTGGCACACACCATTAATGGGTTATTCATTTCTTGACCGGAACATCGGAGACCACGGTTGCATTGATGTTCAAAGCGTCGACCATAATGGCTGGAGGGCAACATGGTCATTGCGAGAGAACTTGAATGTCAGTTGCGCGGGTATTCGTTAACGACCGCCGAGATCCTCTACCACATCCCCGATCATCAGCACTTGCTGCAGTCCTTCATCTGGCAGGACTACGACATCGCGCCGCGCTTCCCGAAGCTCATCAAGTTTCTCGATTTCTGGACGCACAACCTTGACGGACGGCTTGCCAACGTCCGCGTTGCGCACAACGCCATCATCGGGCCGGCCGAGCTGCGATTCGTCGGCGCCGAGTGGCGGCTGCACTAGTCCAATCGATCAGCGAGAATAGAACTCGACCACGAGCGCTGGATTCATCTGGACGGGATAGGGTACGTCTGAAAGCGCCGGCACCCTGCTCATGCGTGCGGTGAGCTTCTTGTGGTCGACCTCGACGTAGTCGGGCACGTCGCGCTCGGCCAACTGCACGGCCTCCATGACGATCGGCAGCTCCTTCGATTTCTCACGGACCTCGACGACGTCGCCGACCTTGAGGCGCATGGAAGAAATGGTAGCCCGCCGGCCGTTCACCGCCACGTGGCCATGGTTGATGAGCTGGCGAGTGGCATGCATCGTCGTCGCGAACTTGGCGCGATAGACGATCGCGTCGAGGCGACGCTCCAGCAGGCCGATGAGATTCTCCGAGGTATCGCCGGCCATGCGGGAGGCCTCGGCGTAGATCTTGCGAAAGTGGCGCTCGGAAATGTTGGCATAGTAGCCCTTGAGCTTCTGCTTGGCACGAAGCTGGACGCCGAAGTCCGAAAGCTTCTGCTTACGACGCTGGCCGTGCTGCCCCGGACCGTAGTCCCGCTTGTTGACGGGGCTTTTCGGGCGCCCCCAAATGTTCTCCCCGAGACGGCGATCGAGCTTGTATTTCGAACTGGCGCGTTTGGTCATCAACTACTCCTGATTCGTCGTTGCGCAACGATCGAGGCCTTCCCCGGTCGTCGAAAAATTGCCCTCCTCTATCGGATCACCGATCGACAGGATAGCGGCCAACGCGCTAACGACGGCGACTATCCTCGGGCAAGAAGAACGCGGGACCCTGAAGATCCCGCGCGGCGGCTGGTCTAGCCCCCTCCCCGGGCCTTGTCAAACAGCATATGCCGGACCATTCAGACAGCGATGTCGACTAAGCCGGACTCAGAAAATCCCATGGATTTATAAGCGTTCAGGCTGCCCGTGGCGGACCCGCCGAGGGCCGTGAACAGGGCCGTGCCAGACTTCGGCCCAGGTGGCAGTTCCGAGAGCTTCAGCCCTTTTAGAACATCGACGACGCGCCGGGCGATCGCCGGGGCGGGGTCGATGTACTCGACCGCCCATGGGGCGGCCTTTCGAATGTCTTCCAGGAGAAGCGGATAGTGGGTGCAGCCCAGTACGACCGTGTCGGTCCGACGACCGGCGCGGCTCCGGAAAACCGGCTGAATCTCGTCCCGCAAATCCTCCAGGCTGATGCCGCCGCCCTTTAGCTTTTCCTCGGCCATCTCCGCGAGCCGCGCGGCACCATGCAGGAACACCTTGCAATGATAGGCATAGGTGTGGATGAGCGCCTGCGTGTACTCACGATTGGCGGTGCCAGGCGTGGCGAGAACGCCGATGATGCCGCTCTTGGTCCGAGCGGCCGCCGGCTTGATCGCGGGCACCGTGCCGACGAACGGAACCGAATAGAGTTCGCGCAGCTGGGTCAGCGCCAGGGTGCTGGCTGTGTTGCAGGCGATGACGACCAGGTCGGGGTTTGCGGTCGAAATGAACTTGCCGACCACGTTCAGAATCCGCTCGATCAACCGAACTTCCTCCCAGGCCCCGTAGGGAAAGGCGGCGGTGTCGGCTGCATAGATCAGGTGGGCGAGCGGTAGGGCTTCGCGCACGGCCTGGGCAACGGTCAGGCCACCCATCCCCGAATCGAACAATAGAATGCGCGGGGACCTGATCATGTATCCGAAACGCCGGGCGGCTTTCGACGGGTGTGCGCATAGGTGAGCCCCGAAACCATGCCGCGCAAGGTGCGCACCTCCTGCTCCGTGAGGGCGGCGCGGAGAAACATGCTGCGAATATTCTGCATCATGGAGGGGACCTTTTCCGGCGGCCTCAGGAAACCGCAGTCCATAAGTTCTCGCTCAAGATGCTTAAAAAGGCCTTCCAGCTCACTGGCCGTGGCGGGCGGCGAGCCGCCGCTCGGGGTGTGCGGCCCGGGCAGCGCGGGCTCCTGAGGCGTCGCCTGGCCAAGGGTGGTCGCCTCGCCCTTGAACCACTCATAGGTGACGAGGAGGACGGCCTGGGCAATGTTGAGGGATGCGAAAGCGGGGTCGACCGGTGCCATCACGATCTCATGGGCCAAGGCGACCTCGTCGTTCCGGAGGCCGAATCGTTCCTGGCCGAATAGCACGCCGACCGTTTCCCGGCGCCCGAGCCTCGCCCGCATGTCCTGGCCGGCCTGTGCCGGCGTGATGACCGGCTTGACCATGCCGCGCGGGCGGGCGGTAGTCGCATAGACATGCGTGAGGTCGGCGACGGCTGCGGCGGCGCTGTCGAACACCCTGGCGCCCTCGAGGATCCAGTCGGCACCAGAGGCGGCCTTGCGGGCGTATTCGTTCGGCCAGCCATCACGCGGCTGCACCAGCCGAAGATCGCCCAGACCGAAATTCGCCATGGCGCGAGCCGTCGTGCCGATGTTCTCGCCGAGCTGCGGCTCGACGAGCACGATCGCCGGCGCAGGACCTTCGCGGCGTTTCACGGTCGAATTAGTACCGGACATCTTGCAACCAGACTTCAAATCGCCCGTGTCGATAGCGGAGTCGGAAGGGCCGGCGCAACCCTCTTGCGCTGGAAGCCAACCCGTGCCTATTATTTAAAGAGATTATTAAATACGGAGGAAGCGAAATGACCACCCACACCGCCGCATGCGAATGCGGAGCCGTCCATCTCGACATCGATGCCAAACCATTGGTTGCCCTCAATTGCCACTGCAAGGTCTGCCAGCGTCTGAGCGGCTCCGGGCACGTCTTCGTCCTGGCCTTCCCGGATGACAAGGTCAAGATCAAAGGCGAACTTTCGAGCTACACCTATCGCGCCGACAGCGGGAAGAACTCGACTTCGCATTTCTGCGTGAAGTGCGGCTCACACGTGTTCGGCATCCTGGAGCGCTTTCCCGGCACGATCGCCGTCGCGGCAGCCCAGCTCGACGACTCCTCGGCGTACGCGCCGCAAATGTCGGTGTTCGCAGATCGCTTGCAGCCGTGGGATCGCCTCGAACCCGGAGTGCCGTCGTTTCCCGGCATGCCGCCCATGTAACGTTCCGACCGATGGGCGGGCGCACGCCCTGCTCGATTGCCCCGCCTGAGCGCTGTTGCTATAGAGCGACCCACTCCACGGCTCAAGCTCAGGCAGGGATCGGTTCATGGCGAAGATCAAGGTTGCAAATCCTGTCGTCGAACTCGACGGCGACGAAATGACCCGGATCATCTGGGAGCTCATCAAGAAGAAGCTGATCCACCCCTATCTCGACGTAGAGCTCAAATACTACGACCTCTCAGTGGAGAATCGCGACCGCACGGAGGACAAGGTCACGGTCGACGCGGCGCACGCCATCAAGCAGCACGGGGTTGGGGTGAAGTGCGCCACCATCACGCCGGACGAGGACCGGGTCAAAGAGTTCAAGCTGAAGCAGATGTGGAAGTCGCCGAACGGGACCATCCGCAACATCCTCGGCGGTGTGATCTTCCGCGAGCCGATCATCTGCAGCAACGTGCCCCGTCTCGTTCCCGGCTGGACACAACCCATCGTGGTCGGGCGACATGCCTTCGGCGATCAGTACCGCGCTACCGATTTCACCTTTCCCGGCAAGGGCAAGCTTACGGTCAAGTTCGTGGGCGAGGACGGGACCGTCATCGAGCATGAAGTCTTCCAGGCCCCGGCTGCCGGGGTGGCGCTCGCCATGTACAATCTCGACGATTCGATCCGCGAATTCGCGCGGGCATCGTTCAACTATGGGCTCGGACGGAATTTTCCCGTCTACCTGTCGACCAAGAACACCATCCTCAAGCGCTACGACGGACGCTTCAAGGACCTGTTCCAGGAAATCTTCGACAGCGAGTTCAAGGCCGAGTTCGAGAAGCGCAAGCTGACTTACGAGCACCGTCTGATCGACGACATGGTGGCCTCCGCCCTGAAATGGAGCGGCGGATACATATGGGCCTGCAAGAACTACGACGGCGATGTCCAGTCCGACGTGGTGGCCCAGGGCTTCGGCTCTCTGGGCCTGATGACCAGCGTGCTGATGACGCCCGACGGCCGGACGGTCGAGGCAGAAGCGGCGCACGGGACCGTCACCCGACACTTCCGGCTTCACCAGCAGGGCAAGGAAACGTCGACGAACTCCACCGCCTCGATCTACGCCTGGACGCGTGGACTTGCGCACCGGGCGAAGCTCGACAAGAACGACGCGCTCGCCCGCTTCGCTGCTACGCTGGAGCGCGTCACCGTCGGAACGATCGAATCGGGTTTCATGACCAAGGACCTCGCGGTTCTCGTCGGACCCGACCAGAGGTGGCTTTCGACCCAGGGCTTCCTCGACAAGGTCGACGAAAATCTGCAAAAGGCCATGGCCTGATGGCCGCGGCGTCCTAGGCCACCTGTTTCCGCTCGGAGCGAAGGGGAAGCCAGACCTTCATCGTCGTTCCGCGGCCGACTTTCGAAACGATCTCGAGGCCGCCGCCGTGCTGGTCGAGAATTCTCTCGACGGCCGGCAAGCCCAGGCCGACCCCGTAGCTCTTCGTCGTGAACAGCGGCTCGCGGATGCGCCGCAGGTTCTCTTCAGAGATCCCGGGCCCGTTGTCCGTGAACCAGATTTCGACACCCCTTTCGGTGGCCCGCGTCTCGATCACGATGCGGGGATCCGGCGTATGGAACTTCGCGGGATCGGTGCCCTTCCCTACCATCGCCTCGGCTGCATTCGAAAGCAGGTTGATAACGACACGCTGCATTTGCGTCGGATCGAAGGCGAGACTGCCGCCCGGCAAGCCGTACCGGCATTCGACCTCGATCATCGCGGGAAGCTCCACCGCCTGCTCCACCACGACCTTCGAAAGCCACTCGTCCAGGTGGACCGGAGCCGGCTCGAGGCTGCGGGTGCGCGTGAAATCGAGCAGCTCGGTGATGATGGCATCGCAGCGTGCAATGCCGTCGTTGATACGCTCCACCTGAACCGTGACATCGGAGCTTGCGCAGTCCAGACGACGTTCGATCAGATAGGCGGCGGCCCGCACGATGCCCAGGGGATTGCGGATCTCGTGGGCAACGGTGGCTGTGAGCTGCCCGAGCTGCGCGAGCTTCGCCTTGCGGATGATCGTGTCCTGGGCCTCCTGGAGTCGCTTCATGCTGTCGGAAAGCTCGCGATTGAGCGCGACGACGCTCTCGTTCACGGCCTGCAACTCGGCGGCCGCCGTGACGGCCCGGGCCTCCGACCGCCGCAGTCCGTCACAGGCGCCGTCGAGCTCGCGGTGCTTGGAAGCGAGAAGGCGCCCCACATAGCTGCCATATGCGCTGACGCCGCACACCATCAACAATATCCCCAAGCCGATCAGCGTCTGATAGCTCTCCAGACGGCGCACCTGCTCGCTGCTCTGCAGCTCGTGCTGGCGCTTCGCGAAGCGGACCGCGGCAATCGCGGTCTTCAGCTGGCTCTTCAGCTGATTGTTGGCCCGGTCGGCGAGCGCCATGGATTTAGCGGCGCGGGTGATCCATCCGTTGTAGTAGTTCGAGAAGACGAGGCGGCTGTTGGTGGTCACGTCGGTGAGCGTGGCGGATATGCTGAGCATCGCCAGGCGTGCTTCCTGCGCCTCGTCCGCCTTGACGTTGCGAGCAAAGTCCTCGTCGATGACCTGCATCTGCCTTTGGAACACCGTCATCGCGCGCTCGAACTTGCGACTCGCTCCAACGGGATCGCGGGAATCGAAGATCTCGGCGGGCGGGGCGCTGAGACCATCGGCGAGATCGTCGAGACGCCAGAGCTCGACGAAGCTCTGGTCCCATACGCGCCCGGCCGCCAAAGTGCGATTGAAGATCGCCGCAAACTGACTGCTGAGATAGAGTCCGCCCGCGACTGCGAGAAGATCGAACGCGGCGAGGAGGAAGTAGATGAGATGGATGCGGGTCCAGCCCTTGCCCGCTTTCCCTCGCCAAGGCAGAACTCGCGCCATGCTCATCGTCACCTCCGCTACGCAGACGCAATGGGGCGCGATCATCGTCGGAAGGGGTAAAGGGCAACTTAATAGTTGCAATACGATAGTCTAACAACCAGTACTTGCATATACAGGAAAGCGTCATGGAGGAAAGCGAGAAGCCGATCCACACCGGCGGGTGCCAATGCGGGGCGATCCGCTATCGCTTCGAAGGCGAGCTCGGCGATGCCGGGATCTGCCACTGCCGCATGTGCCAAAAGGCTTTCGGCTCATGGGGCGCCCCGCTCGTATCGCTTGCGGCCGCCGGTCTCACGTGGACGCGCGGCCGGCCGGCGGAGTTCAGGTCGTCATCCATCGTGGCGCGCGGCTTCTGCAGCGCGTGCGGCACGCCGCTCTACATGCATGACGACGAAGACTCCAAATTCGAGATGGCGATCGGCACGCTGGACCGGCCAGACGATGCACCGCCTTCCCACCAGGTGGGCGTAGAAAGTGAGCTCAAGTGGTTCAAAGGCCTTCGCGACCTCCCGAGAGCGAAGACCAGCGACTACAATTCACCCGCACAGTTGAAGCGATATACCTCGCTGCAACATCCGGATCACGATACGGAAGTCTGGCCGCCGAACAGCCCCGATTGAGGCCGCTCGGCGGCCCCCCGGCCGCGTGAATCAAGTTCCGCCACGATGGCCCTCACCATCCGGCTCGCCGTCGTCTCGAAGAGACAGGGCACCAATGCGTGGATCAATGCGGCGGCACCCGCCGCCAACATGCGGCCCGCGAACCGTGCTGCAAACGCCATATGCTCCACATACCCCTCGCCCACCTTACGTGGATGAGCATGGAAGATGCGTTCGACGATCTGCATGGCAATGGCCTCCGCCCGATGTTCGTTGACAACATAGCTCTAAAATGAGAGGAAAAACGCCCAATTTGGTGCACTGAATCGGCGTCAATTGGGAAATTTTCTCACGAGATGGAGCCATCTGCCGTGCACGATTCTATCGACCGGGCCATCCTCGTGGCACTCCAGGGCGATTCGTCGCTCTCGATCGAGGAGGTGGCCGAGCGGGTGCACCTATCGCGCAACGCATGCTGGCGACGGGTCAAGAAGCTAGAGGACGACGGCGTCATTCGCGGCCGCGTCGCCCTCCTCAATCCGGAGAAGGTCAATCTCGGCCTTACGGCCTTCATCTCCATACGCACGGTGCATCACGAGCCGGACTGGCTGAAAAGCTTCTCGGCCGCGGTGCGCGATATCCCGGAGATCATCGCCGTCTACCGCACGACGGGCGAGACCGACTATCTCCTCCATGCCGTCGTGCCCGACATCGCGGGCTACGACCAGCTCTATAAGCGGCTCATTGCGCGGATCAGCCTGACCGACGTCGCGGCGAGCTTCGTCATGGAAAAGATCAAGGAAACGACGGTGCTGCCGCTGGCCTACATGGAGCTCAGCTAGCCAGCTGCTTGCGAATGGCGTCGAGGGCCTCGCGGGCCTTCGATCCATCGGGGCCGCCGGCCTGTGCCATGTCGGGTCGCCCGCCCCCGCCCTTGCCACCCAGCGCGGTAGCCGCCGACCTCACCAGATCGACGGCGCTGAAGCGCTTCGTCAGATCGTCCGTCACGCCGACCACTGCCGCGGCCTTCCCGTCGGCGGATTCGGCGACGAACGCGACGATACCGGATCCCAGCGTGCGCTTTCCCTCATCAGCGAGACTCTTCAGGTCCTTCGGATCGACGCCGGAGACGACGCGGCCCATGAATTTGATGCCGGCAACCTGGCTCACCTCGTCCGCGTCGCCGCTGGCACCGACGGCAAGGCGCCTGCGCGCCTCCGAGAGGTCGCGCTCTAGCCGCCGCCGATCCTCGAGCAGTGCTTCTATTCGGGCCGGCACCTCGGCCGTCGCCGCCTTCAACAGCGATGCGACCTCCTTCAGGCGCGCCTCCTGCTGGCTCAGGTGGCGAAGCGCCGACTGGCCGGCCAGAGCCTCGATCCGCCGAACGCCGGCAGCAGAGGCCGATTCGCCGAGCAGGCGCACCAAGCCGACGTCGCCGGTTCGCGATACATGCGTGCCACCGCACAGTTCGAGGGAATAGACGGGCTTGTTGGGTCCGCCCTCCGGCTGCATGCCCATCGAGACGACACGAACCTCATCGCCGTACTTTTCCCCGAAGAGCGCCATGGCGCCCTCCGCGATAGCGGCATCGACGGACATCAATCGCGTGACCACTTCCGCGTTCTGCCGCACGACGGCGTTGGCGATCTCCTCGACGCGCGCGACTTCAGCCGCCGACATCGGTTTCGGATGAGAGAAATCGAACCGCAGGCGGTCCGGCTCGACCAGCGACCCCTTCTGGACAACATGGGTGCCGAGCACCTGGCGCAGCGCCTCGTGCAGGAGATGAGTCGCGGAGTGATGAATGCGCGCCCCGCCGCGGCGCAACGGATCGACTTCGAGCTCGACAGCGTCGCCGACAGCGAGCTTGCCCTTCTCGAGCTTTCCATAGTGGACGATGAGCTCCCCGACGCGCTTCTGCGTGTCGTCGACGCGAAACACCGCCCCCTCCGAGGTGAGAACAACACCGCGATCGCCCACCTGGCCTCCGGACTCACCGTAGAAGGGCGTCTGGTTGAGAACCAACACAGCCGATTCTCCCTCGCGCAATGTCTTCACCTCGGCACCGTCGACAACGATGGCGCGCACCTGGCCTTCCGCCCGTTCGGTCTCGTAGCCGAGAAACTCGCTCGCACCCACCCGGTCGCGGACGTCGAACCACACGGTCTCCGTCTTTGCCTCACCCGATCCGGCCCACGCCTTGCGTGCCTCGGCACGCTGGCGCTCCATCTCGCTCGAGAAGACATCGGTGTCGACACCGATACCGCGTGGCTTCAGGGCATCCTGGGTGAGATCGAGCGGAAAGCCGTATGTATCGTAGAGCTTGAATGCGACGGTGCCGGATAGCCGGTCGCCTTCCGCAAGGCCCCGGGTCTCCTCGTCTAGCATGCGAAGACCGCGCTCGAGCGTGGCGCGGAAGCGCGTCTCCTCCAGCTTCAGAGTTTCCTCGGCGAGCGCCTGCGAGCGCTGCAGTTCCGGATAGGCCGAGCCCATCTCGCGCACCAGAGCCGGCACCAGCCTGAAAAGGAGTGGCTCGCGGGCACCTAGAAGCTGGGCGTGGCGCATGGCGCGGCGCATGATGCGGCGCAGGACGTAGCCGCGGCCCTCGTTGGACGGAAGGACGCCATCGGCGATCAGAAAACAGGAGGCGCGCAGGTGGTCGGCGATGACGCGGTTCGAGGCGCGCGCAGCCCCTTCGGCGGAAACGCCGGTCTGCTCCTCGATGGCGCGGATGAGCGCCTGGAAAAGATCGATGTCGTAGTTGTCGTGTTTGCCCTGCAGAACGGCCGCGATCCGCTCCAGTCCCATGCCCGTATCGATCGACGGCTTGGGAAGGTCGATCCGCTGCTCCTTGGTGACCTGCTCATACTGCATGAAGACCAGGTTCCAGATCTCGATGAAGCGGTCGCCATCGGCGTCGGGCGAGCCGGGCGGACCGCCGGGGATGCGCTCGCCATGGTCGAAGAAGATCTCGGAGCACGGTCCGCATGGTCCGGTGTCGCCCATGGCCCAGAAATTATCCGAGGTGGGAATCCGAATGATGCGCTGCTCGGGCAGGCCGGCGATGCGGCGCCACAGGGCGAAAGCCTCGTCGTCGGCCGAGTACACCGTCACGGTAAGCTTGTCGGCCGGGAGGCCAAACTCCCGGGTGACCAGATTCCAGGCAAGCTCGATCGCGACGTCCTTGAAGTAGTCGCCGAAGGAGAAATTGCCGAGCATCTCGAAGAAGGTGTGATGGCGCGCAGTGTAGCCGACGTTGTCCAGGTCATTGTGCTTGCCGCCTGCACGGACACACTTCTGGGCCGTCACGGCACGGTTGTAGGGGCGCTTCTCGAGTCCGGTGAAAACGTTCTTGAATTGCACCATGCCGGCATTGGTGAACATCAGGGTGGGGTCGTTGCGGGGCACGAGGGGGCTCGACGCCACGATCTCGTGACCGTGCCTACGGAAGTACTCAAGAAAGGACGACCGGATTTCATTCAGGCCAGACATATGGGCGACTGTTTCCCTGTTCCCAGCGCGGGCGGCGGCTGCATCTTCGCAGTACTGCCTCACGTGCCTCTGCAAGTCCATAGGACAGGCCGCAGAACGCCAGCAATGGAAAAGCGCCCTCCCCGGGGCTGGGAGGGCGCTTGGTGCGGTGTGGGGCGCACACCGACTCCGACCTTGAGGGGAAAGGCCGGAAACCGTTGCAAATCAATCAACGCGGACGCGACAGGAACTCACGCACGAGCACGCTATTCGGCGGCGTCGGCACCTTCGTCTTCGCCATCGACGTTCGTGATGCGGGCCGCCAGAAGGCCGGCATTCTCACGAATCTTCTGCTCGATCTCAGCCGCACGATCGGGGTGCTGCTTCAGGAAGGCCTTTGCATTCTCGCGGCCCTGCCCGATCCGCTCGCCGTTGTAGGAGAACCAGGCGCCGGACTTCTCGAGGATGCCGGCCGTCGCGCCGAGGTCGAGAAGCTCTCCGATCTTGGAGATGCCTTCGCCGTACATGATATCGAATTCCACCTGCTTGAACGGCGGAGCCACCTTGTTCTTGACCACCTTGACCCTGGTCTGGTTGCCGACCACCTCGTCCCTGTCCTTGATGGCGCCGATGCGGCGGATGTCAAGACGCACGGAGGCGTAGAACTTGAGCGCGTTGCCTCCCGTCGTGGTCTCGGGGGACCCGAACATCACGCCAATCTTCATCCGGATCTGGTTGATGAAAATCACCATGCACCGGGAACGGGCGATGGAACCGGTGAGCTTGCGCAGGGCCTGGCTCATCAGCCGGGCATGAAGGCCGGGCAGCGAATCTCCCATCTCTCCTTCGATCTCGGCCCGCGGCGTCAGCGCGGCGACGGAGTCGACGACCAAAATCTCGATGGCGCCCGACCGCACCAGCGTGTCGGCGATCTCCAGGGCCTGTTCGCCCGTGTCCGGCTGAGAAATCAACAGATCGTCGACATTCACGCCGAGCTTCTTCGCATAGGAGGGGTCGAGGGCGTGCTCGGCGTCGATGAAGGCACAGATGCCGCCCCGCTTCTGGGCTTCGGCGATGGTCTGCAGGGCAAGAGTGGTCTTGCCTGAAGATTCAGGTCCGTAGATCTCGACCACGCGGCCGCGGGGGAGCCCACCGATGCCGAGGGCGATGTCCAGGCCGAGGGAACCGGTGGAAATGGCCTCGATTTCGACGATGGCCCCAGCTCCGAGCTTCATAATGGAGCCCTTGCCGAAGCTGCGTTCAATCTGGCTCAAGGCCGCGTCGAGAGCCTTTGACTTGTCCATGGAGGTATCGACCACCCTGAGATTAGACTGCCCCATATTCTGCTCCTTATTTCACAGCCACCAGTACGGCGCAAATCGGTTGGTTCAGTTCGTTGAACGCATAATGTACACGTTTTGTTCTTATAGCAAGCTCTTTTCTAAGTCTTTGAAACCGGCTGTGAATTTTTTGAGAAACGGGAACTTTACTTGAACAAAGCGGCAATCCCGTTAAGGCCGATTCGACGGCATCAAGGCCGCTGATAATTAGGGCCGGGAACGCACAGAGGGGCTATGCATCAATAACCCACTTCTGGGGAGAGAGTGTACGTTCCCGGCCCCTGCTGCCAGAAGACCTCGGAGATTTGCCCCCGGCTCTCCCAAGCAGTTTCCAAAATCAGTGTCCCTCCATACTAAGTCTTAAGTTGTGTGTAAAGCCTTAATTCCTCTCTAAGTTGCGAATTCATGAAGGGCCCGGCAAAAGCCTTATGAAACCAGCGAATCTTCAGGAGAGTACCGACTCCAGCGCCGCGGCAACCGTGAACAGTTCCTGGTCCTTCCCCCATGGCGCCATGATCATCAGGCCAACCGGCGGTTCACCGACCGGAGTCAGGGGCAGCGAGGCTGCGCAGCAGTTCAGGAAGTTGCCGACGAAGGTATTGCGAAGGCTCAGGAAGTTAAGACGCATGTAGTCGTCGTCGGCCGCGAGCGCAGTGATGGGCGGGGGCACGTTCGGAGTCGTCGGCAGGAGGACGCCGTCGAAGCCGTCCATCTTTCGCCGCGCAGCTTCGATCAAACGCGCGCGCTCGCGCAGGATGTCGACGTAGTCGGGCGCGGGAATCGCCGCTCCCAATTGAATGCGACGGCGAACGCGCGGATCGTAGAGCTCACCCTTCGCCTCGATCATCCCGCGATGATGCGCATAAGCCTCGATCGCCGATATTCCGCCGCGGGAATTGATTGCCGGAATCCGGTCGGCATCGGGAAGGGGCAGATCGACGAGGGTCGCGCCCCGTTCCGAAAGACGGCGCAAGGCCGCGTCGAATGCGGCGCTCACTTCCTTGTCGACGTCGGCGCTTGCGATGTTTGTCACGACGCCGAGGCGGAGCGTGGCGAGCGGACGCTCGGCGATGCCGCCCGACCAGTCTTCCGCCATGAGGGAATCGGCGGCTGCGGCACAAGCCACCGAGCGAGCGAGCGGCCCTACCGAATCCAGCGTGAACGACAGAGGGAAGACGCCCGTCGTCGGAATGCGGCCGACGCTCGGCTTGAATCCCACGATGCCGCAGAAGGCCGCGGGGATGCGCGTCGATCCGCCGGTGTCGGTTCCGATGGCGAGGGCGCACAGGTGGTCGGCGACCGACACCGCCGCGCCTGAGGACGAACCGCCCGGGATGCGTCCGGTGGCGCGGTCGAAGGGAGAGCGCGGCGTGCCGTAATGCGGATTCAGGCCAACACCCGAATAAGCGAACTCGGTCATGTTGGTGCGCCCAAGGATGACGAAGCCGGCACTCTTCAGGCGCGCGATGGCAGGCGCGTCAGCGGTTGCGGGCCGTGCATCCTTCAGCGCAACCGATCCCGCCGTCGTCACCTCGCCGGCGATGTCGAAGAGGTCCTTGACCGAGATCGGGATGCCGGCGAAGGGCGACGGCGACGCGTTACGACGCCTCAGGGCATCCACGTAGCGGGCGGCCTCACGGGCGCCGTCGGCATCGACGTGAAGAAAAGTGCGGCCGCCCTCCCCGGCCGGATCGCCGATGCGCTCCAGGCATTCTTCGACCAGGGATAGGGAGGTGACGACTCCTGTGGCCAAATCTGCTGCCAGACCGCTCAACGTCTTCATGTCGCCATGTCCTCCGCTCGGCTATAAGCCTCAGGAGTTCATAGCTTCCTTGACGGCCTCGGCAAGCTGTTTCAGGGAAAACGGCTTCGGAAGGAAAGCGAAGTCCGTCTGGCCTTCGAGATTCTTGTCGAAGGCATCCTCCGCATATCCCGAGATGAATACCATCTTGGTCTTGGCGCCCCGCCGACGGAGCTCCTTGAGCAAGGTCGGTCCATCCATCTCCGGCATGACGACGTCCGACAGCACGAGATCGATCTTGGCCTCGTTATCGGCATAGACCTTCAGAGCTGTCTCGCCGGAATCCGCTTCCAGCACCTCATAGCCGCGCGACGCGAGGGCACGCGATGCGAAGGCGCGCACGGCATCCTCGTCCTCGACCAGGAGGATGGTCCCCTTTCCGGTAAGGTCCTGCTTCTTGCCGTTGCGCTCTTCTGGACGCGATTCAACTTCCTCGCTTTCAGGCGCCCGGTAGTGGCGG
>JADMIO011575600.1_pt1 | contig 51107 bp, 51 predicted proteins | sample 8958161 | NCBI WGS metagenome assembly JADMIO01 (sample SAMN16585339, study PRJNA669376) | soil metagenome | isolation source: Crop rotation soil | place: USA: Cullars Rotation, Alabama | collected 2011 | reverse complement strand
GCCGCGACTTCAAGTCACGTGAATTCCAAGCTTCGGATCCCACTGTGCTGGAAAGGGGCATGGCCGCGGGCGTCCGCGACGCCGACAACCTGTGCTGGAAGCTCGCCGCCGTCCTGAAGGGCCAGCTCCCCGCAGCCGTCCTCGACACCTACGAGACCGAGCGCCAGCCGCACGTCCGCGCCGTCACCAACCGCGCCGTCTTCTTCGGCCGCGTGATCACCGAACGCAACCCACTGATCGCGGCCGTGCGCAACCCGGCCTTCCGCATCGCCATGAACACCCCGGCGCTCAGTTCCTACCTGCGCGACGCCAAGTGGTTCCCCGACGCGTTCTACCCCGACGGCTTCCACACCGGAGCCGGCCCGGTCATCGGTCACCGCACCCCGCAGCCGCGCGTGATGGACGAAAAGGGCGACATCGCTTTGCTCGACGACGTCCTCGACACGGCCTGGACGGTGCTACACGCGGGCGGCAACACCGAGCGTCTCGACTGGGCAGCCGCCGGGGCCAAGACCCTTCGCCTGCTGCCAGCCGGATCAGCGGCAACCGCCAACGCGCTCGTCGACGTCGACAACCTGCTCGTCACCTGGCTGCGCACCCGTAAGGCAGCGGCTGTTGCCCTCCGGCCCGACGGCTTCGTCTACACCGCCGCCGCCTCGATCACCGACCTGGACGCGCCGCCCGCCGGCCTGTCCGCAACCACTCTGGAGCAGTCATGAACCTTCTCGTCCTCGGCGCCACCGGCGCCACCGGCCGCCTCGTCGTCGACCGAGCCCTCGCCGACGGGCATCGGGTCACCGCTCTCGTCCGCTCGCCCGACAAGCTGACCCGAACCCACCCGAACCTCCACGTGGTCAGCGGGAGCGTCACCGACTCAGCGCAGGTCGCCGCGGCAATGCAGCGCGTCGACGCCGTCATCAGCACCCTCGGCGCCACGAAGGGAACGATCATCACCGACTCGACCCGCGCCATCCTGGCCGCCGCACCATCACAAGGAGTGACCCGCGTCGTCCAGCTCTCGACGTTCGCGGTGCAACGCGACCGATTGCGGCCGCTGAGCAGGTTGATCACCCAACTGGCGATCGGCCCGCAACTCAGGGACAAGACCGCCGCCGAGGACGCACTGCGAGCCAGCGGTCTCGACTGGACCCTCGTGCACGCCAGCGTGCTGACCAACGGATCGCCCACCGGCACCGCCACGCCGTTGGCTCAGAGCAAGAGACGCAGCGTCCTGCAGAAGATCTCGCGCGCCGATGTCGCCAAATGGCTGGTCGCCACCGCAACGACGGTCGACGGCGCGCGCGGCGAGGTCGCCCTCGGAACCTCGCGATGCCTGGTCGGCGGCGTTCCGAGATGAGAGAACCCGACGTTCCCGAAGGTGTCAGCACCGCGCTGAGGGCGATTCAGAAACTCGGCGTCGACTTCATCCGCCGATACAACCGCCTGGAGATCGAGGGCGGCGACCTCGAACTCGACGGCCCGGTCCTGTTCGTCGCCAACCACGGCTTCGGCGGCCTGTTCGACCTGAACGTGTTCGCCGTCCTCGCCGCCTTCACCCAGATGGGCATCGAGCGCGACGTCACCGCACTCGCGCACCAATCGACCTGGACGATGCGTCTAGGCAAGTACGTCGAACCCATGGGCGTCCGACCGGCCAGCCGGGCGAGCGCGATGGACGCCTTCGCGGACGGTCGCCACGTCCTCGTGCTGCCCGGCGGCGACCTGGACGCGTTCAAGTCCTGGGCCGACAGAAACAAGATCATCTTCGGAGGACGCCGCGGGTTCGTACGCCTCGCCTTGGAAGCCGGCGTCCCCATCGTCCCGATCGTGACCGCCGGCGGCACCGAAGCAGTCATCTCGCTCCCGGGAGGCGAGTGCCTCAGCCGCACGCTCGGACTGGACAAATCCCTGCGACTCAAGACCCTGCCGATCTCGTTCTCGCTGCCGTTCGGCCTCAACATCGGAGCGGCCGGCGCACTGCCGTTCCTGCCCTTGCCAACGAAGCTGTTCACCGCCGTGCTGGCGCCCATGACCCCGGCCGAGGGCGAGACCGCCGACCAGTTCGGCGACCGCATCGAAGCCGCCATGCAAGCCAAGCTCGACCAGATGACCGAGGGACGAATCCCGTTGCTCGGCTGAGCCGAACGATCACTACAGAAACCGTTGACACCGCATCCCGCCCACCTTACCGTAGTGATCACTACATGAACTTGAGGAGTCCAGCATGACCACCACCGTCCTGACAGAGAGCACCGTCCGCGTCGGCGCGAAGGAGATCTTCTACGCCGAGGCCGGCGAGGGCCCCGTGGTCGTGCTGCTGCACGGCGGCGGCCCGGGAGCGTTCGGCACGTCCAACTTCTCGCGCAACATCGACGCGCTCGCCGCGAGCTACCGAGTGATCGTCCCGGACCTGCCCGGCTACGGCCGCTCGACCAAGGGCGTCAACGGCGAGGACCCGTTCGGCGACCTGGCCGACGGCATCCGCGGCCTGCTGGACGCTCTCGGCATCGAGAAAGCGCACCTGGTCGGCAACTCCTACGGCGGGGCGTGCGCACTGCGCCTGGCGCTCGACACCCCTGAGCGGGTCGGCAAGCTCATCCTGATGGGCCCCGGCGGCATCGGCACCACCCGCGGCCTGCCCACCGCAGGTCTGACCCAGCTGCTGAACTACTACGGCGGCGACGGGCCGACGCTGGCCAAGCTCGAGACGTTCATCCGCGACTACCTCGTCTACGACGGCAAATCAGTGCCGCAAGCGGTCATCGAGGCCCGCTACAAGTCGAGCATTGAACCCGACGTCGTCGCGAACCCGCCGCTGCGCCGCCCGTCCGGCATCACCGCACCGCGCACCCTGTGGCGGATGGACTTCACCCGCGACAGCCGACTGGCCACACTGCAGACGCCGACGCTGGTCATCTGGGGTGCCGACGACAAGGTCAACAAGCCCAGCGGCGCGAAGGCGCTGGCCGACACCATGCCCAACTGCGACGTGCTGATGCTGGCCAAGACCGGGCACTGGGCACAGTGGGAGCGCGCCGAGTTCTTCAACGCCGCCGCTCTCGCCTGGCTGGGCGAGGAGCAGTCATGACCAGTTCGCGGTCGGTGTTCGGCGACGTCCATCTCGGCTACCTCGTCGTCGAGACGAATCGTTTCGCCGACTGGCACCGCTTCGGCGCGGACGCCGTCGGACTGCACGTCGATGCCCTGTCCCGCGACTCGATGCGGTTTCGCATCGACGAGCACGAGTGCCGGTTCCTTCTCCAGCGAGGACCGGCCGAGGACGTCGCCGCCGTCGGCTGGCAGGTCGACTCGCACGAGTCCTTCGACGAGATCGTCGCTCGGGTAATGAGCCACGGCGTCCCCGTCAGCCAAGGGACGGAGGAGCAGGCAGCGCTGCGCGGTGTCGAACGCCTGCTGCGCTTCGCCGGCCCGAAGGGCATCACCCAGGAGATCTTCACGAAAGCTAACGTCCCTAGCGAACCGCTGCGGATGGTGTCCTCGGGGTTCGTCACCGGCGCCGGCGGCATGGGCCACATCGCACTCACGAGCCAGAAGCCGACGCTGATCCGGGGCTACTACAACACGGTCTTCGACGCCCGGCTCACCGACTACATCGACGAGACCATCAACCGCGTCAAGCTCAAGATCCGCTTCCTGCGCCTGAACGAGCGTCACCACTCGGTCGCGATCGCGTCGACCCAGAACATCCCGGGCGACCCGGTCCGCACCAAGGTGCAACACGTCAACATCCAGGCAGCGACCCTGGACGACATGGCGCAGTCCTACCGGCGCATGCGCAAGCTCGGCTTCGACATGGCCCTGGGCGTCGGGCAGCACACCAACGACAAGGAGCTCTCGTACTACGTCGAGACCCCGTCCGGCTTCGAACTCGAGGTGGGCTGGAACCCGATCACGGTCGATGAGAGCACCTGGGAGCCGACCACCCATCGGGGCATCAGCATCTGGGGCCACAAGCCGGTCGGACAAACGATCATCGACAAGCTCGGCCAGTTCAAGACGCTGAGCGAGTCGCTCGTCCGCGGCGAACAGACGGTGCCGCAGTTGTCGGGCGCCGGAATCGGGGACGACTGACATGGCCGTTCTTTCTCGCCGTTCGTTGCTGCGCAGTGCGGCCGGCCTGACCGGTCTGGCCGCCGCGAGCCCGCTGCTGTCCGTGCCGGCGCACGCGCTCCCGGTCGACATCAGCCTGCCGACCACGCCGTTCCGGATCGACGTGCACTGTCACCACATCCCCGACTTCTACCGGCTCTCGCTGGCCGAGCACGGGCACCTGACGGCAGGCGGCATCCCGATCCCGCCGTGGAGTCCCGAGCTCGCAGTCGGATTCATGAACAACTACGGCATCGCGACACAGGTCGTCTCGATCTCCGAACCCGGCGTCTACTACCTGCCGACCGCGGCCGAGCGCCTGGCCATGGCCCGCAAGCTCAACGACTGGACGCGCGAGACACTCGTGACCACGTCCCACCCGCTGCTCACGAAGCGGTTCGGGGGCTTCGCGGTGCTGCCCCTCGGCGACCCGAACGACCCACAAGACGTGCTCAACGCCTGCGCCGAGGCCGAACGGGCGATCAAGGTCCTCGGGCTCGACGGCGTCGGCATCTTCAGCAGCTACGGCAGCGTCTACCTCGGCGACCCGCGGCTCGAACCGCTGATGGCCACCCTCAACGCACTCGGCGCGATGGTGTTCGTCCACCCCGTGACGCCGTCCGCATACCCCGATCTCGGCCTGCCCACGTTCCTGTTCGAGTTCACCTTCGACACCACCCGTGCCGCCGTGAACATGCTCTATCACGGCGTCTACACGCGATATCGCAACATCCGCTGGCTGCTCGCCCACGCGGGCGGCACGCTGCCGTTCCTCGCGTACCGAACCTCGTTGCTCACCGTCTCGCCGGTGCTCGCGCAAAACCTCGGGTTCCCGCAGTTGGCGACCCAGAACGGCGACTACTCGACACTGTTCTATGACACGGCGCTCTCGCCGGCGCCGTCGGCGATGAAGTCCGTTCGCGAGGTCACCGACCTGTCGCACATCCTGTTCGCGACCGACTGGCCGTTCTCCGCCCCGGTCTTCGTGGTGCCCGGTGACCCGGCGCCCCAGCTCTCCGGCACGTTCACCAACGCCGAGCGACTCAAGGTCGAGCGGCAGAACGCCCTCGCACAGTTCCCGGCGCTCGCGAAACGCCTCTCGTCGTGAGCTACTCCGCCGGGAACAGCCCCAGCTGCAACCCGGCGGAGTAGAGCACCGTGGCCAGGAAATCGAAGTGAGCGTCCAGGTCGAGGTCGTCCTCGTGCGCCTGCTGCGCGATGAACAGACCATCCGCAGTCGCCATCGCCAGTGTCGTGAGCGGCCCGGCAAGCGCTTCGTCCATGCCCGGCACCAGCTCGCGCAGGATGTCGCCGACCTTCTTGCGGGCCTCCGCACGAATCCGGATGAACGCGCGGCGCGCCTCGGGCTCCTCCGGACGTCGCTCCAGAGTGAGCATCAGGCCGAGTCGGAGGAAATCGGGCGCCTCGCCGGTGGCCTTCGCAACCTGGTGAGCGAGACCGAAGAACCGTTCCCGCACCGTGTCACCGGCCGGCGCTGTCGTCGCCGTCCCGAGCCACGCCGCGAAGCTCTCGTCGATGACCGCCGTGATCAGGTCGTCCTTGTCCGTGAAATGCCAATAGATGGAACTGGCCGGCAGCCCGGAGCGCTTGCTGACCTCCGCAATGCCCGTGCCCTCGAACCCGCGCTCACCGGCGATCTCAGCCGCGGCCTGCAGGATCTTGCGCCGCGATTCCTCACCATTCGCGCGGCGCTGTCGCGGCTTCGGAGCGTTCGGTTGGGGCGTGTCGTGGGCCACCGTGACCTCCTCTTGACCGGGATACCGCAACCATCATACCGTAGTGATTGCTACAGTAACGGGCAGACGCCCTGGAGCACACTAAGGATCCTCGATGGACGAGCCACAGCGACTCGCCAGCAGGCCCGCAACGATCGGGCCCGCGACCGGTGACGTCACGCTCGTCAGCGCCGTGCGGGTCCGAGTTCAGGATGTCGCTATGCACCGTGCGCTTCACGATCGCGGTGTCGACGCAGCTGGCAGCTACGGACTGGTCCGCTCCGAGTTGATCGCGCCGGTCCCCGGCGTTCAGGACGACACCGTCGCCCTGCTGACCTTCACTGGCCGCGACGCGCTGGACGCCTGGCTCGACGCTCCGGTGCGCCGCGAGGTGCTCGCGGCGATGGAGCACCTCACGGACGGCACCCGCTCGGTCAACGTCGTCGGCTCGTTCGCCGGCTGGTTCGGCAACACCCAGCCACGCCGCTGGAAGCAGGCACTCGCAGTCATCCTCGGCCTGATCCCGGTCTCCCTGCTCATCACGCTCACCCGTGAGGCTGTCGCACCCGGGTTGCCCCTGGCGGGCGCGATCGTCGTCAACGCCGTCGGGAACGTATGCCTGCTGACCTGGCTGGTCATGCCCGTCCTCACCCGGACCCTGCGCCCATGGCTGACCCGATAACGGACTTCACTCACCGTGCGTACGCCTTCATCCGGGCCACCTCACGGTGAATCAGAACTCGTCCGCCCTCGGAGCCCTAACCAGATGATGCAGGCACCGAAAGGCAGCGAGAACAGAGAACATGCGGCGACACCAACGCGGACGACACGTTCTCACCGGCCAGCAGCTGCAACGTGCACACCTTCGTCGGCGCCTCGCGGGCGGAGTCCGCGTACAGCGTGCACATCCCGGGAATCCAACTGTTCCAAAAGATGAACGCGTCGAGGCGCGCTGATGTTCGGAGGCGCTGGACGGACAGATCCGCCGCGACGCCGTCGAGGGTCTCAAGCGCCCAATCGGCGATCTGATCGGAGCGTCGCCTCGGGCCATCCACGAGGACTGACCGCGACAGTCGCCCTTCGGCCGTGCACATGCCCGAACCTCCGCCGCCACTCTCCCACCCACCACGACAGCAGCAGCAGCCGCCGCCGCATAGAGCCCTAAAGCAACAACAACAGCTGCTACCGGCATCTCAGAGCCCACCTACTGGCCGAGACGATGTGCCAAACACCTCTTGCCGCCGAACGGCCGCCCATTCCCGTCCGCGTCCGAGGCCTTCCCGGCGCGACTCATGCGGCTAGCAGAATGGTCGGGTCCGACCGGGCATGCGCACGTTATGCTTCGTTATAGTTATAACAACCCATAACGAGGTCCGGAGACGCTGTGCAGCCCAGTCCGTACACCCCGGGATCCGTCGCACCGGAGGTCCCCGGCCGCGGCTCCCAACTTGGCGAGGCCGATGAGCGGCTGTCCTACATGATCGACCTCGGCCGGCTGGTGACCCGAATCCGGGTCGACTACGCCGCGCGCGGGGTCGGCAAGACCTCGCTGCTGCGCCAGATGATGCGCCACGCCCGGCAGCGGGACGCGGTATGCGTGTGGGTCACGGCCGGCGAGCACGATCTGCCCCTTGTCGACTCGATCCACCAGGCCATCGAGGAGCAGACCCGCGACTGGCAGAGCGAGGCACGCGGGCGGATCCGCCGCGCGCTGGAGCACACGAAGCTCACCGTCGGCCTGCCCGGCATCGCCCAACTCGAGGGAGCGAGCGGACCAGAAGAGCCCGCGCCGCCGACTGCGCGCGGTGCACTCGCCTTCGAGCACCTCATCAGCGAGACCGTCGCCGCGGCCCTGCGCGAGGACCGAACCGGGCTGGTCCTATTCATCGACGAGATCCAAGAGGCCGACCCGCCCGGATTGCGCACGCTGGCCTACGCCTGGCAACACCTGCAAAGCCAGGCACGCGAACTGCGCGCCGCGGTGTTCGCGGCCGGCCTCCCGTCCGCACCCGAAACTCTGGCTGCCGCAGTCACCTTCAGCGAGCGGCTATTCGCCTACCGGCAACTGTCCTACCTCGACGAACAGTCCGCGCGCGTGGCCCTGATGGCACCGGCGCGCGAGCTCGGCGTCGAGTGGGACGATGACGCGCTAGATTCCGCGATCACCATCGCGCAGGGCTACCCGTACTTCTTGCAGATCGTCGGCGAGACAACCTGGCAGTCCGCTCGATACCCCGACCGCGGCGCGCGGCTCACCGCAGCACACGTGCAGGCCGGGCAGCCGACCATGCGCGAGGACGTCCACGCCCTGTTCCGGGCACGGTGGGAGAAGGCGTCCCCACTGGAAAAGAGACTGATGCAGGCAATGGCTTCCCTCGGCGACGGACCGGCAGCCCGCGCCGACATCGCCCGGGCACTCAGCGCGACCAGCGAGGAAATCTCCGTGCCAAGGCAGCGCCTCATCGACAAAGGCCTCATCGAGGTCGCAGGCCGCGGCCACCTGACATTTCCCATACCCGGCTTCGGCGCCTACTTACGCGACCACGGATAGCCGCGGATTCGAACGCAAGCACGCACGCCTTCGAATCGTGCCATGTCGCCCCGGAATCCCACCGCGTTCGGACCATCGGCAGAGTGGTGGCAGGGGACGCGATAACCCTTATGAAATAGGGCCTTCGTTGGCGGTGATCGCTCGCTTCGCTCGCTCAGCCGCCGGGCGTCGCCTCGGGAGAGCGAGCAAGCTCGCTCTCCTCTCGGCTCCTACGGCGGTGGCGCAGGGATTCGAACCCTGGGAGGCTCTCACCTCACACGCTTTCGAGGCGTGCTCCTTAGGCCGCTCGGACACGCCACCGTGGGAGAGAATACCGGTCGGCGCGAGTGCTTTCGTCCATGGTCGGCGCCGGTCAGCGGCGCTGGGCGAAGAAGTCCACGAGCAACGCCCCGCACTCCTCGGCCAGCACCCCGCCCACGACTTCCGGACGGTGGTTGAGCCGCCGGTCGCGCACCACATCCCACAGCGAGCCGACGGCACCGGCCTTCGGGTCCCAGGCGCCGAACACCAGCCGCGCCACTCGGCCGAGCACCACGGCGCCGGCGCACATGGTGCACGGCTCCAACGTGACCGCGAGCGTGCAGCCCTCCAGATGCCAGTCCCCCAGCACGGTCGCCGCCGCACGCAAGGCGACGATCTCGGCGTGCCCGGTCGGGTCATGGTCGAGGATCCGCCGGTTGTGCGCCGTTGCGATCACCTCGCCCGTCGCATTCAGCACGACGGCTCCGATCGGCACCTCGCCCAGCGGCACGGCGGCGCGAGCCACCTCCAAGGCCAACCGGATCGCATCCTGATCCGGCGCCGTCACCCCTGAATCGCTTCGAAGACGGCCAGGCAACCCGCGGCTTCGCACACCGCGGCGAGCAGGTCGATCGGGAGTGTGCCCTCGTGCGCGCACAACGCCAGCAACTGAGCCGCGGACGTGCCGAGGTCCGCCACCACCGACGCGTCGCCGAACGGCGCGGTGTCGTGCGCGTACGGCGCGTCCTCGTCGTCGGACAGGTCGTCGCCGCCGATCTCGTCCAGGTTCTCGGCGAACATCTCGGCCATCGGATACTCATCGGCCGCGTGCCCGTTCGACAGGAAGACCTGCAGGTCGTCCTCGTCGTGGTCCAGGCGCGCCAGCACCGCGTACTCGTCGTCCTGCTCGACCGCCAGCAACCGGACCTGGCCGGGCACGTCGCGAATCAGATCGGCGACGTCGAACGCGGACTCGCAGTCGTCCAGCTTGACCTCGGCAGCCGACCACCGGCCGTTGACACGGCTCAGCACGACCGCGAAGTAGCTCACCGCAGAGCCCGTCCTGACTGTGCAGCTTGGGCCCAAGCCTCCCCTAGGCCGATCCCGTCCAGAACCGACTCCAGCATCTCGTCCGGATAGGCATCGACGTCGTCGAGGATCTGCTCCATATCGTCCTCGGGCAGGCCCAGGTCGGCGAACAGGTCGAGGTCGCCGACCGGCCACACCTCGTCCATCTCGTCGTCCTCGGGCGGATCCTCACCGAGACGCTCGAGCGCTTGCTCGGCCAGCGGGAATTCCACGGCTGCGGTCAGGTCCGACAGCAACAGCGAGATCCGCGAGCCCTGCTGGCGGGCGATCAGGAAGAACTCGTCGTCGACGAGGGCCACCACGAACGGCCCGCCCTCCGGCGGCTGCGACCGCAAGGCTCCGATCAGCACCCGCAATTCAGTCAGTACGGCGACAGGCAACGCCTCGAGACGCCATTGACCAGCGTCTCGATAGGCCGCAACCGCGGAGCCTCGTGCCGACATGTGGTCGATCCTGACAGAACAAGCATCTCGCGGGAAACCCCCGGAGGCGCCGCGATACGGTGCGTCCATGCCCGTTCACCTGACGGTGTCCGTTCCGTGACCCTCTTCGCGAGCTTGACGTGACCCACTTTCGACGGGTCGCGGTGCTCGGACTGGGCATGATCGGCGGCTCGTTGCTGCAGGCGAGCCGGCACGGTGGCCTGGACGTCGTCGGGTACGACGTCGACCTCGCCACGGCGGCCGAAGCGAGTTCGGCCGGATTCCCAGTGGCTGCGACCGATGCCGGCGCGGTTCATGGGGCCGACCTGGTCGTGCTCGCGATGCCGTTGCCGCAGTTGGCCGACGCGCTACGGTCGGTCGCTCCGCACCTGGCTCCGGATGCCGTGCTCACTGACGTCGGAACGTTGAAGTCACCGGTACGGGATCTGGTCCGCGAGCTCATCCCGGCCGCCCGGTTCGTCGGCGGGCACCCGCTGGCCGGTACCGAGGAGAGCGGCTGGCATGCGGCCGATCCGCTGCTGTTCCGCGATGCGCCGTGGTCGCTGTGCATCGAGCCCGACACCGACCTCACCGCCTGGCTCGCCCTGGCGGAGATGGGGTGCAACATCGGCGCGCGGCCGGTGCCGACCACGGCCGAGGAGCAAGACGTCGCCGTCGCTCGGGTGATCGGCCTGCCGCACGTGCTGGCCGAGGCCTTGGCGCTGAGCGGTCTTGCCGGCGGCGCGTTGGGGCTGTCGCTCGCGGCGGGCTCGTACAAGTCGGGATCGCGCGTGGCACGAACCCGTCCGGAACTCGTCGCCACCTGGTGCGACCACAACCCGGCGCTGCTCGACGCGCTGAACGACGTCATCGACCGACTGGTCTCGGCCCGCGACGCGATCGCGGTGGACGGCACCGTGCTCGACCTGGCCAAACGCGGGCATCAGGCCCGCATGGACTGGGAACACCGGCAGTTCGAGCCGGTCGAACTCGCGGCCGACCCGCCGGCCCTGCTCGCGCACGGCCGAAGCGGCGGCTGGGTCACTGCGGTGCTGCGCGACGACGACGGGATCCGGCTCCTCGGAATGCGGCCCCGGCCGTGATCACGGGTGTGCCGCTGGTCGAGGTGGAGCGGTCGGGCTTCGTCGAGAGCGTGCACACCGGGCACCTGATCGCCCTCGATGCGGCCGGGAACGTCGCCCGGTCGCTCGGCTCGCCGGACCAGCCCGTCTTCCCCCGATCGTCCAACAAGCCGCTGCAGGCGGTGGCGCTGCTGCGCCTGGGCGTCGACTTGGACGACGCGCAGGTGGCATTGACGGCGGCGTCGCACTCGGGCGAGGCAATGCACCTGGACGTCGTCCGCAGCACGCTCGCCGCTGCTGGGCTGACCGCGGACGATCTCGCTTGTCCGCCGGATTGGCCAGCTGGCGAAGCCGCCCGAGAGGCAGCCATCGCGGCCGGAGCGGTCCAGGAGCGCCTGTTCATGAACTGCTCCGGCAAGCACGCGGCGATGCTGGCCACCTGCCGGGTCCAGGGCTGGCCGACGGTCGGCTACCTGGCGGCCGACCATCCGTTGCAACTCGCCATCCGGGCGACCGTCGAGGAACTGGCCGGGCCGGTCTTCGCGGTTGGCGTGGACGGCTGCGGCGCCCCGCTGTTCGCCCTGACCCTCACCGGGTTGGCTCGCGCGTTCGCCTCGCTCGCCACGGCAACCGACGGCGCGGAACATCGAGTCGCCACAGCGATGCGGGCCTACCCACACCTCGTCGGCGGGACGGACCGCGCCGTCACCGCCCTGATGCAGGCCGAGCCGGGACTGATCGCCAAGGACGGCGCCGAGGGTGTCTACGCCGCGGCGCTGCCCGACGGATCAACGGTCGCGGTGAAGATCGACGACGGAGCCGGACGGGCCGCGGAGCAGGCGGTCGCGCAGGGGCTGCGGGTGCTCGGCGCGACCACGATCGGGGCACTGCCCGTGCTCGGTGGCGGGGCCCCGGTCGGCGAGATCCGGCCGGTCTTCTAGATCGAGCAGGTGGTGTCGGCACCGTTGATGCCGGTAGGGACGACCGTCGGCACGGATGGTGCGCTCGTCGGTGAGGGCGCCGGCGTCGAACTCGGCACGCTGGTTGCCGGGGCCGGTGACGACGAAGCCGGCGTGCTTGACGGTGCCGACGGCGTTGCCGTTGGGCTGGACGGGGTTGCCGAGGGACTCGACGGTGTGACGGTCGGCGTCGGCGTCGCGGACGGGGTCGCCGGTGACGACGTCGCGCCCGGTGATGACGGCTTCGGGGTCGGCGTGGCCTTCGGGGTCTGGATGGCCCGGTCGTTGATGATCGAGTCGTAGAGCAGTCGCCCGGCCGCGTCGTCCAGGAGAACCTTGCCGGTCAGGTCGGTCCCGGGCGGCGAGTAATCCTGGTTCGCGATCGGCGCGGTGTAGAAGCTGACCCGAGCCGGGTCGAGGCCGCGCATCGAGGTGGCGAGCGTGCGCAGGTCGCCGATGGAGGTGCCTCGGTCCAGGGTGATCGACTTCGTCGCCTTGTCGAGGAAGCGGTTCAGCTTGGCCGGGTTCGACAACAGCTTGCCGCTCATGGCCTGCCGCAGGACGGCGCCGAAGAACAGCTGCTGGCGCTTGATGCGGCCGATGTCCGAGCCGTCGCCCAGGGCGTAGCGGGCGCGCACGTAGGCCAGCGCCTGGTCGCCTTTGAGCTTGTTGTCGCCCACCTTCAGGTTCAGCCCGCTGTACGGGTCGTAGACCTGCTCCGGGCTGCAGATCACGACTCCGTCGAGCGCGTTGACCATCGAGGTGAAACCGACGAAGTCGACCTGGACGTAGTGGGTGATCGCGATGCCGGTGAGCTTCTGCACGGTCAGCACGGTGCACTTCGAGCCGCCGTCGGTGAAGGCGGAGTTGAACATGCCCTCGTGCGCCTCGATCGTCGACCCGTCCGTGGCCTTGCAGGCCGGAATCTGGACCCACGAGTCGCGCGGGAAGCTGACGACGGTGACCTTCTTCCGGTCCGCAGCCAGGTGAATCAGGATCGTGGTGTCGGATCGGGCGCCCTCGACGTCGCCGAAGCTGGCGTCCAGTCCCTCGCGGGTGTCGGAGCCGAGCAGCAGGTAGTTCTCGGCCTCCCGCTGCACCTCGGGCTGGCGGACGTTCGTGTCGTCGCGCTGCAGGGCGTCCTCGCGCTTGATCTGCCCGTTGAAGTGGCCGTACTGGTAGGCGGCGTAGCCGCCCGTACAGCCGACGAGCAGCAGCGTGAAGCTGAGCGCGGTCACGGCGATGCGGAACGGGAGGGAGCGCTTGTGGTGCGGGTACTCGTACGGGGGCAGAACGTCGTAGGGCAATTGCTCTCGTCGGGGGTGCAGGGAGGCGTCCCCCTGCGGGGCGAATTGCGCCTCAGACATCCGCCACCTCCAACCGGTCCCATAGACACGCAAGGCGCCCGTGTCTGCCAGGCTCCGTCGCCCGGCGCCAGCGGGCGCAGTCGTCCACAACATAGTCGCCTTTACCGCAAGCGAACAGATGGATGTGCCTAATCCCTCAGCAGTTCTTAACTGGGCAAACGGCTTTGGAGCCAGGGCAGGTCGTCCCCTATGCTGAGCCGGTTGCCTAATGGGGCTAGCATGTAGCGGTTCGCCGAGCGAGCTTTCGTGAAGCGATGTAGTCCAGCCGCCCTCATCGTCTAGAGGCCCAGGACGCCGCCCTTTCAAGGCGGTAGCACGGGTTCGAATCCCGTTGGGGGTACAGGTCTGCGAAGTCGCAATTTGGCTTCTAAGGCCCCGTAGCGCAGTTGGTTAGCGCGCCGCCCTGTCACGGCGGAGGTCGCGGGTTCGAGTCCCGTCGGGGTCGCAAGTCTGTAAGTCTGTGTCTCGTGGATAGCGAGGCACTGCGGGCCGTCCAGGCCCCGTTGAAAGATTCCTACCGCGCCGAGCCCGCGTCGGCGGTGGTGACGCTGCGAGCGTCGGGCGAACTCGATTCGATCGGAATCTCCTGCTCGGTCGACACGGGTCGCGAGCTGGTCAAGGCCGGGTTGCATCCGGCGTCGGGCGGTGACGGGACGCTGGCCTGTTCCGGCGATCTGTTGCTCCAGGCCTTGGTCGCCTGTGCGGGCGTAACCCTGCGGGCCGTGGCAACGTCGCTGTCGATCCCCGTCTCCGGTGGATTTGTCCGGGCCGAGGGCGACCTCGACTTCCGCGGGACGCTCGCCGTTGATCGCGACGCCCCGGTCGGATTCGGCGCGATTCGGCTGTCGTTCCAGCTGGAGACGACAGCGTCGTCCGAACAGCTCGCGACGCTGCTGAAGCTGACCGAGCGGTACTGCGTGGTCCTGCAGACCCTGGCCGGGACACCCACCCTCTCGGCCACGGTGTCAGCCGCTTGAGCGCGCTGCTCCTTGCCGCCCACGGCACCCGGTCGGCGGCCGGTCTGGCCACGGTGCACCGACTGCTGGAGGCGGTTCGCATCGCGTTGCCGTCGGTGTCGGTTTCGGTCTGCTTCCTGGACGTCCTGGAGCCCTCGCTGGGGTCAGCTGTCGCTGGCATGACCGAGCAGACCGTCGTCGTGCCGGCGCTGTTGTCGACCGGCTATCACGTGACCGTGGACATCCCGTCGGTGGTTGGCTCAGCTGCCGTTGTCGCTCGGCATCTAGGACCGTCAGCTCGGTTGAGCACGGCCCTCCTCGGACGTTTGGCGGAAGCCCGGGTCGGCGACGGGCCGGACTCGATCGCGTTGGTGGGGGCCGGGTCGTCCAGCCCGGACGCGCGAGCCGAGCTGGAGGCAAGCGCGGCGCTGCTGCAGGAGGCCGCCGGCCGCCCCGTCCAGGGGATGACCGTGGTCGATGCCGACCTGGACGAGCGGTTGGCGCGGCTGGCTCGCACCGGGTGCGAGGTCGCAACGTTCTTGTTGGCGGAGGGTTACTTCGCCGACTCACTGCGGGCGCGGGCTCGAGCAGCGGGCATAGCTACGGTTTCCGACGTGATCGGGGCGCATCCGGCCGTCGTTGAGTTGATCGTCGAGCGCTACCGAGAGGCGCTGGCGCAGAGTTGAAAACGTGGACGGACCACGTGTTCGGGTCCGGTAGACTTCGCCAGGTTCCCGGCCAGGTAGCTCAGTTGGTACGAGCGACCGCCTGAAAAGCGGTAGGTCGGCGGTTCGACCCCGCCCCTGGCCACAACACTGAAGGCCCCGGATTCCGGGGCCTGCATGCGTTTCGGAGTGATCTTGAGCTAGTGCCGAGATCGGCTTTGGTCTCAGTTTGGTCTCAGTTGGTCTCGCCGCGTCCGCAAGACATTGCAGATCAAGATCGTCTTCGGCAGAGTTCGGCGGCATCCGCAGACGTCTTTGGCCGTTCGGCCTGCTTGGCAACCGTCGCCCTGGTCAGCCGCCGCACCTGGGCAAGGTCGTTAACAGATAGCAGCATCGGCGTCGACATCGTCTACGACCAACTTGCGAAGCATGCTCCCGGTCGGGAGATAGGCTGGCGGGTTCATCACACGCCTGCGCATCCTGTGGAAAACCCTTGTGGGTGGCATGTCACTGGCCCGCGGTCGCCCGAACGGCGGTGGTGTCGGATGGCCGCGCCGACCCCGCTTTCGGCTGATCCCTCATCTCGTTCGCGTGGCGCTGTCCGCCCAACCGCCCGCCGTGTACCCCTCGGTCGGTAGGCAGAGTTGGGCGAACTCGCTGCCGAACTCGGTCAGGTGGATGCTGCGGTAGATGGTGCGGCATTTCCTGTGGCCGCCGGCGGCACGCATCGCGCGTGTGGTCTTCCTGTCGACTTCAAGGATCTGGTAGCGCCGGATGTCGACCAGCTTCTCGGCGGAGAACTCCACGAGTCCAAGCCGGAGCAGGTTCTGCAGGTAATGGCGATCACGATCCGGCCACGCGCAACCGGCCAGGTCCGCGATCATGTTGATGTCACCGGCGATCCGCTGTGAGCCGACACCGAACGGCCGTCGCGTGCGGACGTCGAGCGAGGGTTGCGGTCCTGCGACGAGCAGCAGGCGGAGGATCCTGGCCTCGTCCGGAGTCATCTCGACCAGGATTCGGGCATACGCCGGATGGCTGTCGCGAGGCTGCGTGTCAGAGTCCCAGGACGCCTCGATGAGCGCGTACCCGACCGCCCGCAGTTGGGCGAGCGATGCGGTTTGCAACTGCGGCAAGGACACAGGGTCACCCATCGCCCAGGCCACGGTGTCTCGAGCTGTGCCGAGCCCGTCGCCCAACGCATCACTCGCCAGGCCGACCGCGCCCTTCACGAGTGACGTGGCGCTACGCGCTGCTGCGCTGGCGACGATCCGGGTCACGCTGACGGCTTCGCCGACCGCGTCGGCAGGCTGGTCTGGCTTCTCGGTCATGGTTTTAGGCTCCGAAGATCGCGAGGTGGACGATGCCGACCAGAACACCGAGCAGGCCGCCGTGGACATAGAGCAGCCAAGCGTCCTGCTCGATGGCCGAGAGCAAGATGTCCATGAACTCATCAGGTGGCAGTTCCTGCAGTTTCTGGGTCGCGAACTGCGCGACCTTCTCGGACTGCGCGGTCGTGAACTCGGCGTCGGCGAGCAACTTGGGCGCGAAGCCAATCGCTGCCGCGGCACCGGCCCGCTGCATTGCCTCGAACTCATCCGATCCGACGGCCAGGCGCACCATCAGTCCCACGGGCCCGAGAGTGTTGTTGATCTCGCGGCGCAACTGGTCGGCGATGAGCATGCGTGCCTTGTCGCCGCGCGGCCCGTTGAGCAGGTCCTCGGCCAGGTTCTGCATGGTGAGGACCTCGTAGGCAAGGGCGTGGCCGATGTCCGCGGCAGCCTGCGGTTGACGCTTGGCCATCCTGGCCTGCTTCCACAGGCACTTGTACCGCGGCTGCGGGAGGCCGGGCGTGAAGACGACCTTGATGGCGATGACGTTGACGAGCGCGCCGATCAAGGCGGCGCCGCTCAGGATGAACACCCAGGTCGGCACGCCGGACAGGAACGGAATGTGGTGCTGTACATGCACGACCAGCGCGAGGAACAAGCCGAACGGGGCACCTAGCAGACCGATCCGGACCATGAACCGCAACTCCGGAGCGCCGGCGGCCTCGACAATGCTGCGTAGCGCTTCGGGGTTGTTGCGCAGGAAACCGACGGCCAGCAGTCGAGCGTCGACGATCGAGTCGACGCTTCCTTTGACGCGCTCCATGCCGCGCTCGACGATCTCCGGAAGTTGATCCTCAACGCGTTCGACGACCACCTGTCTAAGCCGCGGGGACAGCTCGGCCCACAACTGCGGGTGCTCCTGGAGCATGAGTTCCTCGACCATCGCCGGTAGGTCTCGTCGGGCGACCTCGACCACATGCACGATGATCCGGTCCTGCTCGAGGACATCCATGATCTCGCTCAGCTTGCCGATGCGGCCGAGCGTCTGGTCGACGGCGACCGAGGCCATCTTCTCGGCGCGGGCGGCGATGATTGCTTGGAAACCGAGGATGCCGCCGGGCGCGAAGATCGGAAGGACTTGGATCCACCGGGGCAGGAACGGGAACAGCGTCTCCAGTCCCGGGCACTTGAACCCGTGGAAACGGGCCGGCCGGAAGAGCATCAACACGCCGGTCCAGTTCGTGAGCACTCCGGCGATGGCGCTGAAGATCGGAAACGTGACGAGTTCGATCACGAACCGGCTCTGCCCGGTCAGCTGCTCCCAGTCGACGATGCCGGTCATTGCGAGGTGGGCCGACATGCTGATCACCCCGCCAATCCGGACGGGTACGACATGGCGCGGCGGGCGAGATCGAGTTGGTGTTCCTCGGCGAGCACCTGGCGGATCGCCGTCTGGGCCGCGGGAGGGAGGGTGTGCAGCATGTCGATGACGCGTTGTTGGCGTCGGGCGGCGGCTTTGCGTTTCGGTAGGCCGTCGGAGGGTTCGAGTTGGGGCGGGACCCCGGAGCCGCCGCCGCCTTTGGGCGGGGCGTTGTAGGAGCCGTGCCCGGCTTCGACGGCGGCCATTTCGGCGGCGACCTGGACGGCGTCCTTCTCCTCGCTCATGCCGATCGGTCCTTCGCGGCGGCCGTTGAGGAACTGCTTCACCACCGGCTCCTCGGACGTGAGGAGCACCTCGCGGGGGCCGAACATGACCAGTTCGCGGCGGAACAGCATGCCGAGGTTGTCCGGGACCGTCCGGGCGAGGCCGATGTCGTGGGTGACGATGAGGAAGGTGGCGTCGGTCTGCGCGTTCAGGTCGATGATCAACTGGTTCAGGTAGGCGACGCGGACCGGGTCCAGGCCGGAGTCGGGCTCGTCGAACAGGATGATTTCCGGCTCCAGCACCAGCGCTCTCGCGAGGCCGGCCCGCTTGCGCATGCCGCCGGAGATCTCACCGGGCAGCTTGCCCTCCGCGCCCTGCAGGCCGACCATCGCCATCTTCTCCATGACGATGTCGGCGATCTCCCGCTCGCCCTTCTTGGTGTGCTCGCGCAGCGGGAACGCGATGTTGTCAAACAGGTTCATCGACCCGAACAGGGCACCGTCCTGGAACAGCACCCCGAACAGCTTCCGGGTCTCGTACAGCGCGTTCTCCGAACAGTTCGCGATGTCGGTGTCGCGGATGAAGATCGAGCCCTTGTCCGGCTTCAACAGCCCGATCAACGACTTGAGGAACACCGACTTCCCGGTGCCGGACGGGCCCAGCAGCACCGACACCTCCCCCGGCGGCAACGTCAACGTGACGTCGCCCCAGATCGTCTGCCGGCCGAACGACTTCGTCAGGTCGTGCACCGCGACTTCTGCACCCATCGCTCAGCCCTCCGTCTTCGGGCACAGGATCGGCAACGGCAGCGCACAGGTCACCTTGGTAACCACGCCACCGACCGCGGAGGGCAGCGGCGCCACCGTCGCCTTGACCGGCGGCGGCGTGGTGGACGTGACCGGCGCCGGACGCGGCGCCGTGGTGCTGGCGGTCTTCGCCGGCACCCCGGGCGTGCCCTGCGGGACCGTGGAGTTCGACGGCACCGGCGTGGCCTTGGTGGCGGCGGGCTTGGAGGGGGTCGCCGGCTTGAGCGGACCCGCCGGGTTGGCCGGCGGCACCTGACCAGGCTGGACCGGCGGCAGCGCGCCCTTGGTCGGGCCGCTGATCGGCACCCCGTCCACCTTCACCCCGGAGGCGTACGCATCCGCGAGCGCCAGGACCTGGTTCAGATACTCGTTGGAGTAGTTGTAGGTCAGCACCGCCTTGACCCGGCCCTCCTGGGAACGGAGATTCCCCCCGCTCGCGCACAGGTACCGGGCAGACGCCAAGGCGGCGTCGTTCACGTTGAACGGATCCACCCGCCCGTCGCCGTTGCCGTCCGCGCCGTAGGACGCCCACGTCGTCGGGATGAACTGCATCGGCCCGACCGCCCGGTCATACACCGGGTCGCCGTCCACCGCACCACCCTCGGAATCCCCGATATACGCCGACCGGGTGCCGTCCAACGCGATCCCGATCACCCGCGGCGTCGACGTCCCGTCGCTGTTCAACGTCGCACCCGCGAACCGGCCATGGTCGGACTCCACCCGACCGATCCCGGCCAGCAACGACCAGTGGATCCCACACCCCGGCGACACGCTCGCCATCCGCGCCGCCGCCCGCCGGTACGCGTTCAACGCCACGTTCGGAATCCCGTTCGCCGCCAGACCCGTGATCACCGGACCCGTCGCCGGCTGCGGCCGCGGCACCCGCACCGGCGCCGTCGGCAACCGCTTCGGACCGATCGGGGCGGGGCGGCCAGGCTGCAGGGTCGGCGATCCGGTAGTGGTCGAGGGCCATAGACCACGGCCGTTGCCCGCCGGAGTACCGGGCTTCGACGCCGGCTCACCCGAGCCTGGCGACGCCGCGATCATCAGGATCGCGAAGGCCAGCCCGAGCACGCCGACGAGCAGCGCACGGATCCTCCAGGGCATGGTGGGATGACGATGCATTTCAGGATTCCTTCTTCGTCCAGCTACTTCTGCAGAAGACCGGAGACGAGCCAGGTGCCGCCGACCCGTTCCAACGTCAGTGACAGCCGGTTCCGGTCGACGCGCGGGGTCTTCGAGGTCGAGTTGACGATCGTCTGGTCCAGGAACACGACGACGGTGGCGTGAGTGCCGTCGTACGACTCGATGCCAGCTCCCTCGACGGTCGCCGTCGCACCGCCCTGGTACTTCTGCACCACCGGCTTGAGCGCTTCGGCGGCCTTCTCGTAGTCCGCGACGAAGGACCCGGTGAGGTGTGACTTGACTCGGGCGTAGTCGGCGTCGAGCGTCTTGTAGCTGTAACTCGCGAAGTCAATGGCGTACTGCTTCGCCTGGCCAAGAAGTACGGCCCTGTCCGAATTCTCACGGCCCAGAGCGTCGGCCCGGCCGGAAACACTTCGCCACTGCAGCAATGCAAGCGCCAGGCTCGCGACGAGGAGGACGGCGGCGCCCACTCGCGCGAGCCGGAGACCGGTCCGAAATGGAGTCGTCTTCTCGGCCGACACCTTCTCGGCCGACACCTTCTCGGCCGACACCTTCTCGGCCGACACCTTCTTCGAAGCCTTGTCCGCCGGCTTGTCCGCCGACACCTTCTTCGAAGCCTTGTCCGCCGGCTTGTCCGCCGACACCTTCTTCGAAGCCTTGTCCGCCGGCTTGTCCGCCGACACCTTCGCGCTCAACACCTTCACACCCGACGGCGCGTCGGCCGACATCTTCGGCACCTCGGCCTCGGCGCCTGCCGGTCGGCCCGCGACCCGGCGGGCCTGCGCCACGACCGTGCTCGTCTCCGGCTTCTCGTCAACCTTCGTGGTCATCGTGACTCCCTTGGCTCAGGTGGATTCGGCCTCGTTGACTGCCTGGAGCCAACTGACAGCACACACTATCACCAACTGACAGTGTGCGCTATCCTTTGCTGCAAAGGAGTCCGTCCTAGATGCGAGGAGGCAGCCCGTGTCGCGGGTTTATCGCGGCGCCACGCTGGCTGAGCGGCGCGCCGAGCGCCGAGCGGCGCTGATCCAGGCCACGATCGAGCTCATCGGCGAGCACGGCACGGCGGCTGTCACAACCAAGCGAGTGTGCGAACGGGCCGGACTGATCGAGCGCTATCTGTACGAGAGCTTCGAATCACGCGACGACCTGATCCGCGCCGCCTTCGACAACGCGATCGACTTCGCCGCGTTGGTCGTCTCCGAGCACCTGCTCGCCACGAGCATGGTCGATCCCGCCGACTGGCTGCGCGATGCCGTCACGTCCGCGCTGGACACAGCAGTCGACAATCCCGGTCTCGTGCGCCTGCTCGTCGAGAACGAGGGCAACCCGGTTCTCAACGAACGACTCGTGACGCTGCACGACTCCCTCGAGCAGCTCGCCGCCCAGCTGCTCGACGCCATGTCGACGCACACGCGTACCCCCGAGAACCGGGCCATCCTGGCGAACGCGGTGGTCGGCGCGGCGGTCGCCGTGATCCTGGGCTGGACGACCGGCCGGATCGAGGCATCGAGGGATCAACTCATCACCTCGACCCTGCAGATCATCGACAGGCTCGCCGCCGACGGGGAGCGTGCGGCCATCCAGACGCCCTAGTCCGCGGCTGCCCTCTGCAGCATGTCCACGCAGACGTCCATCATTGCCTCGGTCGTCGCATCGACGCGACCGGCCGCCCACCCGACCCACAGGGCCACCACGCCCGCAGCCCAGATCTCGGCGCGCATCTGTCGCTTCTTTCCGCCGACCGACTCCGGTGCGAGCAGGCCCATTGCGACCTCGGCCATGCTTCCAGCGAGTCCGAACAAGGCGTCCGCGCGATCGTGCAGCACGGGATCGCTGCGCACATCCAGCAACAGGCGCAGCAGCGCCCGGTCCTGCAAGCTCGCGTCGAGGGCGGCCTGAATCGTGCGACGCACGCGGTCGAGCGGCGGTGCGGACTCATCGCGCGCCACCTCGGCCAGCACGATGCCGGTTATGAGTTCGAGGGCCTGGTCGTACGCGGCGCGCAGCAGGTCGTCGCGTGAGGAGAAGCTCTCGTAGACATAGCGCTCGATGAGCCCGGCACGCTCGCACACGGCGCGCGTCGTCACGCCCACGGTGCCTGACTCGCCGACGATCTCCGCGGTCGCCTTGAGCAAGGCGGCACGCCGTTCGGCCTTCCGCTGGGCCAGAGTACGCCCGCCGTAGACCCGTTCCTCGTCCTGCACGTCCGTCTGCCCCTCAAAGTAAAGCGACTGCTGTCAGTTTAGTCAGCTCAACAGCAGATGGACCTGCACCTCGCCGATCAGGAACCCGAGGACGGCGCCAACCGACACGAGCTTCCATTCGTCCTGCTTGAAGGCCGGGCGAAGCAGACCTTCGAACTCCGACCGGGTCATCATGTTGATCTTTGCTTCGATGAGCGCAGCGAGGTCGATCACCTCCCTGGCATAGGTGCCGAACTCCTCGACCCGACTTCGCGCCTTGTCGACCATCCTGGCTGCGGCTGAGAGCGTCACCTCTGCATAGCGATCGGCTCCGACCGACAGGAGCACCAGTTCCTTGACCGGGGCGGCCTGTGCCTCGATCGCCCGCTGCACCTCGCGGTCGATGACCGCGAGGAACCGGTCGGACTTCGGGCCGGTCACGAGCCCTTCGAGGATGTTCGCCGGCGTCAGGATCTCCTCCGCCAGGATCCGCGCGTAGTCCGCTGCGACCTCGGCGCGGCGCTTGTGGAACAGGCCTTGCCACGTGAACAGGTGGAGGCACCGCTTGGGCTCAACCGGACGGAAGATCATCTGCAGGGCCAGCCAGTCGGTCAGCAGGCCGGTCGCTGCGCCGAAGCCGGGCATGATCCATTCCGAATGCGTCAGCGCCCATGCGCCGGCCTGCGCCAGGCCGAGAACGAACCCGAACGGGATGCCCACTCGGACGATGAAGCGCATCTCACGCCTGCCCGCCGTGCGGAACAGCGCGACGGTCAGCGCCTTGTCCCGGGTCAGGGCGCTGACGGCCAGCGCCCGAAGGTCGAGCACCTCATCCATGCCGTGCTTCATCTCGTCCAGCAGACGCGCGAGCGTGTCGGGCAACTGGGACTCGACCTGACCGACCAACAGCGCACGGGCCTCGTCGGTCAGCGTCTCCCACAGCCCGGGCTGGAACTCGCCCATGAGGTCACCGGTGAGTTCCTCGACCAGCTCATGGAGGGGCTGTCGCATCGTGGCGAGCAGCTTCTCCGGCTCGATCAGCTCGATGATCTCGCGGGTGTCCAGGAGCCTGTTGAGCATGAGGTCGACCGCGACCTCCGCCATTCTGTTGCTGAACCGCGGCACGACCCCCTGCCATCCGAGGAACGGCGGTATACCCACGAACTCCAACGGGCGGAACATCATCTCGACGGCGACCAGCTTCGTCAGCCAGCCGATGAACGCCGCGACAACCGGCATCGCAAGGTAGATCTGCCAGTTCTGGCGGACGTCCTCGAGCATATCGACCGCGACCGCCACCGCACCCGCCTTCCCCAATCGGCTCGGTCGACAGCCTAACTAGGAAGCCCTGCCCCGGCCGTGCGAGTCGACTGACCCGTATCGCCGGGCCTAACCGCGGTGTTGCAGACGGACGTGCTCGCGGCTGCGGCCCGGCGTCTCGCCCGTCCATCGCTTGAACGCGCGAGTGAACCCGGCGCCGTCGTGGTAGCCGAGCCGGCTGGCGACGGCCTCGACCGGTAACCCGGCGTCGGCAAGCAAGCCGATCGCGACAGCGGCCCGAACCTCGTCGGCCAGTTCGCGGTAGGAGGTGTTCTCGTCAGCGAGTTTGCGGCGCAAGGTGCGCACGTCGACGTGCATCTCGGCGGCGATGCGATGCAGGGCCGGCGGGTCAGCAAGGTCGGCAAGGATCCGCGCCCGGACGTGCGCGGCCAGACCGCGGCGCTGCCGACGGCGCTGCACGAGTTCGGCGCACTGCGCCTCCATGGCGGTGGCGGTGGCGGGATCCGCCTGCGGGAGGCTGGCATCCAGGAGCGAGCGCTCGAAGTTGAGTAGGTGCCGGGGGCGCGCAGAGCGGACCGGAACGCCGCGCGCGGCACGACGCAAGGCGTCCGCCCGTGCACCCGTGAACACGGTCTCGATCCAGAACCCGGCCAAACCGCCCAGGACTACGGGAGCGAGAGTGAACATCTTCGCCAACTCCCGCTCGACGAACAGATCCCGGACATCGTCAGGGATCTCACTGTCGTCGTAGACGACGATTGCCCGGTGCGCGTCCTCCTCGTACACGGGGCGGATGAACGCAAACGACAGTGCGGCGTAGTCGGTGCCGAGCCGGGCCAGGTCACGGACGGTGGGGCAGGTCATCAGGGCGAAGCCCCAGATGCCGAAGCTGCCCAGCGTGTAGCGGGTTCCTGCCTCCACTCCGAGACCGGTGACGTTGCCGGTCCGGGCGAGGAGGTTCCGGGCGATCGCGAGTTCTTGGCCCGCCTCGATCTCAGCGGTCGGGTTGTCCAGGTCGTCCGGCGTCAGTCCCGTCCCGGCCAGCAGAGCGGTTTGCGCGACGCCGCGGTCCATGCCCGTCGCGACGAGGACGCGCGCGCCCGCGGCGCTGCGGCTGAAGTCCCAGGTGGGTGTCTGCAAGGCGGCCATGTCCGATTCGGACAATAGCCTGCCCGAATGCGGCATGGTCCGAAATCGGCCGGGTCCTGACCCTGGATGCCATGACAGTAAGCGTTGGCATCATCGGAGCCGGGTTCGGCGGACTCGCCGCCGCGATCGAACTCGAGCGCAGCGGCATCACCGACTTCGTCGTGCTCGAGCGCGGCGCCTCCGTCGGCGGGGTGTGGCGGGACAACACCTACCCTGGCGCGCAGTGCGACGTCCCCAGCGTTATCTACTCGTTCTCCTACGAGTTGCAACCGAAGTGGTCGCAACGCTTCGGCACCCAGCCGGAGATCCACGACTACCTGAAGCGGTGCGCCGTCAAGTACGGCGTGCAAGACAAGATCCGCTTCAACACGGAGGTCGTCGCGGCGACCTGGGACGAGCCCACCGCGACGTGGCGCGTCGAGGTCGCCTCGGGCGAAGTGCTGCGGTTCAACGCATTGATCGCCGCGCCGGGCCAGCTGAGCAACCCGAAGATCCCTGACCTGCCGGGCTTGACGGACTTCGCGGGCACCCAGTTCCACTCCGCGCAGTGGCGCCACGACGTGGACCTGACCGGTAAGAAGGTCGCCGTCGTCGGCAGCGGTGCCAGCGCAGTCCAGGTCGTCCCCGCCATCGTGGAGCGCGTGGAGAAGCTCACGCTCGTCCAGCGTTCGCCGAACTGGGTGGTGGACAAGCACAACCACCGCAATCGGGGGATCCTCGCCCGAATCCCCGGGCTCACCCGGCTGTTCCACAACGTCGAGTGGCTATGGTTCGAGGCGCGCGTACCGATGATCTTCAACTGGTTCGACCCGCTGCGTCCCATCACCTTCGAAGGGTGGACCAAGCTCCGCCTGCGGCTGCAGGTGCGCGACAGTGCCAAGCGCGCCGCCATCACCCCCGACTACAAGATCGGCTGCAACCGCGCACTGCTGTCGAAGGACTGGTTCCCGGCGATCGACCGCGACAACGTAGACGTCGTCGGCTCGGCGGTGGAGAAGGTACTGCCGAACGGGCTGATCACAGCGGACGGCACCACCGTGGAGGCCGACGTCATCGTGTGGTGCACCGGCTTCGACACCACCCACTACCTGGCGCCGATCGACATCACCGGACGCGACGGCCGCAAGCTGCACGACGAGTGGCGCGGCGGGCCTGAGGCCTATCTCGGCGTCTCGGTCAATGGCTACCCGAACCTGTTCATGGTGTACGGGCCCAACACCGGTTCGCTCACCAACACCATCATCTGGCTCCTCGAGAAGCAGGCCGCGTATGCCCGCCAGGGGATCCAGCAACTGTCGGGCGGTCGGGCGTTCGACGTCCTATCCGAGGTGCAGTCCGAGTTCAACGCCAAGCTGCGCACGCGGCTGTCGAAGACGGTCTTCACGAGCGGCTGCCCGGGTTGGTACTCCACGGACGACGGCAAGATCATCGCGGTCTGGCCCGGCTCACACGTCGCCTACGGGCGCGCAGTCGCCAAGTTCGACCAGTCGAGGTACGAGGACATTCAGCGATGAGCGAGCTTGCGAGCGAATCAGTGTCACAGGATCCCGCGAAGCCGCACACCTCGCGCAGCGAGGTCGCTCGATGAAGTGGCACCAGCTCTCGGAGGCTGACGACGCGTTCATTGCCACCGCGCCGCTGCGTTACGAGCACACCGTCGACATCGCCGCCGACGTCGAGAAGGTCTGGGCGAGGCTGTCGGCCGATGACGCGCTGGTGTCGTGGAGCCGCCTCATCACGGGCACAACCTGGACCTCGCCGCGTCCGTTCTCCGTCGGCACCACGCGCGACGTCGTGGTCGGCCGCGGCGTGGCAGCGCTACGAGAGCGGTACTTCCACTGGGACGAACACAAGCGCATGACCTTCACGGCGGTCGCCGCCAACCGACCCGCGTTCCGCCGCTTCGCCGAGGACATCAGCCTGACGTCGACCGCCGGCGGCACGCGGGTCACGTGGGTCTTCGCAATCGAGCCACGACCCGCGACCAAGCCCATGCTTCGACTGGCTCGCCGTTTACCCGCTTGATCACGCGCGGCTGGGTCCGCGGCCTGGCTCGGGCCGTCGCGCGAGGCGGATGAACTACGTCCGTCGCGGCTGTGGCCCCCCGCTGCTGCTGATTCATCCGATCGGCGCGACGTCACAGATCTTCGTGCCCGTATTCGACCGACTCGCTGAGCACCACGACGTGATCGCTGTCGACCTACCGGGTTTCGGTGCCTCGCCGGCCGGGACGGATCAGTCACCCGCCGGACTCGCCGCTGCCGTGACCGCGCTGACAAGTGACCTCGGCATCGACCGACCGGCCGTGGCGGGATGGTCGCTGGGCGGCGCCGTAGCGCTGGAGCTGGGACGCAGCGGCGCGGCGAACGCGGTGTCTGCGTTCGCCCCCGTGGGCTTCTGGAGCCGCGTCGGGCGGTGGTACTTCACGCTGCTCGTCACCGCCCTGCGCGGTCTGGGCCGCTTCGCCCGGCCGGCCGTCGCCGCAGTCCTTCGCACACGCCCGGGTCGGCTCGCACTGCTCAGCCTCCTGTACGGACACCCGTCGCAGGTCGACGGACGCGACGCCATGCGCCTGCTCGACGACGCCGTGGCCGCACGCGGCTTCGCCGAAACCGTCCGACAACTGGCGCGGTACGACCTGCGCCACCTGTGGGACGAGCCGGGGAGGCTGGCCAGCATCCCGGTCACCGTCGCATGGGGCCGGCGCGACGCCGTCCTACCGGCGCGAACCCAGGCGCGTCGGGCCGCCGCGGCCCTGCCCGGCGTACCCATCCACCTGCTCGCCGGAAGCGGACACTTCTCGATGCACGACGACCCCGAGCGCTGCATCGACCTGATCCTCGCCGGAAGGACGAACTCCTGACATCTGGTGTCCGCCGAGCGTCGCCGCACGCTGAAGGGCGGGTGACCCTCGGGGTCACCCGCCCTTCGCCGCCACGGTCAGACGCCGCCGGAACCGGCGTCTCTCGACGACTGCGTCGCCGTCAGGAAGCCCGCCGCAGCGGGCGGGTCAGTCCCATTGCGATCTTTCCGAACACCCACGCGCTGCGCCCGTGCATGGTGGGCAGCGGGAAGGGCAGCAGCTGGCGCATGTGCGTGTACATGTCCCAGTCGGTGTCGATCCGGCTGATCCTCCAATCGGGCGTGATGATGTACCGATCGACGCCGATGAAGTTGATGGTGCGACCGGTGGGCGGAAAGGTCGCTCCGTTTGCGGGGTGTGTCAGTGGTCCCGAGTAGCGGGCGATACCCCGCCAAGGCCAGGTGCACCGGATCTCCCCACCGTAGAAGTCCCAGTAGGGCATCGAGCGCAAGGTGTCGTCCTGCGGGTAGAACACCATGTCGGGGTAGGCCGTATACATGCACGCCATGTACTCAAGCGTGAGATCGCGCCCGTAGACGTTCTCGCAAGCCGTCGTCGAGTCCGCGAAGCTGATGTCCTCGGTCAGGCAGTCGGCGAGCGCGTCCACGCCGCTTTCCCATGCCTGCATCCACTTCTTCATGAATGCTGCGCAGCCCTCGGCCTGCTTGATACCGGCCCCGACCAGAAAGGCCTCCTGCTCGGCCATGCGGGCGTAGTACGGATCGAGCAACGGCTGGTACTTCGCGTGCTCCGGTGACGGGTTCATCGGTCTCATGCTGCGTTCTCTTCTCTTTTTTCGGCTCGTTAGTGACAGGTTGTTACTAACGTCATGGTCGTCGACAAATTCAGGTCGGTTACTGCTCTCGGTCAGACGCGGGTCAAGGCACGCATCGCGGGCGCGACAAGTCGCTGGACGGCGAAGAGTCCTCGGACAATGGAACTGTCGTAGCGAGGCATGGCCACGGGTGACAGCGTCCGGGTGAGGTGCGCGAGGTCGTAGTCGGTGTCGATCCGACAGATCCGCCGTGCCTCCGGCCCCGGAGTCAGTTCGTAGCGGTCGACTCCGCAGAATTCGACGTCTCGATGGGTCGGGGGGATCGGGGGGAGTCCGTATATACGTAGCGGCTTGGTCCATCGACCGATCGCACGCCAGGGAAGTGAAATACGGACAACGCCATCGGTGAAGTCCCATGTCGGCAACGCTGCGACCGTGCCGTCCTGCGGGTACACCACGAGGTCAGGGATGGCCTGCGCCACAGCCAGCGACGTCTCCGTCGCCGCATCGATGCCGTCGACCTGGCGCCCGCCCGTGGAGGTGTCGGTGAAGACCACGTCAGGGTCAAGACACGCGCGCAGCAGGTCACGGTCCCCCGCCCATGCGTCGAACCACCGCAGAAGGAGCGCGGCGGCACCCTCCGCCGGGAAGCCGGCCGCCACGTAGGCCGCCTCCTGCTCCGTGATGATCCGCAGGTAGTCGTCCACAACCGGCTCGTACTTGAGGTGTTTGGGCGAACGTTCGATCTCTGACATGTGCGCTGCTCCGAATCGGTGGTGGCTTGGCGCCGGGCAACTCATGACGGTTGCCGAGACTTGATGCGAACGGGCAGGGCCGCCAGACCAGTCGCCATGTGGTACGACTTCGCGGGAGCCCAGCCCGCGGGCAGTTCGAACTCATACCGCCGCAGCATGTGTGCCAACGCCAGGGTTCCCTCGAGGTTGGCCATTCTCATTCCGAGACAGCGTCGTTGCCCGACACCGAACGGGAAATACGCGTGACGGTCGATCTGGTCCGTGAGGAACCGCTCTGGGTCGAAGCGTTCGGGCTCTCGCCAGAAGCGCGGGTCGTGATGCAAGGCCCACATCGGGAGCATGACCCAGCTACCCGCCGGGATCCGGTATCCCCCGATGACGTCATCGTTCTTCGGCCAGCGCGGTAGCGCAGGCGTCCCTTGGATGCGTAGAGCCTCATCGAAGCAAGCTCGGACGTACGGAAGCTCGGCCAGCATGTCGTACCCGAGGGGAGCGTCTCCCAGCCGATCGACTTCCTGGACCGCCAACTGCAACGCCTCCGGGTGGGTGCCGAGCATGGCGATCGCCCAAGCCAACGCCGCAGCTGTGGTCTCGTGACCGGCGAACAGGAGCGCACCGAGTTCGGACCTGAGCTCGTCCCGCGCAAAGGCCGTGCCGTCTTCGAACCGCGCGGACAGCATCAGGTCGAGCAGATCGCCCGTCTGACCGGGAGTCTGCAACCGCCGCTCGATCAGCACGTCGAGGCGGTTGAAGATGCTCTCTGCATTGCGATAGCCGTCTCTCAGGCGTGGCCACGGCATCGACCGACGCCGGGCGAGCCAGCCCAGTCCCAACGGCAGCCGGCTCGTTGCCAAGTACGTCGCAACGCCCCTGATCACGTAGTCGCCGTGCTTCTCACAGCTGTGCACGAACTCCGCCAGCCAGGCGTCGTCGGGCGGTGGCGACACCATCGTGCTGACAAGCGCGGACATGGCCAGCATGCCAAGCTTCTCCTGCAGCTCGAACTGCTCACCTGAGCCGGCCAGTGTCGACCATCCATCGATCTGCTCCGTGATCGAAGCGGTCATGATGGGGGCGAGCCTTTTGAGGTTGCCTTCCGAGAACTGTGGATTCAGCACGCGGCGTGCTCGCTTCCAGTCCTCCCCCTCCCGCGTGGGCACCGACCTCGGGTGATCGGGATGGACGATGTCATGCACCATCTCGTGGCCGTGGTTGTAACGTCCCGCGTGCCGGACGGACACATGGTTCACATGGTCCGGATGCCCCAGGACAATCAGGTTGATCCCGGGTAGGCGCACCCGGACGATGTCGCCGTGATCGCGCACGAGGGTTGCAAACGCCTGATAGGGATCCCGCCTGAGTTGACGGGCGAAACCCACGGTTTGGCCGAGGCTCAACGTGGGAGGCAGCGGCGGGTCGAAGGGCTCAACCACTCCCGCAGGCTGGTCGTGAGTCACCGGACACGCAGCACTGGCAATAGAGCTAGACATCAGACAGCCTCCGCCGTGCGCCCACGGGATCGGCTGACGGTCGATCTCACCTTGAGCACAGCTCGAGCGAGGGGACCGTCAAGCGCCGGCAGCGGCAGCAATCCGAGCTGGTTCGCCGCGCCGAGGATGTCCCAATCGCTGTCGACCTGCGTGATCGTCCAGGTCTCGTCGAAGACGTACCGGTCGACGCCCACGATGTCGAGGTTGCGATTCGTCGGTGCGATCGACGGGCCACCGCTTGGCGGTTGCAGCCCATTACTGAACCGGCCGACAGCTCGCCAGGGGAACGTGGCGCGCCGCACGCCGTCACGGAAGTCCCAGTAGGGAAGGGCACGCAACTCCGGCCCTTGAGGGTAGAAGGCGAGGTCGGGGAATGCGGCGTACACAGCACGCCACGCCTCAACCAACCTATCGCGACCGACCCTCGACTCAGCGAACGTCGCGCTGTCCTTGAATACGACGCCCGGCGTCAGGAGGGACTCGAACTTCGCCAGGTCCTGGCTGCTGCGGGCATCAATCCAGGCGGTCCCGAAGGAAGTAAGGCCGGCGGCGGGCGCAATCCCCGCCGCGACCAGTGCACGTTCTTGGGCGGACACGCGCGCCGTGAACGGCTCCACGAGCCCCGAATAGCCCGAGTGCTTCGGTGGCGGGCTCAACGGCGCTGACCGCCGATGCTTGACTGACATCTCGCCTCCTGTTCGATCACGTTGAACCGATGTGGGAAGTTGTTGACACAGCTGTTTCGTCGGTATCAGTACGGAGGGGCTTCCGCTGCTCATGCCTGCTCTTTGTTGAGGAGGATGGCGGCGGAGGGACAGGTTTCGGCCGCGCGTTCGACGGCTTCCTGCTCGTCAGGCGGCACAGGAATGGGCCCGGTCGTGTCGTCGCCGACGAAGCGAACGACGCTGTCGTGGTCGATGGCGAACACCTTCGGCGCGACGTGCTCACAGTTGCCCACACCGAGGCACATCTCGCGGTCAACGGACACGGTGCCCATCACCGCGCCGCCCTCGGCCGGGGCTGCTTGCGCCGTTCGATCTGGACGGGCAGACCGCCCTTGATGGTGGTCGAGAACGTCGATGCGTGCTTCGGGCGCCAGGCCGGGTCGATCGTGAGCGTGTAGCGCTGATGCAGCAGCGTGAGGATGAACTGTGCGTTCATGTAGCCCATCTGCGAACCGATGCAGCGGTGCGGCCCGGCGCCGAACGGGATGAACGCCATCGAGGGTCGAGCCGCCACCACAGCCTTGTCAGTGAAACGCGTCGGGTCGAACACGTCCGGGTCAGGCCACCACCGGGCGTCACGGTGCAGCGCGTACACCGACACGCCGACGACGGTGCCCTTGCGGATGTGGTAACCGCCGACCTCGTCGTCAGCCAGCGCGATCCGCGGGTGGAACGGGTGCCCCTGCAGCCGCTGTGCCTCGTCGAAGCAGGCCTTCACCCACTCCAGCCGGCCGAGGTCGGCAAACGTCGGCGGCTGCCCGCCTAGCGCGTCAACCTCGGCCAGCAGCTTCCGGTGCGCCGCCGGGTTGTCGCGCAGTAGCGCCAGGGTCCACGACGTCGAGGCCACGACGGTCTCGTAGCCGCCGGCGATGAGGATCAGCAGTTCGGCGAGCAGATCCTTGCGCGAAATCGGGTCGCCGTTCTCGTCTCGTCCGTCGAGCAGGATCTGCAACAGGTCGGTGCCCTCGATCGGGTTGGCCAGCCGGTGCTCCACGTGCTGCTCGATCCAGGCGCGGGTGCGCTGGAACGCAGCAACCAGGTTCTCTCCGCCCGGAATCGGCAGCAGGTTGGGCGGCAGGTTCAGGAAGAACATCGCGCTGAACATCTGCAGGATCGAGCGGATGTCGCGGTCGAGTCGCTCGATCTCCGCATCGGTCACGGAGATCCCGAACATCGCGCGCAGGAACGCCGGCATCGTCAACCAGGCGATCTCGTGCTGCAGGTCGATCGTCTGCCCCGTGCCGGCCCACCGCTGCCACTTGTCGATGCGCTGCGTGAACTCGTCCACGATCGCCACCGATAGGTCGTTCAATGAGTTGTGCCGGAACATCGGCGTGATCAGCCGCCGTCGCTGCCTGAACTCATCGCCGTCCAGTCCGGGGATGGCCTTGCCGAACATGGTGTGCACCATCGGCTTCAGCGGGCCCATCATGCTGTAGCGCGCCGAGTCGTTCATGATGTGCGCGACATGGTCGGGGTGATTGACACACACCATGTCCATCAGCGGCAGCGGCACGCGGAACACGTCGCCGTACTGCGCCGCAGCTTCGCGCAGGTAGGTGAACGGGTCGCGGTTGAACGCGGGCAGGACACCGACAACCGGGTACCCGACCGGACCGGGAGCCAGTCTTCCCGCATTGCCCCCCGACAAGCGCCTTGCGACGCCCACCGGGTTGCGCGTGACGCCGAGCGGGTCGGCGTGTCGTAGTGCCATCGGTGCTCCGATCGTGTTGGGGAAGGTCATGCGTAGTACTCCCGGTTCTTCGCCGCCGCGCGCTGTGCCCCGCGGCACTTGCACGGCCTGTCGCATTGTCTCATTGTCGCAACAATGAGACAGTAGGTCAAGAGCAAGCTGGGAAGGGATGGCAAGATCCGTGGTGGTGGACGCGGAACAGGCCCGCCGTGGGCGGCACTGACGTCTCGCCATCGGCTCTCAAGCCACAATCGATGGGGTGATGGTTCGCGTGGCGCACGATCTTGATTCGGTCGGGAACGCGGAGTACGAGCGACTCCTCGATGTTGCGCGGCAGGAGTTCGTCCGGCACGGCTTTCGACGAACCCGCATCGGCGACATCGCGCTCGCGGCGGGGGTGTCGCGCCGAACGGTCAACAGGCGTTGTGGAGAGAATGACGATCTCGTCGCGGCGGTCGTCCGGCGCGAGGTCGAGGCCTTCATCGCCGATGCCTCCGCCGCGATCACCTCGCTCGGCTCCCCGGCTGAACGCGCAGTCGAGGCCTTTGTCATTGGGATGCGCGCGAGCCGGACGAATCCACTGCTGGTTGCGATCAGGCGGTTCGAGCCGGACGTGCTCATGGACGTGCTGGTCCGCCGGCCCGCCACGATGACCTGGGTCGCGATCGGCATCTCCGCCATGATCGCTGACGAGACACTGCCGTTGGAGGCCGCCGAGCCGGTGGCCGAAGTGATGTTGCGGGTCACGCTGTCGCTCGTCGTCGCACCGACGGAGGCGCTACCGGTCGAGACCGACGACGACGCGCGCACCTTCGCACATCGCTACCTCGTCCCTGCGGTCCTCGCGGCACAGGCCGAGTACGCCGGAAAGCCGAGGACCGGCTAAAAGCCAAATCTCTGAGCCAGTGCCGCCTACCCCCCGACGGGAGTCACGAGCGTCTGCCACGGCAACGGGCCGCCGTCGTGGCCCATCAGCGCCACCGCCGTACCGTCGGCGTCGCGCACCGATCCGTCCTGCGGGTCGTAGCTCGCGAGCCGCATGTACGAACCAGCCGCCGGGGCGGCGCCGGGACGTGGGGCGTTGACTGCGCCGCGGACCGGGCCGTCGAGGCAGGCCACCTTGTGCACCGGCGTCTTGATCCCCGACAGCGGGCTGGTCAACGGCATGGTCGAGCACATGCCCTGGTCGTAGTTGACGAGCAGGAACGCCGTCAGCTGGCCGTTCGCGAACACCTTCGGGCCCCGCTCGCCGAACGCGGGGACGGCGCTGAGCAGCGCGCTGAGTGCGGGGATGCGGGCGTACATGATCTCGCTGACCGTGGCGACGTCGGCGAGCAGTCGTGCCGCCGCCGCGCCGGACGTGTCCATCAGCGCTGTCAACGTCGTGAGCAGCTCGGCCTGATGATCGATGATCGACTCGATGTTGGGCGTGACGTCGCGCAGTGTCCCGGACAGCACCTCGAGCGACTTCGTGAAGGTGTCGAGATCCGCCGAGTGCGCAGCGGCACTCTTGAGCAGGACGTTACTGTTCTGCAGCAGGTGCAGCAGCTCGGGCTGCGACTTGGCCGCCACGTCGACGAGAGTCGTGGTGCCGCGCAGGATCTGCTGCAACTCCGGGCCGGTGTCGGCGAAGGCCGCGCCCAGTTCGGTGCTGATCGACGCGATGTCGGCGGGATCGAGGCTCTTGACCAGCTGCGACGTGTCATGCAGCACCTGCGACACCCGCACCGGTGTACGCGTCTGCGACGTCGGGATCGCACTGCCGTCGGCGAGGAAGGTGGGAGCCGACTTGGCGGGGGGGACGAAGTCTAGGTATTGCTCGCCGACCGCGGAGAGGTCGGTCACGGTGGCCACGGCGTTGGCCGGGATGCGGGCGTCCGGCTCGATCTTCAGGCGCAGCACGACCCGGTCCGTCTTCACCTCGACGCTCGTCACCTTGCCCACCTCGACGCCGCGGTAGGTGACGCGCGAGCCTTCGAAGATCCCGCCCGCGGTGTTCAGGGTCGCCGTCATGGTCATCGGCCCCCGTCCGAGGTGGATGCCGACGACGTTGAACAGCAGGTGCGCGACGGCGAGCACCGAGACCACGCTGAACACCGCCAGCTGCGACCAGACGAACCTGTCCTTCATCGCTGTCCACCTCCCAGGAGGCTGATGGTGGATTCGCTGCTCGAGCCGGACGGGCTGGTCATGCGCGGCAGGAACGGGTCCGTGCCGAGCAGCAGGCTGCCCGTCGCCGCGGCACCGAGGTAGTCCCCCGGCGCGGCGGCCTGGAGGAGCCGGCCCATGTCCTGCAGCGATTTCATGGTCGGCACGAACTGGTCGGTGGCTTCGGAAAGGCCGCGCAGCACCGGTTGCAACTCGGCCATCATGCCGATGAGGGGCGCCGAGGCCTTGTCGAGCAAGGCCGTCGTCGACGTGGCCAGGGCGCCGACCTTCTGCGTCAACGCGACGAGCCGGTCCGTGTCGTCGGACAGAAGTTGCAGCGTGACGGGGAACTTCGTCAGCGCCGCATCAACGGTGGCCGAACCGCTGTCCACGACCTTCGTCAACGCGTGCAGCGCGTCGAGCGAGCGGGTGAAGTCCTTCTTGTGCGCGTCGAGTGCGGTCATCACCGAGTTGAGCAGGCCGAGCGTCTCGCGCACCGCAGGCTCCCGGCCACCCAGTGCCTTGTTCAGTTCAGCGGCGATGACGGCGAGATCCTCCAGGCCGCCGCCATTGAGGAGCATCGACAGCGCAGAGAAAGCGTCCTCGATGCTCGGGGCGACGGAGGTGCGGTCCGGCCCGATCTCGGCACCCGGCGACAGGAACTTCTTCGTCGCGCGTGGCGGCGAGGTGATCTGGATGAAGTCCTCGCCGAGCGGGGTCGTGAATCGAATCTCAGCGGTCGCGCCGTCGGGGATCTTGACGTCGTCCTTGATCTGTAGCGCGATGCGGGCGGTGTAGTCCTTCGTGCGCAAGGACGACACCTGCCCGACGACGACCCCGTCGAGCTTGACCCTGCCACCGACAGTGAGGTTGTGGGCGTCGGAGAAGACAGCGATGAGCGAGTAGGTCGGGCCGCTGACCCCGCCGGAGGACGGGAAGCGGTTGAGCGACAGGCCACAGCCGGTGAGCAGGCCGGCGGCCATGGTCACGGCGAGGCAGAGGGCGGCACGGGTACGCATCACGGTCCTAGGTACTGGGAGAGTCCGAAGTCGGGAGTGGCCGGGCCCCCGGGTGGGCCCGGGTGGCCCTGCAGCAAGGCGTGATTCGCGAAACACAGCGTGTCGATTTGGTCCCCTCGCCTGACGCCGGGGAGTGGCACCGGGCTTTGCAGCGCGAGGATCGGGACCAGGGAGTCGACGAGGCTGCCGCAGTACTTCGTGGCGAGGTCCAGCTGGTCGAGCGTGGGGGTCAACCGCACGAAGACTCCCGGACAGCCGAACTTCGTCGGATCGGGGCAGGGCCCGTTGAGTTCGATGGCGTTGTTGAGGTTCTGGAACGCCAGCGGCAGGACGTCGAGGGTTTCGGCAAGGGCATCGCGCTGGGCGACCAGCGGGCCGGTGGCAGCCGTCAGGTCGTTCAGCGTGGTGCCGAGCGTGGCCTGGTTGTCCTTGATGAACCGCGCCGCTTTGGTGAGCGCGTCGTCCAGGGTGGTGATCGCGGAGCGCAGGCCGTCCTTCTCCCCGGCGAGCTGCGCCGTCGCGCCTGCGAGGTCGCGGTAGAGCTGGTTCAGCTCGGCGTCGTGACCGGCGAGCGTGGTCGACAGCTGGTCGAGGCTGGTGATGAGCTGGCTGATCTTGCCCGGGTCGGTGGTGAGCGCCGGCAGGGCGGCCGCGACGGCCTCGAGCGCATCGTGCAGGTTTCGTCCGTTCCCCTTCGTCAGCGCGGCCGTGGCTTGGATGACGGACGACAGCGACCCCTTCGCGTTCGCGCCGTTCGGCCCGAGGGTGCGCGACATTTCGGAGATGCTGGCGTAGATGTCGTCGAGTTCCAGCGGTGTGACCGCCCGGGACATGGGGATGACCGCGCCGTCGGCGAGCGTCGCGCCCGAGGTGTATGCGGGGTAAAGCTCGACCGCCCTTTCGGCCACCGGCGTGCGCGCGACGATGATTGCCTTCGCCTCGGCCGGGATCTTGACGCTCGTCGGCACGTGAAGGACGACGTCGACGTGGCCGGGGCGCGGCGTCACGGACGCGATCGTGCCCGTCGGCACACCCAGGACGTTCACCCGGTTGCCGGGGTACAGGCCGGGCGTCACCGGGAACTGCACCGTGTACGTGCGGTGCGCGCCGGCGGCGGAGTGCCATCGCAGCCCGGCGTACGCACCGGACATGGCGACGAACGCGACGACGGTGGCCAGCGCGTACCACGAGCGGCGCGGCATCGACTGCAAGGTGGTCATCGGCCACACCCCGGTTGTGGATCGGCGCCACAGGCCTTGATGACGTTGTCGGGAAGGAACAGCGGCAGCATCAGGTCGATCCAGGGGCCGCTGCCGGTCGCGTTGGTGATGTTGGTGGAGAACTGTCCGAGCAGTGCCATCGATCGTCCCAAGGTTTCCTTGTTGTTCGCCAGCACCCTGCCCACTGTCTGCAGTTGCTGGAAGAGGTCGTGGAGCTTGGCGCCGTTCTTGTCGATGAGCTTCGAGACGGCGACCGACATCGCGGTCGTGTGCGCCAGCATGTTGCTGATCAGGTCCCGGCGCTGTTGGACGAGCCGCAGGAACGCTCCGCCGTCGGCCAGCACCCGGATGAGCTGCGCCGACTTGGAGTTGAGCAGGTCGACCGTCTTCTGGGTGTCCGTGATCAGCGCGGCCAGTTCGTCCTTGTGGTCGGCCAGCGTCCGCGAGATCCGGGTGATGCCGGTGAGCGCGGCAGTAACGTCGGCCGCCGAGGTGCCCCCGAGCGTCAGCGCGAGTTCGTTGAACGACGCTTCCAACTGCTTGACGTCGACCTCGCGGGCAACCTTCCCGAGGTCCTCGAGAACGGACACTAGGGAATACGGGACGGCGGTCCGTTCGAGCGGAATCGTCGCGCCGGCCGACAGGCGGCCGGGACCCGAGGAGTGCACCTGCAGGAAGAGGTTGCCGAGGACGGTGGCCACCTCGACGCTCGCCGTACTGGCGCCGCCGAGCTTGATCGACTTCTCGACGGTGAAGTCGACCACGACGCGGTCGCCGGCGACGCGGACGTGTTGGACCTCGCCGACGCTGATCCCGGCGACCCGGACCTCGACGCCCTTGGTGAGGCCGGCGGCCTCGCTGAACTCGGCGTGGTAGTTCGACATGGGTGTGCCGATCAGCGGGAACCGCTGCAGGTTGAGCGACGCCAGCAGTGCGACGACGGAAAGTGCGGTAACGACGACGGCGACGGCGACCTTGTCGCGGGTGCGGAGCCAGTTCATCGGGAACACACCGTGGAGTGCTTGCTGGTGTCGCCGACCGCGCCGACCGCGAATTCGAGGGGCACCGGAACGGACGGGTCGAGCGGCGTGAGCAGCGCGATGAGCGACGGCGGCAGGCCGGTCACGCTGAGGACATCGCTGAGCCGGACTGTGGGCGTCTCCCCGCCGATCTCGATGTTGACGGCGCAGGCGTAGGCGTTGACGAAGTTGCCGTTCTGCGTGATCCGGTTGAGCACGGTGAACGCGTTCGGGAACTCCTTCAGAGTGCTGTCGAGGTCCCCGCTCGCCGCTGCGAGCGTGCCGACCACGGAGGTCAGGTTCGCGACGTTCTCCGTGAGGTGGTTTCGATCGAGGCCGGCCAGGAGTCGCGCGACACGGTCGGCGAACCCGTCGGCCGCGGCCAGTGCACCTACGATGTCGTCGCCGTTGGCGTTCAGGCTGGCCGTGATGTGGTTGAGCGAGCCGAGCATGCTCGCGATGTCGGAGTCGTGCTTCGCGGTGAGCCGCATGATATTGCTGAGGCTTGCGAGGATCTCGCCGAAGACCTCGTCGCGGTCCGCCAGTTCGCTGGTCAACGACGCGGTATGCCGCAGGAGGCTGCTTATCGTGCCGCCCTGTCCCTGAAGCACGTTGATGATCTCCTCGGAGAGTTGGTTCACCTGGTTCGCGTCGAGCGCGGCGAACAGCGGGCGGAATCCGTTGAACAGGGCCGTCAGACTCAGCGCGGGACGGGTCTGCCCCTCGACGATCTGGCCGCCGGGCGGGATGACCTCGCCCGAGCGGTCGGGCTGGCTGAGCGCCAGGTAACGGGTGCCCAACAGGTCCGCGTACCGGATGGTGGCCCATGTACCGGAGGTGATGCGCTGATCGCCGTTGGCACTGAACCGGACGCGGACGCGCTCGGCGGTGACCAACTCGACGGAGGTCACCTCTCCGACCGGGATCCCGGAGGCGCGGACCTGATCGCCGGACCGCAAGCCGGTGGAGTCCTCGAAGTAGGCGACATAGCCGGTCGTGTCGCCTACTGGGGGCCCGAACAGAGTGCCGAGGATGAGCCCCCCGGCGACGATCGCGGCCGCGAAGTACGCCCCGAGCTTGATCAGCGTCGCCCGATTGTTCCGGTTCACGCGATCACCACCGTGTTCCCGCGCAGCAGCGGCGCGACGAGGAGATTGGTGGCCGCCGTTGCGGCGGCCGCAGTGCTGATGTCCATGGCGCCGAGCAGTCCGGAGACGGCCGACCGCTCGTCGTCCGAGCCAATCGGGCCGACTGTGCCCCCGTACACGGCGCCCGCCGTGAGTGGGACGAAGCCGGCGGCAGCCGGACTTGCCGCGGACGAGCAGTTCGGCCCGTCCATCCCGGGGTATCGCGGGCAGTGCGCCGAGGTGTAGACCGGCGGGTTGCTGATGCCCTTGAGGAGGTTGGACGGCTGCCCGGCGAGGAGTCCCCCGACCTCGGCGAGGTTGGCGATGATTATGGCGCGCAGCTCGACGCCGTCGCCGCCGAGCGCGGTGCCGAACAACTCGGCGAAGTCGTGGCCGCCCTTGATGGTTTTGGGCAGCGCCGTCGGGTCCGCCCCGACCGCCCGCATGACGGCCTCCTGCGCAACGGCGATCGTGATGAGCTGATCGCCGTGCGCGGATATCCCTTGCGCGAGACGGTCGAGGGCTGGGCCGGCATCGAGCAGTTGCTCGATCACGGCATGGCGGTCCACGTACACCTGGCCGACCTCGATGAGATTGCCGACCGACCGAAGCAGACTTGGCGCGTTCCTTGCGAGGTGCTCGGTGACAGTGGTGAGGTTGGTGATCGTTTCGGTGAGGGTCGGGATCGCCGGGGCCAGGGCGCGCAGGTAGGCGTTCGCCTTCTCGATCGTCAGCCCCAGGTTGGCGCCCTCGCCCTGCAGCGCCTGGGACAGGGTGCTCAGCGCCGCGTCGAGTTCGGCCGGGCGGATCTGGGACATGAGTCGGTAGATGTCGGTGAGTGCGGTCTGCAGGCCCTTCGCGGCCGGTGACGCATCCGCCGCCAGGACCGCGCCGTCCTGCAACCGGCCGGTCGGCCGCGCGGGGGGGATCAACTGCACGATGAAGGAACCGAACAGGGTCGCCGGCACCGCCAGCGTCCTGACGTTCGCAGGGACCTCGCGGGCCTGCGCCGTGTGCAACCGGAGCTTCAGTTTCGCCCCGCCGGCCGGGGCGCCCTCAGCCTCGATCACCTCGCCGATGATGACGTCGCGGTAGCTCACGGGGTCGCCCGGCTGCAACGCGTCCCCGGCCTGCGCTACCGACGCGTCAACGACGATGACGTCGCTGAACCTGCCGGAGAAGGTGAGCGAGATCGCGGTGACGGTGCTGACCATGACGGCGGCCAGCACGACGCCTGCTCCGGCGCGGACCGAACGACGTTCACGCAATGTGGTCGCCATGCTCACCCACCGCTCAAACGAACGCCGGCCAGGCCCCAGAAAAGCATCGTCATCAGCACGTCGCTGGCTGCGATGAAGACCATGGACGCGCGGATGGCGCGGGCGGTGGCGATGCCGACGCCCGCCGGTCCGCCGCTCGCGTGGTAGCCGTAGAAGGTGTGGATGATCACGATCGCCACGCAGAAGACGATCACCTTGATCATCGAGTACAAGATGTCGATCGGATTCAGGAACGTGTGGAAGTAGTGGTCGTAGGTGCCGGCCGACTGGCCGAAGAACAGCTTGACGACCATCTCGGTGCCGAAGTACGAACCGGCCAGACCGATGAGGTACAGCGGCACCATGGACACCAGCACAGCGATGATCCGCGTCGTCACGATGTAGGGCAGTGACGGGATCGCCATCACCTCCAGGGCGTCGATCTCCTCGCTGATACGTTGCGCGCCGATCTGGGCGGTGAACTTGCACCCCACCTGCGACGCGATCGCGATGGCGGCGATGATCGGCGCAATCTCCCGGGTGTTCGCGTAGGCGGAGATGAACCCGGTCAGCGGGCCGATGCCAAGGGATTGCAGGCCGTTGAAGCCCTCGATGCCCACCTGGACGCCGACGGCAACGGCTTCGGCGACGATGATGCCGACCGTGCCGGTGAAGGTGATCAGGAGTCCGGCACCGAGGGTGACCTGGCCGATCTGGCGGCGGATCTCGCGCCGGTACTTCGCGAGGGTCAGCGGCATCGCGCCGCACGCACGCACGATGAAGACTGCCACGTCGCCGAGGAAGAGAACGCCGTTGGTCGCTGCAGTGCGCGCGTGCAGGTACCGGGCGGTGATGTGAGAGGCAGTCATCAGAACGTCCGCACGTCGACCAGGACGAAGAAGAGCTGCGTCATGATCAAGTTCTGGGCGAACATCACGACACCGGTGATGACAACGGACTGGTTGACCGCCTCGCCGACGCCAGTCGGGCCCTTCTTCGCAGTGAGTCCCTTGTGCGCCGCGATCGTCACCGCGGTTGCCCCGAAGACGCACGCCTTCAGTTCCGAGGCGATGAAGTCGGGCACGCCGGCCAGCTGCGAGTATGACCCGATGAAGCTGCCCTTGGTGCCGCCCAGCACCCCTAGGGTGAACGCGTAGCCGCTGGCGGTGCCAACCAGCATCACGATCAGGTTGAGCGTCGCGGCGACGACGACGCCAGCGGCCATGAGCGGCGCCACGAGCCGCTGCACCGGATTGATGCCGAGTACCTCCATGGCGTCGATCTCCTCGCGGATCGTGCGCGCGCCGAGTTCGGCACAGATCGCGGCACCACCGACGCCGGACAGGATCAGCGTGGTGATCAACGGCGAGGCCTGCCGAATGATCGCCAATGCGTTCGCCGCGCCGAGGAAGCTCGTCGCACCGAGCTGTTTGGCCAGCGCGCCGACCTGCAGACCGATCGAGACGCCCAGCGGCATCGCGACCAGTGCGGCTGGCAACAGCGTCACCCGGATTAGGAACCAGCAGCGGTCGATGAATTCCCAGAACTGGAACCGGGCACGGGCCGCGTCGGCGAACAGCCAGTAGAAGGCCTCAGCGGTGAGCGTGTACATGCCGCCGATCGAGGCGATCGGCGCACGAAGCCGGGCAGGAACGACGCTGGCGATAGCCATGGGTGGTCACCCCCTCGGGTGGTTGGTTTTGGCCGCCACAACTGTCTGACAGTGATTACTGTCTGTTGCTGATAGCGGACACTATCAGATGTCTAGTGGTTGCGCCAGCCCACCTCGAGGTGCTTGTCGCTTGACCGATCTCGTTGCCGCTGCCTAATCTGATAGTGCTCGCTATCAGACATCGGGAGTACCCATGGCGCACCCCCAATCGCCCCGCCGGCGTGGACAGACGCACGTCCTTCACGGCTTTGCCGTCGTCGCGCTCGCCACCGCCGCGTGTGTCACCGCCGCGTGTGTCACGGTGCTCGGTGCGACACGCGCGGGTGCGGCGCCGACCACGACCGTCGACCTTTCACTCACCGGCCTGGCGACCGCCACTTCGCCGGCTGGCGGCTCAGTCGTGGGTATCCGGCCTGGCGAGTCAGTCGTCCTCCGCGCAGCACCGATTCCGACCGCCGGACTCGCCGCGATCCCCGCCCTCGACGGCCTGTTGGACGGCATCGATCTGGCCACCGGCTACCAGGTCGTGCTCCACCTGCCAGCGGCGTTTCCTGGCGGCAAACGCGACGCGGTGCTCGGCTCGTGCGGGGGGCAGAAGGAGTTGACGTTGACCTTCCCGCGGGAGGGCACCTTCACGTTCAGCTGGACTGCCAAGCAAGTCCGTCCGCTGTGCCTGCTGCCCGCGAATCTCGGCAGCCTGTACGGCAACCAACTCAAGTCCGCCGGCGTCGCGCTGGACGGCAAGCTCGACTGGACGGGCAGCGTCGTCGTATCGACGTCCCCGCCGCCCGGCGGGGTGTCGGTCCAACCGCCACGCGTTCGGCTAGCGCCCAGCGTCCCTGTGCTGGGCCAGTTGCCCACTCTTTCCGTTCCCGGGCTGTCCCTCCCGACGACCGGCGTTCCGGTTCCGCCCGGAGTGCCGCAAGCGCAGGTTCCCGGTGCGACCGGCACAGGTCAGCGCGTGCACTCCGCCGTCGTGCGCGGCCGGGCGATCAAGGGACGGGACTCCGGGCTGCTGGGTCCTGAGATCGTGTCCACCGAATTCTCGGCCAAGCCCGCCTCGTTCGCCGGCGTGCCGCTCAAGGCGCCGCTGCCCCTCACCCTCCTGACGATCCTCGTGTTCGTCGTGACCACGGTGGCGTACGGGCGTAAGCAAATGAAACAGCCCGCCGGCCGCCATCGCTCACCGTCATGAGGTGATACGGATAGCGTCGTCGGGGCTCCAGTGGCGGGCGCGACCGCCAATGCCGGTGTCGGCGCACGAGACGCCGTAACCGCCGTCACAATTCGCGCAGCAGCGGTGGGAACGGCGCCTCCGCGGTGGTGCTCCACGTTGACGACGGGATTCGGACGCCGTGTGCCACCGAAGTTTGGCAGGTTCAGCCTGCCGTAATACCACTGAGAAACGTCGACGCCAGACCCGTCGTCGGTGCAGGATCGCCGCGTACGGCCCCCGCTCAGCTGATCGATGGGTCCTGGGTTCGCCGGTGCGCCGCGGACGAATTGCTGCGCCGCCCTGCGGGTCGGCCACGCTTGTAAGTACACGGAGCGCGACGCGCTGCGTCTACTGCGCCAGGGAACGACCGGAAAACAGCGCGGTCGAACGGGCGTACCACAGTGCTGGCATCGGTCCGGCCTACCTCGACGCGATCGAGCCGCACGACGCCGCCGCGCCGGCCGGCAGAAAGACGGCGTGCGGCTGGGGATCGTGCAGAACACGGGGCGGCTCCATTGCCGACGACACCGCCGCTCTCGCCGTGACCGTCTCCAGCGACGGTGAGCAACCGCATCCGACCTAATGAGGTGAGCAGGGCCGGACGCGAGGTCCGCCAGCCTGTAGGCGGGCGTTCCGCGATGGGGTCGGCTCGCCACTGACGCTCGTCGGGAGCAAGCGCAGTGACACGTCAAAGCTCGTCATCATTGCCCACTACCGCGCCAGTCATAGCACTCCGCTGCTGCCGCCTCGTCGGCTCATCACCATCACTATCACCACGACGAGCGCGCGCTGCCGCCGAACCGACACACAACAACTAAGTGTGTCGTTCAAGATCGCTAACCCTTACACCTCTTGCCAATCGGGCTCCATTTCGTCGTGACGATATAGCTTCGGCGATTGGGAAGGGGTCGGTGATCAGCTGTCTGAGCCCGACGAAGGGCAGCGGCGCAGGGCCGCTGCGGTCGAGTGCGGCTGGTGCGGCGGGCCGATCCCGCGCCGTACGCGGGGGCGGATTGCGAAGTGCTGCTCCCCCGCCTGCCGCCAGCGGGCCTGGGAGCAGTCCCGCGCGGCGACCACCAGCGGCCGGGCGGCGGTGGAGGTGGTTGAGCGGCGCGTCGAGGTGCGAGTTGATGTGCTCGGCGTGCGTGATCCGCGCGGGAACGAGTGGTCCGATCTGCTGCGCCGACTCGCCCGGCAACTCGACATCGGCACGCTCTATTACCGCGATATGCCGGAACTCACCGCCGCGCTCAACGACGTCCTGGCGGCCTTTGAACGGCACCGCGCGGTGCGCGAGCGGCAGCGCATCGGGCACCGGTGATCACTCCATAAATGCTGGTGATCATCCGTCCGACCGTGATCACCAGCCCGGTAGACCACGCCCGCCGCGTCCACCGACATTGAGTAATGCAATGGGGTGTTCCGGATTGCCTGACGGAAGGGGTAGGTGGGGCTGCGGCGTGGGATGTGGGCTTGGGCGGTGGCGCGGTAGGGGGCTTGGGCGGTGGCGGGAACGGAGGTGGTCGGGGCGCTTGCAGTAGATGTGGGCAGTGGAAAGCGGAAGGCGCACGCGGGCGGACTGCAGCGCGAGCTGCGACGCCGCGCGGCTGATGCCGAGCGTCGAGCGCGCGAGGTCGCGAGTGAACCCGCGCCGGCCGCGACTCATGCCGGCGAACGGCAGATCGTCCATCAGCCAGGCACCCGACGGGAGGTGGCACGGCCAGGTCTCGATGGGAACGGATGCAGCGACGGGCAGGCTCATCCGGCGGCACGTCACGGCGAAGACCCGGTCTGTGGTCACTCGCAAGGTTCGCGACCTCGAGAAGGCTCGCGAGCTCGGCAACATCGGCGGCTCGCGCGAGACCGTGAGCGAGTACCTGACTCGATGGATCGCGAACCGCGAAGCACTCGGCCTCCGGTTCAACACCATCACCGGATACCGCATCGACGCACGCAAGATCGAGTCGGTCTTTGGCGGAGTGCGACTGAACAAGCTGACCGTCGATCACGTCGAGGCGCTGTGGAAGCAGATGTCCTCGGTCCACGCGAATGGCAAGACACGGACCGGGTCAATCACGCACGTTCGGCGGACTCTCAGCGCTGCGCTGAACGACGCGGTCAAGCGTGGGCTCATCCCCCGCAACCCGGTCTCGATTGCGCGGACGCCGAAACACATCAAGCCGCCAATTCAGCCGTTCAGCCTCGACGAGGTCCGCACGCTGTTAGTGGCAGCCGAGACCGCGCGCCAACCGGCCCGCTGTATGATCCGGCGCGGTGCTCGGCCTTCGGCAGGGCGAGGTGCTCGGGCTGCGCTGGGAAGACCTCGACGCTGCCGCCTCGACGCTCACCGTTGCCCGACAGCTGCAACGCCGCGTCTGGTCGCATGGCTGTCCTGCGGATGAACCGTGCGGCCGAAAGCGCGGGACCGACTGCCCGCAGCGAGCAAACGGCGGCCTGGTGACATCGGAGCCGAAGTCTGAAGCCGGTCGCCGGGTCATCGCCCTCGCCCCAACGGTGCTCGCCGCGTTGATCGCCCATCGGAGGCGTCAGGCTGCCGAGCGGCTTGCCGCCGACGTCTGGGATGACGGCGGCTGGTGTTCCCGAACGAGTGGGGCCGACCGATGGATCCGCAGGAGGACTACCGCGCATGGCGGCGACTCTGTGCGAACGCTGGCGTACCTGTGCGACGGCTTCACGACCTTCGGCACACGGCGGCGACCTTACTGTTGGAGTCTGACGTTGACATCAAGACCGCCGGCCAGGTCCTGGGCCACAGCACACTCGGACAGACCGCGGCGTACACACACGTACTCGCAGACCGAAAGGCCGCCGCTGCGCGAGCCGTCGAAGCCCACGTCTTCGGTCGATCCGGAGCTTCGTGAAGCATCGCGGCGATCGCAGTGACGTCAGGAAGAATCTGAGCCGTGGCACCTCCTGAGCTCGACGTTGCACGTGTACAGCGTTGGTGTGCGCGGCAAGTCCCGGATCATGTGCGCGACCAGATTCGCGTCGAGTGCGAGGTCGCGGCACGTCACGTGACGATCGTCGAGAGACGTCCGCCATGGGACGCAAGTGTCGGACCCGAGTGGTCAACGCTCCCGTTCGCCCAGGTGCGATACGCGACAACGACAGGGGCCTGGACGTTGTACTGGTGCGACCGGAACAGCCGATTCCACCTCTACGACTTGGTACCGCCGTCGCAGCGGATCTCCGATCTCCTAGACGACATCGACCGCGACCCGACCTGCATCTTCAAGGGTTGATCGCCCGTCGCGTTGGCCTCCCGCAGTCGCACGACGAGCCGCAACTTATGGACGTCGACGGTCACATGACTCGGCCATAATTCGGCTGCCCTCTAAATTATGGTGCAACGAGGCGCACTCCAGCGATGCTGAGTTTGTATCAGCTCACTTGTTCACAATGCTTGGATTGTTTCACATGGAGTGATACATTTGCAGCGTGAGTGGCTTCGAGCAGGTTAGCGCTGACCTAGCGTCCGGCCAGTGGGGGATGCTCACGACCGCTCAGGCGGCCGAGCGAGGGGTCAGTCGCCTACAGCTTTCCCGAATGGCCTCGGCCGGCGTCCTCGACCGCGTCACCCACGGCGTGTACCGCTACCGCGCCGCAGGTGACGATCGACATGCAGCGATCCGCGCCGCATGGCTTGCCCTCGACCCGACGCGTACCGCCGAGGAACGCCTCGACGACGACCTCACGGCCGTCGTCGCGTCGCATTCGACTGCCGCGCTTCTGCACGACGCCGGCGACCTGAACGTCGATCGTCTCGAGTTCACCCTGCCGCACCGGCGACAGACGCAGCGTGCGGAACTTCGCCTGCACCGGGCTCAGCTCGATCCATCTGACGTGACAATCGCCGCTGGCATCCCGACGACGACGCTGGCGTGGACGATCGTCGACCTCCTTGCAGACCGTCACGACGCTCCGCACGTCGCGGCGGTGTTTGCAGCCGCTGTCCGCACTCAGCAAGTCGACCTCGACACGCTCGCCGATCTGATCTCCCCGCATGCATTCGCCTACGGCAACCGTCGCGGTGACGGGGGCGCGCTCGTTGAGCAGCTACTCGAACTCGCCGGACTCGACCGCGCCACGCTCGCGACGACCCTTGCCGCGACATCGCCCGGACAAGACCTTGTCGGTGCTGGATACCTCGCTGGCGCGCGGGATTCAGCCCTCGCACGCCTCGTCGAAGGGCTGGATCTGGGCGTCGACGTAAAATGGGCACGCCAGATTGCCGCCCTTAACGTCGAACAGAACGAAAGCATCAGGCGTGCGGCTGAAGCTCTGCGGTCGACGGTCGTGAGCCCGGAGCTCACGCGGCTTTCCGAGATCACAAAGGGATTTGACCTTGGCGTGAGCACCAAGTGGGCGCAACAACTCGCCGCCCTGATTCCCGAGCCCGGCGAGGATGTTCGTCGCGCGATGGCAGCTCTGGTCGACCAGACCTACACGGCGGATCTCGCGCCGGCGCTCAAAGCACTCGCAACTGCCGAGGGACGCCGAAAGGTTCGTGCGGAGAAGTCGCCATGAGCCGAGACCCCAACACGCCCTCCCGGGACGCGACAGGTCTGTTGCGAGCGGCGACCGACCGCGCCAAGGCCCACGCGAAGGATTCGGGCGGGACCGTTGACGCCGTGCTGCGTCAATTCGTGTACTCCCGGTTCCTTGACCGCGTATTCGCGGACCCCGCGAGCCCCTGGGTCCTCAAGGGCGGTACCCCCTCCTCGCCCGAGTGCCGACAGCCAGGCACACCCGAGATATCGATCTGCTCGCCCAGGCGACATCCGACCTCAACGCCGCCGCGGACGCTCTGCGGGAACTAGCCCAGCTCGACCTTGGCGACTACTTCCGGTTCGTCGTCACAAGCACATCCGAGAGTCCCGTTCAGGATCAACCGGGTGTCGACAAGCTGCAGCTCACCGTCGACGCCTACTGCGGCGCTCGATCAACCGGCAGATTCAAGATCGATCTCGTGGTCGGAAGCGTCATGACGGCCGAGCCAGATCGCGTCGCGCCCTCCAACCGGATCGTTCTTCCCGGCCTGGCAACGTCAACGGAGTACCGCGTCTACCCGGTCGTCGACCACGTGGCCGACAAGGTTTGCGCGACGGTCGAGCTACACAACGGCCGCCCTTCGAGCCGGGCACGTGACCTCGTCGACATCGTGGTCGTTGCTCGCACACAGGTTGTCGCCGCGGCTGCGCTCGGGTTTGCGATCGAGCAGGAGCGCCTGCATCGAGGCCTCGCCCCGATCGCTGCCTATAGCGCGCCGGCATCGTGGCGCACCGTCTATGCGCGAGAGGCCAAGGGAGCACTCGAGATCGACGGCCACCGAACCTTCGAGGAGGCCGTCCCGCTAGCCCGGCGATTCCTCGACCCACTCCTCGATGGCTCGCGCCTCACAGGCAACTGGTCGCCGGGAAAGCACTCCTGGTTCGACTGAAGCTGCGTCACGCACTGCCCGTGCCCAACGCCACCACGAACACGTTGCCGTCCGCGCCGTCCTCCGCCAGCCCGTTGACCCCGCACATCGTGGCCGTCGTCGAGAGTCAGGGTGTCGGCGTAGCGGTAGTGGTAGTGCCCGTGCCAGATGGCGCTCGGCCGCACTGCATCGACGACCTTGCGCACACGTCGGCGGTGATCGAGCGCGATACCCAGTTCAAGCGCAGGCCAGTGATGCGCGCTGCGGGCGAGCTGGTCTTCGAGCTCCGGGATGCCGTACGGCGCGTCGTGAAACACCATGACGTCGGCCGGACCACCCTCGATCGCGCTGTCGATCTCAGCATCACTCAGCAGCTCGTCAGCCCACCAAGACTTGCCCGGAGTGCGATGCGGACGGTCCACCGACGAAGCCCCACCGAGCGCAAGCCAGGTCTGCCCACGCCACTGCCATCGGAACCCGCGCGGGAGATGGATGAGCCGGTCGCGAATGGTCCGAGTGCCATGCACATTGATCGGGATCGTCAGCAGCTCGCTGAACGCCTCGTGGTTGCCGTCGACCCAATAGAGGGTCTGGCCATTCCGCTCCAGGATCTCGGCGGTCCGATCGCGGTACTTGCGTCCGGTCTGGCCCAGCCAGTAACCCCAGTCTCCAAGATGCACGACGACCTCGACGCCCTGCGCGGCAAGGCGGTCCAGGATGCGCTCCGCCCACATGTCGTTGCCGTGCCAGTCACCAGCGATCGCAACCTGGGCAGGCTGAACCGCGGCAGGTGTCACCGACCACGCACTCATGAGAACCAGTCTCCAGACGAGGACGACAGAAATACGGCCACATCGCTGACGTCGCCATTGTTTGCTTGGCGTTAGGTAGCTAACGTCTCGGGACAGCCGGGAGGTGACGATGACCGAGGCCGAACTGTCGACCAAGCGAATGCGCCTGCGCTACGCGGGCACATGTGTCACCTGTTCGACCGCGCTTGCTGCGGGAACTTGGGCGGAGTACGACCGGACCACTCGCACCGTGAAATGCGAATCGTGCGCAGACGGCGCGGAAACCAGTCCGTCAACGGTGACGACCGAGCCGACGCCAGCGCCGCTTGAGACCGGCATCGCCGGCGCATCGGCTCGCCGCGAACACAGACGTCGGGTGGCACGACGCGAGGAGCGTATTAGGACGGCTCATCCCAAGATCGGCGGCCTGATCCTTGCACTCACCGACGAACCCCAGAGCACGACAGCCTGGGCACGAGGCGCAGTCGGCGAAGAGCGGCTCGGCAAGCGACTCGATGAAACGCCGGGCGCCCTCACTCTTCACGACAGGCGCATCCCGAAGACCAAGGCCAACATCGACCACATCGTGATCGCGCCATCCGGCGTGTTCGTGATCGACGCCAAGCGCTACAAAGGACGGCCACATCTGCGCGTCCAAGGTGGAATCCTTCGGCCCCGCGTCGAGTCGCTCATCGTCGGCACCCGCGACTGCACGAAGCTCGTCGCCGGGGTCCAAAAGCAGGTCGACCTGGTCAAGGCCATCACCGACAACGGAGCGCCCGTCCGAGGAGTTCTGTGCTTCGTCGAGGCTGACTGGCCGATGTTGGGTGGCTCGTTCACGATCGACTCCGTGGAGGTGCTCTGGCCCAAGAAGTTGTCCGAACACCTCACGCTCCCGGGCTCACTGTCGTTCGACGAGATCATCGAACTTCAGCGCAGGCTTGGCGAACACTTCCTCGCCGCCTGACACAGCGCGGCCACAACCAAGGCAAGATCAACTCGGTCGGATTCTGGATCAGTTTTGGTATCAGTTCGTCCCTGTGCCCGCTTGTTCGCCGTTGTACGAACCCCAGTGTTTACGGGGTTTTCCAAGATCAACGCACGCTGACGAACCCGCTGGGGTCAGCTAAAAAGCGGTAGGTCGGCGGTTCGACCCCGCCCCTGGCCACAA